>Ga0265338_10006213_pt1 | contig 15298 bp, 11 predicted proteins | sample 42126metaG_FD_193579 | JGI IMG/M metagenome (GOLD analysis project Ga0265338, IMG submission 193579) | Rhizosphere microbial communities from Carex aquatilis grown in University of Washington, Seatle, WA, United States - 4-21-26 metaG | ecosystem: Host-associated > Plants > Roots > Rhizosphere... | reverse complement strand
TGCCTCACACGCAACATCCCGTCGAGATTCTCCGCTTCAACACTTGCGGCAGCGTTGACGACGGCAAGTCCACGCTCATCGGCCGGCTGCTCTACGACTCAAAATCGCTGATGGAAGACCAGCTGGACGCGCTCGAACGTTCCGCTGACATCACCGGCGGCGGTCAGATCAACCTGGCCAATCTTACCGACGGCCTGCGCGCCGAACGCGAGCAAGGCATCACGATTGACGTCGCGTATCGCTATTTCGCCACGCCCAAGCGCAAATTCATCGTCGCGGACACACCCGGGCACGTCCAATACACGCGCAACATGGTCACGGGCGCTTCCACGGCCAATTTATCCGTCGTGCTTGTGGACGCGCGCAACGGCGTCATCGAACAAACCCGCCGCCACACCTTTCTGGCTGCGCTGCTGGGTATTCCGCATCTGGTTATCGCCATCAATAAAATGGACCTGGTGGGTTGGAGCGAAGAACGCTTTTTGGAAATTCGCGATGAGATCGAAAGTTTTATTCCCAAGCTTGATGTTTTTCGCGACGTAAAATTCATCCCCCTCAGCGCGTTCAGCGGCGATAATGTCGTCGGGCTTTCAAAAAACATGCCGTGGTATCAAGGCCCGGCGCTGCTGGGTCATCTGGAAACCGTACATATCGCCAGTGATTGGAATCTCAATGCGCTGCGTTTCCCGGTGCAATGGGTCAATCGCCCGAACAATCCCCGTGATCCCGGCCTGCACGATTTTCGGGGGTTGAGCGGGCAAATCGCCGGCGGCATCGTCCGCCAGGGTCAGACGGTTGTCGTGCTGCCCGTCGGCCTGAAAACCACCATCAAGGAAATTTGGACTTACGATGGCGCGCTGACGGAGGCGTTTTGTCCGCAATCGGTGACGCTGCGCCTTGCCGATGACATTGATATCAGCCGCGGCGACATGATTGTGGGACTGGAAAATCTCCCCGGCTGCAGCACGGATTTGCACGCGCACATTTGCTGGATGCACCAGCGGCCATTGCAAGCCGGCAAAAAGTTTTTACTCAAACACGCCACGCAAACCGTGCAGGCGGTCGTTACCAAACTGGAAAGCTGCATCAACATGGCCGCGTTCGAATCGGAACCGGAACCGCCGGCGCTGGCCATCAATGACATCGGCGTTGTGCGTTTGAAAATTTCCAGGCCGATCGTGTTCGATGGTTACACCACGAACCGGCTGACCGGCTCGTTCATCATGATTGAGCAAGGCACGAACGCGACCGTCGCCGCCGGCATGCTGACCGCGCCCACCGAACCGGTGAAACCCGAGTATACCGACTTTGCCATTTAAACCCCGTCCAGCGGAGAATCAATTGGCCGGGCGAACCGCCTGCGCGAGCCGGAAACCTGCAGGCATTATGTCCATAGCAGGAACCGACCCGCCGACGTAAGAGTTGAATAAGAGTTGAATTCAAAAATACTTTGGGTTCAAAACTGGAAATGATAGCTTCCCAAACCATTCACCTTTTATGATAAACAAATCCACTTCGTTCAGACCGTCGCAGATCCGGCTAATCGCGCTGGTGGCCATGGCCGGTGCCGGTCTTCTGCCCGGACTTTCGACGGTGGCGGGAGAATCAAATGACAAGGGGTCAAGCGCGCGGGAAAGAATAATCGCAGCGGATGTGAACCAAATCCAGGGACCGCTGGATACTTCCTTCAAGGTATGCATCGGGGCCGGTCGCGCCAACGAGGGGCTGCGGGCGGACTGGCAGGAGCAGTTGCGCGTGGCGCGGCGCGAATGCGGCTTCCAATACATTCGCATGCACGGACTGCTCACCGATGACATGGGCGTTTACAAGGAGGACGCGCACGGCAATCCCATGTACAACTGGCAATACATTGACCGGCTTTACGATTTCCTGTTGAGCATAGACGTCAAACCCTTCGTGGAGCTTTCATTCATGCCCAAGGACCTGGCCAGCGGCAACAAAACCATTTTTTGGTGGAAAGGCAACGTCACTCCGCCAAAATCGTATGACAAATGGGCCGACCTGATCCGCCACCTGGTCAGTCACTTTCAGGAGCGATACGGGCATGACGAGGTCAAAACCTGGTACTTCGAGGTTTGGAACGAACCTGACTTGCATGATGGTTTCTGGACCGGTACGAAGCAGGATTATTTCAAGCTGTACGCTGTCACCGCCCGGGCGATCAAGAGCGTTTCGCCGGATTATCGCGTGGGTGGCCCGGCCACAGCAATGGGCCAGTGGGACAAATCGTTTATTGATTTTTGTCACAGCAATAAGGTGCCGCTCGATTTCATTTCCTCCCATAACTACGGCGTCAAGGGTGGTTATGTGGATGAAGGCGGCCAGCGGGGAACGGTGATTGATGCCGATCCGGATTCGGTGACTGGCCGGATGATTGGCGAGCGCAAGATGATTGACCAATCGCCGATGCCCGGCCTGCCGCTGCATTTCACCGAGTGGAGTTCGGCCTACTCGCCCACCGATTTCATGCACGACACCTACCAGCAGTCCGCGTTTATCCTGAGCAAGGTCAAAAGCGCCTATCGGTCCGTGGACTCGATGTCCTACTGGACGTTCACCGATATTTTCGAAGAGAACGGGCCACGCATGACTCCGTTCCACGGCGGTTTTGGACTGATCAATTACGAGGATTTGAAAAAACCCGCGTTCTACGCTTTTAAGTTTCTGAACGAGCTTGGCCAGTCCGAACTCAAGAATGCCGACCCGGCTTCCTGGGTATGCGAGAACCCGGACCATTCCGTCGAGGCGTTGTTTTGGAATTACACACCCATCGTGCCGCCGAAGGGAGTAAACGACCAGCAATTCTATCAACACGAAATTCCAGCCAAAGCAAACGGACCGGTTCAGCTCCGTATCACCAACCTTCCCGCCGGAAGTTACACCCTCGAGGTTTACCAGACCGGCTATCGCACCAACGACGTTTTCACCAGTTATCTCGATCTTGGGTCACCATCGCAATTGACGCCAGCCCAGGTCGGGATTCTACGCGAGCAGAGCAGCGGAGATCCCCAAACGGTGGAGACCATCCAGATTGAAGAGGGCAAGCTGTTTGTCCGAACTTTTCTCTTGCGGCAGAATGATGTGTATTTTGTCAAACTTCTGCCCAAGGAGCCGTAAAAACTGGATACACTGAATTCGCGATTTGATTTATCCGGAGGGACGAGCTATGCGAGTCCCAAACTTCAGGAGACTCGTGTCACCCGTCCCGCCGACTTGGGCGCAACTTGAGGGCGAGTTGCCCAAACCATCGAGACGCGCCCGGAGCGCGGATCACTGAGCCGCGCGTTTCGGACTTCATGGAAATTCGTGCCTTTGGACCACCATAAGTTCGCGCGGACATGGCTGTCCGCGCTCCGGGCAGATGGGGCAACACGCCCCTGACATCACCACCATTCTCGCCGGGCAAAATCGTAGCGTGGGCGTCCTCGCCGGCGAGTTCGGGCGGCGTCTCGCCGCGTGAATCAAGCTCAGCCTTCAATTTGCGCAGCGGGACGCTGCGGGAACCCGCCGCCGGGACGGCGGCGCTACGGTGGGAGTGCGAAGTTGCGTCTCTCCGACTTAAATTGGCTGCGAAAGAATTGACGGCGTGCGCATTTCCGCGGATGCTTTCGTGACGGAATGATGAAGGCAAATTTTTGGAGTTCGGTTCCGCTTCGCCGACGCAAATTGCTGTTTTGGATTCTCGGGCTGCTGCTGTTCTATACCGTCGCCGGTTTTCTCATTCTGCCGCTGATTGTCCGCGCTGTGGCCGTCAAGCAATTGTCCCGGCAGCTCGACCGCGAAGTCTCGATTGAAAAAGTAAAAATCAATCCGTTCGCGCTTTCCACCTCTGTACGCGGGCTGCTCATCAAGGATAAGGACGGTCAGCCGTTCATTTCGTGGGACGAGGTTTATGTGAACTTTCAGCTCTCGTCGTTCCTTGGCCATCCCTGGGTCTTCAAGGAAATCAGCACGTCCAGGCCATACCTGCATGTGAAGATAAACGAGGCCGGCACGTTCAATTTTTCTGACATCCTCGCCCGATTTTCAACCAACGCCGCGCCCGCCAAACCGAAGACGGAAGCCAGGCCACTGGCGGTTTGCATCGAGCGGCTGCACCTTGAGGGAGCGCGAGCCGATTTGGAAAACCGCCGTGCCGCGGGAAATCCGCCGGTCGCGAGCGAAAACAATTCTCCGGGGAAGGTTGAAAATGAAATGACCAATGTCGTTAACCCTGCGGCGACGGATTCTTCAGCGGAAAATTTGTCCCTGCTCCGTTCAATGACCAATGCCGTTGCCATGTTGCTCGACAGCACCAAACAATTCAGCGGTACGGTCAACAACGTGGACGCGACCAATTGCGCCGTGCATCTGGAAGATTGGGCCAATTCGCGTCCGGCAAAACTGGATTTAAGCGACATCACGCTCGCGGCAAAAAACATTTCGAACCTTCCCGTCACAAATCTTACGGCTGAATTATCGCTGCGTTGGAACCAGGACGGTTCCATCAAGGTCACCACGGCGGTTTCGCTCACGCCATTGACGGCGGATGTCCAACTCGATCTCGACCAGCTTGATTTGGGCACGCTCGATCCGTATCTGGAACCGAAACTTGATTTGTTCATTCTTGGCAGCCAGGCCGGGTTGCACGGCAGAGTCAGTTTGCGCACTCCGGAAAATCAATTGCCGGAAATCACTTTTAGCGGCGATGCGCGGCTCGACGATTTTCACACCGTGGACGGCGTGATGGCCGAGGATTTGTTGAAATGGGATTCGTTGCGGGTCAGCGGTATTGATGTGAATTTGAATCCCGAAACTGTGACCGTCAGGGAAATTGCCGTGGACAACGCCTACGCGCGGCTCGTCATCGAAACCAACCAGACCATCAATCTGTTCAATGCCTTGCGCCTGACCAACGCACCCGCGACGAATCAAACGAAAGTCGCGGTCGCAAACAGTTCCGGCACAACCAGTCTGTCGTTGCCGCAAATCTCCGTCGGCAGCGTGGTCATTTCCAACACGTCCATCAATTTCACCGACCGCTCGCTGCAACCGAATGTGAACATGGTGATCGAGAAAGCGGGTGGAATGATTTCGGGAATTTCCTCCGAACAACTTCAGCACGCGGATGTGAATTTGAACGCCGTAGTGGATGGCATCGGGCCGGCCACTATCACCGGCACCATCAATCCGTTCAGCGGCACGCTGACGAATAATATAAAAATTTTAGTCAAAGACGTGGACCTGACGCCGACCGGTCCGTACTCGGCCAAGTTCGCCGGTTACAGCATCGCGAAAGGAAAATTGAATCTCGACCTCTCGTATGAACTCGTCGGCAAAAAATTGAATGCAAAAAATGTCATCACGCTCGACCAGTTCACGTTCGGCGAACAGGTGAACAGTCCCGACGCGACCCATCTGCCGGTGCGCCTCGCGATCGCGATTCTCAAAGACCGCGCAGGGAAAATTATTTTGGACGTGCCCGTAAATGGCAACCTCGACGACCCTAAGTTTCGCATCGGCAAGGTCGTCCAGCGCGCCATTGTGAACATTCTCGAAAAGGTCGCCACGTCACCGTTCTCGCTGATCGGCGCGGCGTTTGGCGGCGGCGGCGAGGAATTGGGCTACCAGGATTTCGCGCCGGCCGGCCGGGAATTGACCGTGGACGACACCCGGAAATTGGATGTGTTGGCCAAGGCGCTCTACGAACGTCCGGGATTGCAGCTGGAGATCGTCGGCAGCATTGATCCCCGGGACGACCGCGAAGGCTTGCAGCGCGCCGCGCTCGACAAGCAAATCCGCACGCTGATCTGGATGAAGCTCCGTAAATCCGAACAATCCACCACTTCCGTTGACCGGATTATTCTCTCGCCGGACGACCGCGCGCGTTGGATTAAAAAACTCTATGGCGAAGCCGTCGCCAACGGCAAAATCACGCCGCAAATCATCGCCGCTGACACCAATCTGGCGGCTTACGCCGCTCAAGTTTTGCCGCGCGGGTTGGCCGAAGAAAAAGGCGCGACCAAACTGATGACTTTGGCAAAGAACCGGGCCACCACCAACACCATTTACCAGACGAAACTTGTTCCCCCGCCCGACCCGATGGAAGCAATCTTGCTGGCCACATTCACCGTCGAGGCCAGTGATTTGGGAGCGCTCGCCGCCGGGCGCGCGAAGGCCGTGCGCGGCTACCTTCTGGCGACGGGCAAAGTGGAGGCAAAGCGGCTATTCCTGACGGAGAATCAGACCGGCGGCGTGCGCAGCGACGGCAGCCGGGTTTATCTGGAATTCCGTTAACTATGGCACACGTAGCGCAGCCGTCTTCGGCTGCGGGTTCAAGCACCGTCCCGGTGCGCGTTCCCGAAACCGGTGGCGTGCGCAGTGACGGCAGTCGCGTTTACTTGCAGTTCCGATAGTAACGATGCGCGTAGGGCAGCCGTCCTCGGCTGCGGGTTCAGGCACCGTCCCGGTGCCAGTTTCCGAAACCGGTGGCGAGACGCCACCTGAACCCGCAGGCGGGACGCCGGCGCTACGGTCGCAGATTATGGCTGACAAAGAACATTTGGTTTCGGGATTGCACTCGCGCGGGGTGCTGCCGCATCTGAAGCGCGAAGGCGGAACTTATTTTGTCACGTTCCGCCAGGCGGGCACGCTGCCGAAAGAAGTGCTGCTCCAGTTCAAACAGGAGCGCGAGGCTATTCTCCGCCAGGCCCAAGCCGCGAAGCGTCCGCTGACCTGGCATGAGCAGGAGGAGTTGTTCAGGTGGTATTCGAGCCGGGTGGACAAATATCTGGATGCGGGCCATGGCATTTGTCATCTGCGCGAGCCGGAACTGGCAGGGATTGTCGCCGGGGCAATTCGATTTTTTGACGGACAACGTTATGAACTGCGGGCCTGGGTGGTGATGCCGAATCACGTCCACGCGGTCGTCTGGCCGATGCCGGGACGGACCTTGAGCAACATTTTGCACAGTTGGAAATCCTATTCGGCGCATAAGATCAACCATCGTTTGCCATCACCGGTGGCTCCATTTTGGCAAAGTGAATCTTACGACCACCTCGTTCGTGATGACGACGATTTGCATCGCTGCTGTCATTACACGCTGATGAACCCTGTCAATGCTGGCTTGTGTACCCGGCCCGAAGATTGGAACTGGAGCAGCGCACGTGTAGCGCAGCCGTCTTCGGCTGCGGGTTCAAGCACCGGCCCGGTGCGCGTTCCCGAACCGGGCGGCGGGACGCCGCCATAACCCGCAGGCGCAGACGCCTGCGCTACAATCTGCCGATGACACTGCTTTAATCCTTCCAATATCCAAGCAGCAAGCAGGCGTTACATGGCGAAAAGGGCGTGGATAATTTTCTCTCCGCCAAAAACCCAGATGGCGGCCGCCAGCGCGAGGTAAGGACCGTACGGCATCCGCGATGACCATTCGCGTCGCCGCATAATGATGAGCGTAATGCCCGCCGCCGCGCCGATCATCGAGCTGATCATCAACGAGAACACCACGCCCTGCCAGCCAATGAATGCCCCAATCGCGCCCATGAATTTCACGTCACCCAGACCCATCGCCTCGCGCGGCAACACAATTTCCGCGCTGACCGCCTCCAGGTACGGCACCTCGTCGGGATTTATCCGTTCCCCGCCGATTTCCAGCCAGCCCGACCGGAGCGCAAGCCGCACCATCACGTCCTTGTAACCGCGGTCCACGAGTTCCACCGTCCGCGCCCGCAGCGCAATCACATCCGACTGGCGGTAAAACAAGTCATCGTAGGGAATCTCCCGATCCGGCAAATGCACGGACGTTTCGCTGAAAACAATTTTCGTGTCCACCGGCAATTTCAACCGCTGCCGCCCGAACAATAATTTTCCCAGCCGCAAAATCGCGTAAATGATGCCCGCGCCCGCGCAAATGCCGAGCACGCTTTGCCACATCCCGGCGGTCAGCGTGTGCACGTCGTGCAGCGACGGAAATAAAAACGACGCGATGAGGCCGACAGCCATGCCACCGTAAGTGATTTCGTCGGGGATGATGAAATGCTCGAAGTCAATGAACGTGGCCGCAATCAATCCGGCGAGGAAGATGGCGTAAATGAGGGCGGCGACCGGCGACACATTTCCGAAGGCCAGCCAGCAACTCAAAAAAGTCACGCCCGTCAGCAATTCGACGATGAAATAACGCGATGAAATCGGCGCGCCGCAATTCTTGCAACGGCCGCGCAGCGCCAGCCATGTCACCAGCGGGATGTTGAGGTACCACGGGATGGAATATTGGCAGTGTGGACAGTGCGACGGCGGGGTGACGATGCTCATCCCCAATGGCATCCGGTGGATACACACGTTCAGAAAACTGCCGACGATGCAGCCGAACACGAAGAATACCAGCGACCAAAAATGGAAAGGCACCAACTCCCAGTTGTGCGCGTCGAAAATCGGTTCAATGCCCATAAATGTTTTGTGCCAGCGCGCGGCGCATCACGTCGAGTGGCGCGGGCTTGCCCGTCCAGATTTCAAACGCCCTCGCGCCTTGATGCAACAACATGCCAAGACCATTGGCGGTCTTGCACCCGGTCTTCTTTGCGGCTTTGAGCAGCGCAGTTTCCGCCGGACGGTAAATCAGGTCATAAACTGACCGCGCTTGTTCCAGAGAATATCGTCTTTCATCGAGCGGCGATTTATCACCCGCTTTCAAACCAAGCGACGTGGCGTTGATCAGCAAATCCACACCGGATTCGGGATAACCCACCGTGACGTTCGTGGACGGAAATTGCTTTTTGATTTCAGCCGCCACGGTCCTGGCCTTGCTTTGGGTGCGGTTGACGAGAAAAAGGTCCGCGACCTTTTCCGCCGCCAGCTTCAACGCCGCCGTCCGCCCCGCCCCGCCCGCGCCGAGTAAAAGCACCCTGGCCCCGCGCAATTCCAGTTTCAAATCCTCGCGCAACGCGGTGACCATTGCGTCCGCGTCCGTGTTAAAACCCACCGCGCGAACTTTCGACCGGCCGTGCCCACCGGCGGTTTCAAAACGGATGGTATTGACCGCACCCCACTTTTTTGCCGATGGGTCGAGCGCATCCACGAGTTCGAGTGCCAGCAGCTTGTGCGGCACGGTAAGATTGAGACCGGCAAAACCCATCGCGCGGGCGCCTTCAATCGCGGCGCGCAAATCGTCGGGCTGGACTTCAAAGGCAAGGTAACGCCAGTTCAGGCCGAGCGCGGCGAACGCAGCATTGTGCATGGCGGGCGACGCGGAATGGCGGATGGGAAAGCCATAAACCGCGCAGCAGCGCGTGGCGGCATTGATGCCGGATTGACCCGGTTGAGACACGTGAAATTTATATGCGGCAACGCTGTGACTTCAAAGCCCAAAGTCCATGAGAGCGTTGCCAAGCTTTTAAATACCTGAAGAAACCGGGAATGATCCCGGTCAATTAGGTTTTAAAATCCACCAGGGGACAGGGACGTGACCCGCCTCGCCCACTAAGGGATTCTCTTAGCTGGTTAGTGCTTTACCCCCTGCATCCAATCAGGCTGAGCACCAATTGTCGGAATCGCGCCCTTCACTTAATTTGTCGTCATGCAAACAACAATTGTTCGGCAGGCTTCGGGCAGCCATTCGGCCTCTACCAGCTTTCAAGAGCATTCCGGCACCGCGCCCCAGCTTCAACCGCGTGATACTGGCGCAGTTGTGGCCAAGGCCGGGGTGGCCGCCAAAAACAGAATTTCCGCCGCCACACCGAATGGCAATGGCAACGGAAATGGGAACGGCAACGCCAACCGCGCCCTCATCGACGCGCTCATCGGGTCCAAGGTTTATCAGGATTACGAACGTGCTTTTGGCGATATGACCGGTTTGCCGATGGTGTTGCAGCCGATTGAAACCTGGCAGTTGCCCTATCACGGCCGGCGGAACGAAAACCCGTTTTGTGCGTTGATGTCGCAGAAAAGCCGCGCGTGCGCGGCGTGCTTGCAGGTGCGGGAACGTCTTTGCGAAAAGGCGACCACCGAGCCGCAGTCCATCTCCTGCCACTCGGGGCTTTGCGAAACCGCCGTCCCGGTGCGATTGAGCGACCGGCTGATCGGCTATCTGCAAACCGGTCAAATGTTCCGCAAGAAACCGACCCAGGCGCAGTTCGGAAAGGTTGCCCGGCAGGTGTCGGAATGGGGCCTGGACGTAAACCATGAGATTTTGAAAAAGGCCTATTTTGGCGGCAAGGTGGTGTCCGCCAGGGAACACGATTCCGTCGTCAAATTGCTTTCGATTTTCGCCCAACACCTGGCCATGGTCAGCAATCAGGTTTTCATCCAGCAGGAAAATGCCGAATCACCGGTCATCAAGCGGGCCAAGGACTATATTTGCGAACATCAGGCCGAAAAACTGTCACTCGGCCACGTGTCCAAGGCGGTCAACATGAGCGCGTTCTATTTTTGCAAAATGTTCAAACGGGTCACCGGCATCAACTTCACCGATTACCTCTCCCGGGTGCGCATCGAAAAGGCGAAGAACCTGTTGCTCAACCCCAATCTGCGCGTGAGTGAAATTGCGTTTGAAGTCGGATTTCAATCGCTGACACATTTCAACCGCGTGTTCAAAAAGCTTCTCGGCCAATCCCCCACCGACTACCGGGCACAGTTGCTGACGCATTAAAATGTGACCCGTGACCGGTGACACGTGACGTGACCCAAAAAGCCACAACGCGCGGTACTCGTCACTCGTCACCGGCCACACGCAACTCGTTTGAAGTTGGCATCGGCGCCGATTTTCCCGATAGTTTCTTCGTTCTCAAAATGAAGGATTATCGGAAAATGTCCAAAGCCCGGTTGTTGGCGTGGATCAAGCAGCTCCGGTCCCGGCACGCGACGCGCACCCGGACGCACCGCCGGCAGGCCGCGTCCGCGTTGCGCGACAGCGCCGAGCGTTTGCGCGCAATTCTGGAAACGGCGGTGGAAGGCATCATCACCATTGACGAGCGCGGCGCCATCGAGTCCTTCAATCTGGCTTCGGAACGGATTTTCGGTTACCAGGCAAAGGAGGTCATCGGGAAAAATGTCAACCTCCTCATGCCTTCGCCGCATCGCGAGCAACACGACACTTACCTCGGCAATTACCTTCGCACCGGCCACGCCAAAATCATCGGCATCGGCCGTGAAATCGTCGCCCGCCGGAAGAACGGCACGGTGTTTCCGATGGAACTTTCCGTGAGCGAGGTGCGGCTGGCCAACCGGCGTTTGTTCACCGGATTCATTCGCGACATCACGGAGCGCAAGGAGGCCGAGAAGGCGCTCTTGCATTACGCCGCGCTGGTGGAATCGTCGGACGACGCCATCATCGGCAAAACGCTGGAGGGCTGCATTACCAGTTGGAACAAGGGAGCGGAAGGGGTCTTTGGTTATACCCGCAAAGAAATGCTGGGGAAATCCATTTCCCTCCTCATCCCGCCGGACCGGAAGGATGAGGAGCCGGAGATTCTGGAAAAAATCAAACGCGGCGAATCCGTTGACCATTATGAAACCCTCCGGCGGCGCAAGGATGGAAAATTGATTGATATATCGGTGACCATCTCCCCCATCCGTAACCCTGATGGGGAAATCATCGGCGCGTCCAAGGTGGCCCGCGACATTACCGAGCGCAAACGGCTCGAAAAAGAGATTCTGGAAATCAGCGAGCGCGAACAGCGTCGCATCGGTCACGATTTACACGACGGGCTGTGCCAGCATCTGGCGGGGATTGAACTCATGAGCCAGGTGTTGGAAAAAAAACTGGCCCGGCGCTCGAAAGCCGCCGCCGCCCGTGCGGACGACATCGCCAAAAATGTCCGCGAAGCCATCGGCCACACCCGCCTGTTGGCGCGCGGCCTTTCGCCCGTCACCCTGGAATCGGAGGGACTCATGTCCGCATTGCAGGAACTGGCCCTGAGCACGGAGAGAATTTTTCGCGTCACCTGCCGGTTCGATTGCAATCCGCCCGTGCGGGTGGAGGATTATCCCGCCGCCACGCACCTTTTCCGGCTGGCGCAGGAGGCGGTTTCCAACGCCATCAAACACGGCAAGGCGAAACGGATTTTAATTCGATTGAAAGAGGAACGGGGGCGGATAACCTTGAGCGTGATTGACAATGGCTCGGGATTTCCGGCGCAGGTTCCGAAATCGAAGGGCATGGGCTTGCGCATCATGCAATCCCGCGCCGGGATGATTGGCGGCACGCTGACCATCGAACGGAACGCCGTCGGCGGCACGAGCGTAACCGTGGCGGCCACGAACGGAACCGTCCGGCAAAAATCGAACACCCATCATGCCCCCAAAAATTAAATCGTCAAAAAAACGGTTACTCATCGTTGACGATCACCCGATGATGCGCACCGGGCTGGCGCAATTGATTGACAATGAAGTGGACTTGAAGGTTTGCGCCGAGGCCGAAAACGCCGCTCAAGCGCTGGACATCGCGGTCAGCCAGACGCTCGATTTGATCCTGCTCGATATTTCCCTGCCCGACAAGAACGGCCTGGAACTCATCAAGGACATCCGGGCGCTCAAGCCCGGACTGCCGATCCTTGTGGTTTCCATGCACGACGAATCACTCTACGCCGAACGCGTCCTCCGGGCCGGCGGCCGCGGCTACATCATGAAACAGGAAGGCGGCAAAAAATTGCTCCAGGCGGTCCGCCACGTCTTGAACGGGCAGATTTATGTGAGTGAAAAAATGTCCGCGGGAATTCTGGAAACCTTTTCCGGACGGCCTGCCGAGGCGGCGGTTTCCCCGGTTCAACAGCTTTCCGATCGTGAGTTTGAAGTGTTCCAACTGATCGGCCAGGGCAAAAGCACGCGCGAAATTGCCACGCACCTGCACTTGAGCGGGAAGACCGTCGAAGTCCACCGCTTGAACATCAAGAAAAAATTGAAACTGGAAACGGCAACCGATCTGGTTCGGCATGCCGTCCGCTGGGTCGAAACCGAAAAAACCGGCTTTTGACCGTTCAGCCGCCCACGCCCGCGTATTCCTCGTTCAGGTGCAGGTCCGCGCCCATGAACACGTAATCGTGCGGGACGGTTTTCATATCGAGGACGTGCTGCGGCAGTTGCAACAACTGGCAGAAGCCGATTTGCTCCAGCGCGCGAATGGCCACCTTGCGCTCGCCGTTTAATTCCGCCTCCAACCGGCGCAACCCCAGCGCACGAGCCACTTCCACCAGTTCGGTGACCAGAATTTTGGCCACGTCACGCCCGCGATACTCCGGATGGGTCAAGACCGTGACGAGGCCGATGTGACGTTTCCAGCCGCCCAGGCGTTGATGCAGCGTCGCCTCGCCGATGATTTTTTCGCCGTGCAACATGAGCAGCGGCAGATTGCGTTCGAAATCGGCGTCGCGACACCATTCCTGGAACAACGCGCGGTCGGAGACCGGCTGCTTGATGAACAGCCGCTCCTCTTCCGGCACCGCGAGAAAGAATTTGTGCAGCCGCGTGGCATCCCGCTTGCCCAGCGGGCGCACGACGCATTCCGTGCCGTCCCGCAATTTCAGATCGAGCGGAAATTTTTCCAAAGCATAATCCAGTATCATAACAAGCCTTTCGTTGCCTGTTTCTACAATATCACAGAATGAGTTTAACTGAAACAACTAAATTGTTTAAAAAGCATCATTTATTGTCCATGCCCGTTGGGAACGTGAATGTCCCTCCCCGCACAGTCGGGTGAGACGCCCGCCCTCCGCAGTCCCGCAATGCGGGACGGAGGGTGGAAGGCGTTCCATGAACCGGTTCGTAGCGCAGTCGTCCCGACTGCGGGTTCCGACAGCGTCCCGCTGTCGTCAGGAACACCCGGCGGGACGCCCGGGGTGGACCCGCAGGCGAGGACGCCTGCGCTACAACGATACGGTTCAATCTCCGTGGGCAGTTCAAAAAGGAACAGGAAACTACTGACGAGCCGCAGGGAGGGGCACCGCGCTGCAATCCCGGACAGACGCTCGCCCCTACCAAAAATTAAAATCCTGCCCTACGAGCCGGTGCAGCCTTTGCTGACCGTGATTCAGGCGCATAAACAAGGCAATATTTTGCTGGACAGGAAGTTAAGCCTAGCTTACCCTAATTTTGTGAAAAAGGATAGGCTGATCTTAGCCGAGGATAGGCTGAATACCAAGCCGCCTACTAAATGTTAGGCATCGTTGAGCAGTATGAAAAAGTTCATCACCATTGGAATCGGCGTTGGTCTGCTTATTGTCGTCTCTGTGCTGTTTTGGCACCATGAGAAGAGTTCGGGCGATGCAATGATTCGTCAGAAGTTGACGGGACCATGGGTTACTGATTATCCCGGTGTCAAAGGCGCAGTCACCTTCCGTTCGGATGGAAGCTATGCTGTTAATCAGACACAAGGTTTCGGCACCAATGAGCGGCCAGTGCAATTCGAGGGGACATGGCAAGTCAGGGATGGCTATTTGATTATGATGTCCACGCAAGCTGTTTCTGGAGGGATTTATCTGGAATCCCCCACGCGAGCCAAGGTTATTCGCGTCAACGACCAAGAGTTTGTTTGTAGACTGGCCGATGGGCGGATAATAACCAGAAAGAGTAGCAAATGATGCCTAACGATTCACTGCAGCCAACAGCCACTGCCCCTTCAGTTTCGACCAACAAATGAAAATTGGATATCATCAGTCCATTGCCCAGCCCGCCGCTGGTGGCTGTGGCTGAGCTTTTGCCGTTAGGCCGATTTATGCGCACCACACTTCTCGCGATCTTTTTCGCATTGGTGGCTAGCTGTGCGACAGCCGACGAGATAGACGATGTTGTCACCAATCTTCCGAGTGGTTGGACTGATAACCAGACGGGCGTCATCATTACGCCACAGACAGCTTCGACCGAAGATGTGCTTCAGAAGGTCTTTGAAAAGTGGTTGTTTTATACCAGTCAGCAGCTCACGAATTACATCCGGATTACGAATTTCACGGTATTGAAGACCCGGCAGGTTGCCATTCCCGTTGGTCATTTTCCTGGTGCCCACGTATATTCCTATACCGCCGTTCTCGTTCAGGCAAGCCAAGGCGTGCAGGTTGTTGTGCTGCTTAGGTATTTTGATGTTTACACATCCAGAGCGTGGTTGAGTGCAGTTTTCGAGGTGAATCCTCGGCCTAATATAAGGATAGGCTGCTCGGCTTAATTCTTCTTCAGGTGGTCAAAGGTTTGGTTGCGTAAAGAGGAATTCCATCTTCACGCGCTCCGGAGATTATTTCACGGGGTAGTGTTGTTTGGAGTTTCGCATTTACGCGGTTCCGGGCCGCCTTAAGGCGGAACTCCGAGCTGATTCAGGACA
>Ga0265338_10006212_pt1 | contig 15302 bp, 15 predicted proteins | sample 42126metaG_FD_193579 | JGI IMG/M metagenome (GOLD analysis project Ga0265338, IMG submission 193579) | Rhizosphere microbial communities from Carex aquatilis grown in University of Washington, Seatle, WA, United States - 4-21-26 metaG | ecosystem: Host-associated > Plants > Roots > Rhizosphere... | reverse complement strand
ACCATCGCCCCGCCTTGGACGACTGGCCAAAGCTGCACCACAAGCCACTAGGGCGTTCTCCAAGCAAGCGAGGCAAGCATCGCGCCGCTCCGAGGAGGGCCTAGCCGTGGGCGCTGAGGACCGCCGCGAGCACCAGCATGAAGCCGAGCAAGACGGCCCACGCCGCGATCCGGTCCGGATGCGGCCCCAGGCCGCGCGGGGAGCGCGGGCGTGTGCGACGCCGCGCCTGCGCTTCGCGGGCCGCGGACGCGTCGCTCTCGACCAGGATCAAGCGTCGGCCCGGCCTGATTTCGCGCACGCCGCGACGATTCGTCGGAGCGGCCGTCATGCGTGCATCGGCCGCGACCCGGCTCTCACGGGCGCGGCGCACTTCGATCCGCTCGCGCACATCCTCGACGTCGGCCCACCAAGAGCGGGCCTCGGAAGCTCGTGGCATCGGCGCGTGATGCTAACACCGCCCCCGGCGGCCAAAACGTCGCTCCACGCAACGACCGGAAAGAAATCCCGCGTCGGTCGGCGCTGACCCTCAGTGACCGGCGGTCGCGGCCAAAAAGTCGGCGATCGATTCGGCGTCGCGTCCCTGGTAGAGGCCGGCCGGCATCTGCCCCAGACCGCGCGCGCGCCCTTCGGCGATCGCGTTCAACACGAGCGCCTTACGACCCGCTTCAGTGGCGATCTCCGAGCCGAGCCTGACGTCCAGATTGGGCCCGACGTGCCCCTCCGCGTTGGCGGCGGCCAAGGTGTGGCAGACCGCGCAGGACTCCGAGAAGAGCACACGTCCATGCTGCTCCTCGGCGTTCAGATGTACGCCGCCGACGGCCGCGCTCGCCTTGTTTGCGCCGTTGGCCGTGAGCACCAGCAGCGGCACGATCAAGCCGAACGCGAAAGCGAGCACGACGATCGCCATGACGACGCCTTGGCCCAGCTTCGATTCGGTATGCAGCGCTCCACGCGCGCCGCGGGGCCCGCCGCGCATCGCGACGAAGAACACGCCCAAGCCGAGCACGACCCAGAGCAGGATTACGCCAAAGACCACCATGGGGCCGGCACGATACATGAGCGCCCGGCTCGGAGGAGGCGTGATCGCGTGGCCCCACCCCGCGCTAGCGGGCATTCTTCGAGCTCGCGGACACGCCCCGCGCTCGCAGGTGCTCTCGGCGCTAGCGGACACGCTCCGCGCTGGCGGGCGCTCTTTTGGGATGAGAGATCTCTTCGGCTCTCTTTAGGCAACCGCTAGATACGGCGCTACGCTGAATGTGGCTCGATTTTCGTCGAGAACAAGGGACTTGCCCAAGTGAACATCCTGCGCCGCCTACCGCTCTCCCGCCTGCTGCTCCTTTGTGGCGTGGTCGTGGCCGTCGGCATCGGCGCCACCGCCTTGGCGCTCGCGGTCGGCACCGGTCCGACCCCGCCGCCCAAACCGCTCGCCGACGCCTTGCACGAAGCAGTGACAGCGCCCAAGGTCGAGGGCGTCAGCGCCCGCATCCAATTCACCAACCACCTGCTCGAAGGCGCCAACCTGGCAAGCGGAGGCGGCGGCGAAGCCGGCCAGCTCAGCTCCAGCCCGCTCGTCTCCGGCGCTTCGGGCCGCCTGTGGATCGACGCCGAAGGCCAAGCCCGCCTGGAACTGCAGTCAGAAAAGGGCGACACCCAGATCCTGTGGGACGGCAAGACGGCCTCCATGTACGACGCGTCGACCAACACCCTCTACCGCTACGTGCCCGAAGCCGAACCGACCTCCGGCTCCTCCGCCCAATCCGGCTCCGACGGGGATCCGCCAGGCGCCCCGTCTTCACAGACCGGCACGAATGACCGCGGTGTGCCGACGGTCGGCGAAATCGAAGAAGGGCTTGCACACGCAGCCAAGCACGCCACGATCTCCCCCGCCACACCCACCGACGTCGCGGGACAGCCCGCCTACACCGTGAGGGTCTCGCCCCGAGAACACGGTGGCTTGGTCGCCGGCGCCGAGCTGTCTTGGGACGCCGTCCACGGCGTCCCACTCAGGGCCGCCGTCTACTCGACCACGAGCTCCTCGCCCACGATCGAACTCACAGCCACAGAAGTCTCCTACGGGCCGGTTTCGGCTTCGACGCTCGACTTCACGCCGCCCGCCAACGCCCAGGTCCAGGAAGTCAAGCTTCCCGCCAAGCATGGCTCTGGCGCGCCCGACTCTGGGAGCGGCGAAAATCCGAAGGTGAGCACCCACGGCCAGGGCCTCGAATCGATCGTTCTGATGGAAAGCCCGGTCAAGGCCGGCTCCAAGCAGTCCACGGAATCCCAGCTCGAAAGCCTGCCCAAGGTCACAGTCAACGGCACCAGCGCCTCCGAGCTGCCCACCCCGCTCGGCACCTTGCTCACATTCGAGCGCGCCGGCGTGCGCTACCTGCTCGCGGGCTCGGTCACCCCAGGCTCGATCGAGGCGTTCGCGCGGGGCCTTTGACCCACAGCGCGATGACGGATGGATCGTCGTTCCTAGCAAGGAATGACGTCCCGCCCACCCCGCGTGGTGTGCTTTGAGCACACGAGCGACTGAGGACGCAGCTAGGGACGACGAGGCGCCGCCCCCGGTCAAGGCCAGAGGGCTCGTCAAGCGCTACAAGGAGGTCTTGGCGGTCGACCACATCGACCTCAACGTTCGAGCCGGCGACGTGTACGGCTTTCTCGGCCCCAACGGCGCCGGCAAGACCACAACCTTGCGCATGGCTTTGGGCTTGATCACCCCCTCCGAGGGCGTTGTCGAGCTGTTCGGGCGCGACCCCATGCGCGAAGGCGCCCGCGCCCTGCAGGGCGTCGCCGGTTTCGTGGAGGCTCCCCGCTTCTACCCTTACATGACTGGCCGCCGCAACCTCGAGCTGCTGGCTGCCTTGGACGGCGACGACGCCTCGTCCAGGATCGGGGGAGTTCTCGACATCGTCGAGCTCGCCCCGCGTGCCAAGCACAAGGTCGGCGGCTATTCCCACGGGATGCGCCAACGTCTCGGGATAGCCGCCGCGCTCTTGCGCCGCCCCCGCCTGCTCATCCTCGACGAGCCCGCGACCGGACTCGACCCCGCCGGGATGCGCGACATGCGGGCTCTGATCCGCCGCCTGGCCGACGAAGGCATCACGGTCCTGCTCTCAAGCCACCAGTTGCCCGAGGTCCAAGAACTGTGCGACCGAGTAGCGATCGTGGATCGCGGCAAAGTCGTCTACGAGGGCGCTTTGGCCGACCTGCGTCGCCAGGGCGGGGCCGGGTATCGCCTGCGCACGACCGACGACTCTCGCGCCCTGGCGGTGGTCGGCGCTCAGCAAGGAGTCGAGCACGCGGCGGCGGGTCCCCACGGGATCGCCTTCCAAGCCCAGGAGAGCGACGTAGGCCCGCTCTCGCTCGCGCTCGGCCAGGCGGGCGTCGGGATCCTCGCGCTCACGCCCGAGCTCGCCACGCTCGAGGACCTGTTCTTCCGCTTGACCGAGAGCAACCGAGCTGAGCCGTCGGCCGCGGCGCCGAACGGAGCGCCTCCACGCCCAGACTCCGTCGTGGGAGCAGCATGAGGCTCCCACCGTCGGCACCCACACGCGCGCGCGTGGCCATCCGCATCGCGAGAATCGCCCGATGAGCAGCGTCGCCGCCTCCCCTCCCCTGGCCCCGCCCGTTGCGACCCCGCGCGCGCGGCGCCCATCCACGCTCACCGTCTACCTCTGGGAGCTGCGCAAGCTGCGCGCCCAGAAGCGCACCTACATGGGTTTCGGCCTGGCCGTGATCCTGCCCTTGATTTTCGTGATCGTGCAGAACGTCCACAACCGCCACGGCGGCGGCGATTCCATCTTCGCCGGGCAGATCACCCAGTCGGGCCTGGCCACGCCGGTATTGATGCTCCTGTTCGAGTCGGTCTTCTTCCTGCCTCTGATCGCCTCCCTCGTGGCCGGCGACGTGGTGGCCGCCGAGGACGGCAACGGCACGCTCAAGACGATCCTCACCCGTTCGGTAGACCGGGGCCAGGTGTTCGCCGCCAAGGCCTTCGCCGCGCTCACCTACGCCACAGTCGCCGTGTTCCTGTCGGCCACCGTGGCGACCGTCGGCGGGATCGCCTCGTGGGGCTTTCACTCGATTACGACGTTCTCAGGCTCCACCGTCTCGGCCTCCGAAGGCCTGCTCTTGGTGATCGCCGCCAACGCCTGCTACCTGATCCCCCTGTTCGCGGTCGCTTCGATCGCGGTGCTGCTCTCGACATCCACCCGCAACAGCACCGCTTCGGTCGTCGGCGCGGTCGGCATCGTGATCCTGCTCTACATAATCGCCGGCATCCCCGGCCTGGAAGGCGTCAAGCCCTACCTGCTCACCGAACAGTTCGAGAACTGGCACGGCTTGCTACGCACACCCACCGACTGGGCGCCTGTCCTGCACTCGCTGTGGGTGTCGGCCCTGTACGCGGTGCCGTCTCTATTTGCGGCATATCTGGTGTTCCTGCGCAGAGACGTGGCGGGGGGTTAACACGGCGCGCCTCCTGAGCGTCGAGGGGCAAGCCTGGCAAGGATTGAATGTCCCACCCACCCGCGCGCCGCGTGCTCTGCACGTAAGCGACTGAGGACGACGCCAGGCGCCGCCCCTCGGCGCTCAGGAGACCTCGGCCGGCAGCTCCACCGCCCCCACTTCGACCTCGCCCAGCAGCCGCCGGGCCTCCTTCGGGTCGATCAGCCCGGCTCCCAGCCGCCCGGTGGACTCCGCCCCGCAGGCCACGCCGAAGCGCAAGCACTGATCGGGTGGGCGGCCCTCGTAGCGCGCAGCCACGTAGCCGGCCAAGAAGGCGTCGCCCGAGCCACGCTTGGCGACCGGGTCGCGCGGGGCCGTGCGGGCCCTGCGCAGGCACGATTTGCCGTCGATCAAGACGTCTGCCACGCACCCGTCGCCCATCGTCATGATCGCCTCGCGCGGGCCCAGCTGGACGATCTCGCGGACCGCCAGCAAGCGTTCCTCCTCGGCCGCGAACTCGTGCCCGACGAGCTCCTCGGCCTCCAAAATGTTGGGCGAGACCACATCCGGCTCGGCCCTAACCGCGTGCGTCAGGGGATCGCCGTCGGTGTCGATCACCGTGATCACGCCGGCCTTCTGTAGCTCACGGATCAAAGTCGCATACAGGTCCGGCTCGACGCCCCTGGGCAGGGAGCCCGCCAACACCACGATCGCCGCCCCCCGCGCCAGGTAGAGCAGCTTGTCGCGGAACAGCTCGACCTCCTGCTCGGAGACCGAGGGCCCGCGTTCGTTCACCTCGGTCTGCTCCCCGTTGGTGGGGTCGAGCACCGAGGTGTTGGTCCTCGACTCGTCCCTGATGCGCACGAAGTCGTTGAGGATCGCCTCCTCGGTGAGCTGCTCCACGATGTGTGTGCCCGTCGCGCCACCCGCCAATCCGGTCGCGATCACCGGCTGCCCCAGTGCCTTCAAGGCGCGAGCGATGTTGACGCCCTTGCCGCCCGCCATCGTGCGCTGCTCGACGGTCCTGTGGCGCCGCCCCAGACGGAAGTTGGGGACTGAGAGCGACTTGTCGATCGCCGCGTTGAGCGTAACCGTGATGATCATCTGTCCATCACCTCCGTCTTCTGCGTGACCGGAGCCGCGTCGGCGCCGCTTGAGGCTTCACAGAGGCTAGCGGATGCCCCAAGCCAGCTCCCGCAGACGTTCGGCCTCCGCGCGCGCCGCCTCCCCCGGATCGCCTCCTCCGGCCAGGTGGGCATTGGCGATCGAGCGCGACGCCGCGATCAGGCCGCCCGCCCGCCCCGGCGCGAAGGCCGACGCCAGGTCCTCCACGCGTCCCCCTTGGGCACCCACGCCCGGCAGAAGGAAGACCGCCTTGGGCATCAGCTCACGGGCGCGCTCCAAGTGCTCGGGCGCGGTCGCCCCGACGACAGCACCCACGTCGCTGAGGCCGCTCTCCCCCACACCGTCGGCTCCGAGCCGATCCACCAGCGTCGCGATGCGCTCCCACACGCGCCCTCCGCCCGCCAGCTCCAGATCCTCGATGTCGGCGGCGCCCGGGTTGGAGGTGCGCACGAGCACGAGCACTCCAGCTGGAGGTCCCCCTCGCGCGCCCCTCTCGCGTGCGCCAGCCACGAAAGGCTCGACCGCGTCGGAGCCCATCAGCGGATTGACGGTGACCAGATCCGCGCCCAGCCCCCCCACCGCGCCGAAGGGACTCTCGGTGGATCCCTGCAGCGCCCGCGCATAGGCCGCCGCGGTCACGTCGATGTCGCCCCGCTTGCCGTCCGCGATCGCAAGCAAGCCCGCGTCCTGGGCGTAATCGACGACGCTTTCCAAGGCCGCCCACCCCGGCGCCCCCAGCTGCTCGAAGCGCGCCAGTTGCGGCTTCACGGCCACGCAAGCCGGCCCGGCGGCGTCGATCAAAGCCATGCAGTGCACCAGCACGGCCTTCGCCGTCGACTCGCCAGGCGACCCGCCCTCCGGCGCGCCCAAGCGGCCCTCCGGCTCAAGGGCCACGGGCCAGAGAGCCGTCGGGTCGGGGTCGAGCCCGAGCACGATCTGGGACTCGCGCTCGGCCACGCGTGTCGCGAGCAGGTCTCCGAAACCGGGGATCGTTGTGGGCGCGATAGAGGTTTGGGTCACCATCAGGGAGAATACGCCTGCGTGACACCGCTAACCCGTTTCAGCTGGATCGCGACCGTCGTCGTGGCCTTGGTCACGGCACTGTTGCTGCTGCTCTCCGACTACACCGGCTATGCCGCTCTCAGCGTGGCCGTGGCGTGCTCGGCCGCGATCAACCTCTTGTGAGCCACTCCCGCAGGGCGCGCACGGCGCGTCCGCGATGACTCAGCTCGTCCTTCTCATCATCGCTTAGCTCCGCCGCGGTCATCTGCGGGTGCTCGTCGGGGAGGAAGGCCGGGTCATAGCCGAAGCCGCGCCCGCCTCGCGGCTCCCGCGCCAAGCGACCCGTCCAACGGCCTTCGAACAGCCGCTCCTGACCGGTCGCCGGGTCCACATAGGCAAGCGCACACACATAGGCGAGCGCGCTGCCGGCGGGAGCCTCGAGGAGCAGCTTGGCCAGGTTCTGCTCGTCGGTGGCGTTCTCGCCCGCGTAGCGCGCCGAGCGCACCCCGGGGGCGCCGCCGAGCGCGGCCGCTTCGATGCCCGAGTCGTCGGCGATACTGACCCGACCGGTGGCGCTCGCCGCCGCGCGCGCCTTGCCGAAGGCGTTCTCGGCGAACGTCTCCCCGTCCTCGGGGGGCAGGACCACGTCCTCAGGCAAAGCGTCGACGTCGACACCCGGCAGCAGCCGCGCGAACTCGCGGCGCTTGTGCTCGTTGCGCGTGGCGAGCAACAACCGCGACGAACGTGTGGTGTGCACCATGTCCGGGAGCCAGACCTCGCCGCCGCGGTCGATCAGATCCTCGTCTCCAGGATGGTCTTGCAACACTCGCTCAAGCGAGGCGACGAGACGGCCGATCGCCTCCCGGCTCAGGGAGACACGGGCGGGCACGCACACCAGGCCATAGATCTTGCCTCCGGCTCGCATCGCATCGTTGAGCAAAGGACGAAAGTCGCCGAGATCCTGCGTGGCGATCGCGCGGCTCTGCTCGGGCATTGAGGCGAAATGCACACGATCGGCCCTGCCGATCAACTCGCCACACTCCTTGACGGCAATTACGTCGTGACCGCGCGCACGCAGTTGACGGGCAACCTCTGGAGAGAAATGCTCGTCCAGCAGCAACCTCACGCGGGCGAGACTTCCCGGGCCGCGCGCCACTTGCGCTCCTCAAGCTCGCTGAGCTCGTAGACGCGCGCGATCCAGTCGTCGATCTCCTCGCGGTTTGACGCGTAGTAGCGGACGGCGATCTCCACCAAGCGCGGCTCTATCTCGAGGTAGGCCGCCGCTGCCTCGGCGGATCCGCTGTCCTTGAAGACCTTGACGATCTCCCACACGTCCAGGCCTGTCCCCAGTAGCGCGGGACGACGACCCAACGCACCGTCCACGAAGTGGATACCTGGCTCTTCGTCCATCAACAGACCCTCCTCCAGATAGCGCTCGGCGAGAGTGGTCCGCGGCTGCCCCGAGAGGCGCGCTCGCATGCGAAGACGCTCGAGCGTCGCTCGCTTTGGGCGCATCGACAACTGTCCTCTGGCTCCCTCAGTCACTGTGCACACACTGTATCACTGTGTGTGCATGAGCGGCAAAGGTCCCCGCGAACCAGCTATGCGTCTGCGAGAATCTGCTCCTGAGCGGCCCGCAGCTGCTCGATCCCCACGGCGGCCAGGGCCAGCAGCTCGTCCAGTGAGGCCCGCGACAAGGGCGTGCGCTCGGCCGTGGCCTGCACCTCGACCAAGCCACCCTCGCCGGTCATGACCACGTTGGCGTCGACCTCGGCGTTGGAATCCTCGCCGTAGTCGAGATCGAGCATCGCGGCCTCCCCCACGATCCCGCACGAGACGGCCGCCACCGAACCCGTCAGGGGCGAGCCCTCGAGCTTCTCTTCCCTTCGCAAGCGCGCACACGCAAGCGCCAAAGCCACGTATGCGCCCGTGATCGACGCGCAACGCGTACCGCCGTCGGCCTGCAGGACGTCGCAATCCAGGTAGATGGTGCGTTCGCCGAGCGCCTTCAGGTCGATTGCGACGCGCAGCGAGCGGCCGATCAGTCGCTGGATCTCCACCGAGCGTCCGTCCAAGCGCCCCTTGGATATGTCGCGGGCCTTGCGGTCGCCGGTCGATGCCGGCAGCATCCCGTACTCGGCCGTCAGCCAGCCCCGGCCCTTGCCGGTCAGCCAGCGCGGCACCCCCTCCTGCGCCGAGGCGGTGCAGATCACCCTCGTCTCGCCCATCGAGATCAGGGCCGAGCCGGTGGCGGTGCGCACGAAGCCGGGCTCGATCTCGACCGGGCGCAACTCGCCCGGCGAGCGGCCGTAGCTGCGTTTGCGCACGCGCGGCGTGGGCTCCACCTCGTTGGATTGAACGCTTTCCACGCGGATCATCATTCCAGAGCGCTACCGTAAGCGCTCGTGCGCGCGCTCGTGCTGTCCAACATGCTCGCCGACGCGGCCCACCCCGAGCGCGGCCGCTTCGTGCGCGACCAGGTCGACGCGCTGCGGGCGTTGGCGGCCACAACCGAGAGCCTCGGCGACACGAACACGCGGCCCGAAAGCGCGGACTTGCGGGTCGAGCTGTACGAGTTCGCGCCGGGCGCGCGGGCCATCGCGGACGCCGTGCGGGACCTGCATGCGCGCTATCGGGGCCGGCGCTTCGACGTCGTACACGCCCACTTCGGGTTGACCGCCTGGCCGGCCTTGGCGGTGAGGGCGCGGGCGAGGGCGCTGACAGTGCACGGCACCGACCTGCGCCATCCCCGCACCCGTCTGGCCACCCGCGCGGCGCTTCCCACGGTGGACCTGCTCGCCGCGGTGTCCGAGGCGCTCGTGCAGGAGCTGCCCGGTCGGCGTGCCCGCGCCCGCGCGCAAGTGCTCCCTTGCGGTGTGGACATGGAGCGCTTCAAACCGCTGCCACGCGCGCGCGCGTGGGGCACCCTTTCTTTGCAACCACAACCCCCCCACCCTTATCTTCTGTTCGCGGCGGATCCCGCTCGCACCGAGAAGCGCTTCGACCGTGCCCGGGCGCTCGCCGACGCGCTCGGGGCAGAGCTGCTCACGCTCGGCGGGGTCGAGCCCGAGCGGGTACCGCTGTATGTGAACGCCGCACACGCCGTGCTGGTGCCCTCCGAGCGCGAGGGCTTCGGCCTGGCCGTACTGGAGGCCTTGGCCTGCGACGTGCCCGTGCTGGCCACGCCCGTGGGCATCCACCGCCAAGCGCTGTCGGGACTCGAGGGCACGCTGTGCGAGCCATTCGACCTCGATCGTTGGCGCGAAGCGCTCGCGCCGATTCTGGCGCAACCCGACCCGCGCGTTGAGGGCCGGGGGCGCGCCGAAGCCTTTTCCTCGGTGCGGATGGCCGAACGCGTGGCGAGCGCATGGCGCTCACTCGTCGCAAAGGCCGGATAGCATGGGGGACGTGGCAGGCGCACCCGAAGGGCACAGGGCAGACGAAGCTGGGGAGACGACGCGCGCGGCGCAGGCGACACAGGCGGCGAGCGACGGGCAGCAGCCGACATTCGCGGCAACGACCGCGGAGTCGCAGCCCACCTCCGCGGCCACCACCGAGCAGAAGGCCGATGGGCAGGAGCCCCCAAGCGAAGGCGAGCAGGCGCCCAAGGCGCCCGGCTTCGGCGAACGCGGCCGTATGCGCCGCCGTGCGCGTTTCTTGCGTAAGGCCCGCGAGCTCGCCTACCGAGACCTGGGCGGCCTCGTCTTCGACCTGCACCGCTTCGGTCAGAGAAACGACCCGCTGGTGCTGGCCAAGCTGGCGACGTTGCGCCAGATCGACACCGAGGTGCGCGAACTGGAAGCGGTACTCGACGACCACCGGCCGGTGACGGTGTTGCGCGAAGTCGGCATCGCGGCCTGCCCGCGATGCGCCGCCATCCATGGCAGCGACGACCGCTTCTGCCCCGGTTGCGGTCTGGCCTTCGACGCCAAGGCCGACCGTCCGATCTCCACCGCACCCGTCAACCGGCAGCGGCGGCCCGCGACGCCGGCGCCACCGACGACAGCTGCACCGGCAGCGCCCACTGCAGGCGCGCCCGCGACACCCGGGGCAGGAACTCTCGCGACACCGACCCCAGCAGCACCCACGACGCCGACGGCAGCCGCACCGGCCACGCCTCCGGCGCAACCCGCACCCGCACCCGCACCTGCACCCGAGCCTGTACGACCGGCAAATCCGGCGGCGACGCCGGTGCGCGCCCCGGAGCCGACCGGCGAGGATGAACGCACGCAGATCCTGCGACCGCCGGCATCGGGCCGGTGAGCTCGACACCGGTCGTGACGGAAGCTTGCCCGCTGTGCGGCTCGGAGCTGCGCGCGGAGCAGAGCTGGTGTTTGCGCTGCGGCGCGGCCGCGCGGACCCGTTTGGCGGCGCAGCCGAAATGGAAGGCGCTTGCGATTGGCTTCGTGACGATCGTCGTGGTCTCCTTGGGCGTGCTCGCCGCGGCGTTGGTGCAGCTCGCCGGATGATCGACCGATGAGCGCGGCCCGGGCGCCGGGACGCACCCTGACAGGCACACCCTCTGGGGCGCAAGCAGGCGGGCGCGCGGATTTCGATGTGGTGGTGGTCGGTGCGGGGGCGGCCGGCCTGTACGCGGCGCTGTGCGCGGCCCACGCGGGAGGCAGGGTCGGGCTGCTCTCGGCGATGCCACTGGCGCAGACCGCCAGCTACTGGGCGCAGGGCGGACTGGCGGCGGTGCTCGCGGCCGACGACAGCTTGGAGCTGCACCTAAAGGACACCGAGCGAGCGGGGCGCGGGGCCGTGCGACGTTCGGCCGCCGAGGTGCTGGTGAGCGAGGCGCCCGCCTGCGTGGAGGACCTGGAGCGGCTCGGCTTTCACTTCGACGCGGATCGTCGCGGGCGCTTGGCGCTCGGGCTGGAGGGAGGACACTCGGTCAGGCGCATCGTGCATGCGGGCGGCAGCGCGACCTGGCGGCGCCTCTTGCGCGAGCTCTCAGCGCTGGTGGTGGCGGACGAGCGTGTGAAGGTGCTCGAGGGCGCTCGGGTGAGCGGGCTGCGCTGCCGGGAGGGTCGTTGCGAAGGCGTGGTTTGCAGACTCGGCGAGAACGGGGGCTCCCGCGGCGAGAACGGGGGCGCCGATCGGGTCGAGCGGGACATCAGCTCGCGTGCGGTGGTGCTGAGCACCGGTGGCGCGGCGGCGTTGTGGGCGCGCACGACCAATCCACCCGGTTCGATCGGTCAAGGGCTGCTGCTGGCCCACGCCGCGGGGGCGGCGCTGGCCGACCTGGAGTTCGTGCAGTTTCATCCGACAGCGGTAATCGGTGTGAAGGGACGCGAAGGGTTCTTGATCACCGAGGCGATCCGCGGCGAGGGCGCGACGCTGCACGGCGCCGACGGCGAGCGCTTCGTGGACGAGCTGGCGCCTCGCGACGAGGTCTCGCGGGCGATCCAAGCCAAGTTGCGCGAAGAGGGAACAAGCGCCGTGCGGCTCGACATGCGCTCAATCGACCCGGCGCTGTTCCCCAATGTGGTGGGGGCTCTGCGCGAGGCCGGCCTGGACCCGACGCGGGAGACGGTGCCGGTCGCCCCCGCCGCGCACTACACGATCGGCGGCGTGGTGACCGACCTATACGGGCGCTCGGGCGTGGAGGGGCTGTACGCCGTGGGCGAGACCGCGTGTACGGGACTGCACGGGGCCAACCGGCTGGCCTCCAACTCGTTGAGCGAGTGTTTCGTGTTCGGCCGCCGGGCGGCCTTGGCGGCGCTGGAGGAGCCACCGGTGACGAACGGGAGGACGCCCGAAGGCAGCGATACACCGGCGCCCGTCGGCGTCGAGCAAGCGACCAGGAGCGCGCTGTGGGAGCACGCGGGGATCGTGCGCTCGGCCTCGGGCTTGGAGGCGCTGTTGGAGGACCCGCACCCTCTTGCTCGCCTGATCGCCCGCGCGGCGATCGAGCGCGAGGAGACGCGCGGAACCCACACCCGCGTGGACCATCAGGAGCGCGACGCGCGGCTGGACGACAAGCACGTGGTCGTGGACGCGCGCGGGAACCTGGTTTGGAAGGACTGGCGCTAGAAACCTAACCTGGGCTTAATCAATTCCTTCTGTGGCGCTTAGGAATGGCTTGGATACTTGGCAAAACCGGTCCGTTGGACCGTACGGGGTGTTCAGGTAGGTATAGCCCATGTATCAATTCAGTAGAGCCATTTACAGGGAGCTGGCTCCCTATATAACGGAGTCGCGACCCGACGCGGTCGATTCCAATCATCGGCACGTACTCGAAGCTTGCGAGTCGGCGATGGAGCGTTTGGCTACCGATCGCCACTATTTCGCCAAGCCGGCGCGCACGCTGTTCTGCGACATCAGAACCTATTTTCCGATGAGCGCCCAGGAGCGCGTGTTGCAGACTGTGTGCCGCTACGTGGGCTTGGCGCAACGCTTTTTGATCGAGCATCCGGTGGAGGCCCATGCGGCCGTCACCGACGAGCCGCCGACGTGCAGGGCGACGACGCGCAAGGGCTCGACTTGTCAGAGTGTGCCGCTGCCCCACAACGGCTATTGCCCGTCCCATCAGCACCTGGCCGACACCGAGCACCAGGAGCGCCTAGCCGCCGCCTGACGCTCGCCTGACGCTCGTCGGCGTTCGCGCACGTGCAACCAGCACGCAGGCGAACACCGTCAAACGTCAGGAGCCAGCGGTAATTAGGCTCCGAGCGAATGCTGCTTGGGGTAGACGTCGGGGGAACTTTCACGGACGCCGTGGTGGTGGCCGGCGACGGGACGAGCTATAGCGCGAAGGTGCCGAGCACGCCCGGGGCACAAGAGGAGGGTGTGCTCGCCGCGGTCGCCGCCGTCCTGGAGAAGGCCGGCGCGGAACCTCGGGACATCGGGCGGTTCGCGCATGGCATGACCGTCGCCACCAACGCTCTGCTGGAGGGCACGGCCGCCAGGACGGCGCTGATCGCGACCGCGGGCTTCACAGACATCGTCGAGCTGGGGCGCCAAGCGCGGCCCAGCCTGTACAAGCTGTGCGAGGCCGGACCGGAACCACTCGTCCCGCCCGAACTTCGCTTCGGTGCGTCCGAGCGCATGGGGCCGGAGGGGGCGCTCGTGCCGCTCGACGAGGAGGCGACCGAGGCGATGGTGGAGCGCTTGGCCCAGAGGCAACCGGAAGCGGTGGCGGTGGCGCTGTTGCACTCCTATGCCCATCCGGCCCACGAGCGGCGCCTCGGTGAGTTGCTGGCCGATCGTCTCCCGGACGCGCATGTGTCGCTCTCGCACGAGCTGGTGGGCACCTTCAGGGAGTACGAGCGGAGCGCGACCACCGAGGTCGATGCGGCCCTGTCGCCGCTGTTGGGGGCCTATTTGGGGCGTCTGGACGAGCTTGCGGGGGCGCTGGGGCTGCCTGGGGTCGAGGTGATGCAATCCTCGGGCGGGCTGACGGGAGCGGCGCAGGCGGCGAGCCACGCTGCTTTGACGGTGTTGTCGGGCCCGGCTGGAGGCGCGGGCGGGGCGCTCCTGCTCAGCGAGGCGGCGGGCGAAGGCGAGGTGCTGTGCTTCGACATGGGCGGGACCTCTTGCGACGTTTGCTTGATCGAGGGGGGCAAGGTCGCCGAGACCGCGCAGAGGGAGGTGGCGGGACGACCGCTGGCGCTGCCTGCGCTGGACATCCATACGGTCGGCGCGGGCGGCGGTTCGATCGCCTGGCTTGACGCGGGCGGGGCGCTGAGGGTGGGACCGGAGTCGGCCGGGGCTGACCCGGGGCCCGCGTGTTATGGCAGGGGCGGGGAGCGCGCCACCGTGACCGACGCGAATCTGGTTTTGGGCAGGCTGCTCGCCGACGCGCCGCTGGCCGGCACCCCGGAGGGCACACCCTCAGGGGCGCACCCTCGAGGGCACAAGCAGGCAGGCGGCGTGCTTCTGGACGCGGACGCGGCAGGGCGGGCCGTGGACGCGCTGGCAAGCGAAGCGGGGCTGGAGAGGATCGCTTGCGCGGAGGGAATCGCGATGGTCGCGGAGGCCGAGATAAGACGCGCACTGGCGGTGATGACGGTGCAGCGGGGGATCGACCCGCGTCGCTTCGCCCTGATGCCCTTTGGCGGCGCGGGGCCGCTGCATGCGGCGTCGATGGCCGAAGAGCTGGGGATCGGACGGGTGTTGTGCCCTCGCGCTTGTGGCGTGCTCTCGGCCCTGGGGCTGGCTGCCGCGGCACCGCGGCGCGATGCGGCGCGGACGGTGATGTTGAAGGGCTCCCGCTTCACCGCGGAGGCTATGAGGCGCGAGCTGGACGCGTTGATCGATCGAGTCGTGGGCGAGCTGGAGCAGCCGGCGAGCCTTCTGAAGGTGCGCTACGAGCTGCGCTACGAAGGCCAGTCGTTCGAGCTGACGGTTGCCGAGGAAGTCTCGGCGGAGGAGTTTTTTGGATCGTCGTTCCTACCCTCTGATCGCGCCGCGCCTAGCGAGAGGTTGCGCTTGGCGGGCGATCCGGGGCTTTTGCGCGAAGCGTTCGAGGACGCTCACGCGGCTCGCTATGGCTATCGGGACGGGGAGGCGACTGTGGAGCTGGTGAGCGTGCGCGTGTCGGCGCTGGGGGCGCGTCCGGCGTTGCGGCTGGATGGCGACCCACCCGCGGCGCCTGAACGGGCGAGCACGCCGGTGGTGTTCGACGGCGAGCTTGTCGAGGCGGCTCTGTGGCGCGGCGTGCTGCCCGCGGGCGCCCAGATCGAAGGCCCGGCGGTTTGCGCGATGCCCGAGTCGACGCT
>Ga0265338_10006211_pt1 | contig 15305 bp, 12 predicted proteins | sample 42126metaG_FD_193579 | JGI IMG/M metagenome (GOLD analysis project Ga0265338, IMG submission 193579) | Rhizosphere microbial communities from Carex aquatilis grown in University of Washington, Seatle, WA, United States - 4-21-26 metaG | ecosystem: Host-associated > Plants > Roots > Rhizosphere... | reverse complement strand
CGTTGCGGGTGCGGCCAATTTCAAGATCGATCCGCTCCAGAACTTTCATCTCGATACGACGAAAATCTTTCACCCCGTGCATCGCGACCGCGTGGAGGCTTGGTACCGCGGGGAGCGGGTGGCGCCGATTACAATGGACATGGCGCTCACGCAGAAATGCAGCTTTTCTTGCACGTATTGCTACGCGGGTCTGCAGTACAACAAGGCGGCGCCGACGAATTGGGACACGTATAAGGGCCTTTTGGACGATATGGTGTCCATCGGGCATAAGCCTGGCCAGGGCGTCAAGGGGGTCAGCCTTGTCAGCGACGGGGAGAGCACCGAGAACCCGTTCTTCTATGACTTCGTCCTGTACGGCAAGAGCTTGGGCATCGACATGGCCTCCGGCACCAATGGCTACGTGCTCGACCCGAAGCGTTTCGACGAGCTGCTGCCCGCTCTGACGTACATCCGCTTCAATATCTCCGCCGGCGAGAAAGAGGCCTACAAGAAGGTCATGGGCGTCACGGACCATCACTGGGACCGGGTCATGACCAACATCCGCGCCGCCGTCGAGACGAAAAAGCGCAAGAAGCTGAAGACGACGATCGGTCTGCAGATGGTCCTGCTCCCCGAATATGCCGACCAGGTCATCCCCCTGGCCGAGCTTGGCCGGGACCTGGGCGTCGACTATCTCGTGATCAAGCATTGCAGCGACGATGAGAAGGGCAGCCTCGGCGTTGACTACTCTTTCTACCGCTCGCCGTTGGCCATGGACCTCCTCAAGACGGCCGAGGCCCTGTCGACGCCCGAATACTCGGTCCAGGCCAAGTGGTCCAAGATGATGACCGGACGCGACCGGAAGTACTCGAAGTGTTTCGGGCCGCCCCTCATGCTCCAGATCTCGGGCACCTGCATCGTCGCGCCGTGCGGCTCGTTCTTCGGCAGCGACTACTCGCAGTACCACATCGGCAACTTCGCCGAGAGCCGTTTCAAGGACATCTGGGCGAGCGACCGTTACCAGCAGGTCTTGGGCTATATCGCCTCGGACAAGTTCGATCCGCGCAAGCGCTGCGCGACCCTCTGCCTTCAGGACAAGGTCAACGAGGCCTTGTTCGACTGGAAGGAGCTGGGCAAGCCCCTGCCGGACACGACCGGGGCGCCGACGCCGGACCACATCAACTTCGTTTAGAGCGTCCGGCGGTCCCGGACAGGATCGAGACGGCCTTGCGCAGCAAGCGCTCGGTATACTCGGGGACGACCACGGGGAATCGGCGCCCCATCCGGCGGGAGTAGATCGACTTCGACGCGATCTGCCGCGCGGATTTCAGACCGAAATCCAGGCCTTCCATGAGGTGCAGCTTGTTTACCGGCGTGTCGAGCGCGCAGCAGTACGCGTAGCAGACCACACCCCCGACCTCCGGGAGCCGCTTGCGGCCGAGCCAGTGCAGTCGCCCGGCGGCATAGCCGACTTCCTCGAGCAGCTCGCGCCGCGCGGCGTCACGGGACTTTTCTCCCGGCGAGATCGCGCCTCCGAGGAAGCCCCAGTGCCCCGGGGCGTTGATGCCGGGCTTGAGGTCGCGCAAGTGCAGAAGGACGCGGCCCCGCGCGATGGGAAGGATCACGGCGGCGCGCTTACGCGCCTTCGGCTTGTCGGTCAGGCGGTTTAGCCGACCTTCGCGGGAACCTTGGGCTCGTCGAGCGGCGGGACGAGCATGTTCTTCTTGAACTCCGCGCGGTCGAGCAGCGGGGCGGAATCCTCGATGGGGCGGCCGAAGACCAGCTTCGGCTCCAGCACCTGATCTTGCCGCATGTCGATCCGGCAGAAGATCGGGCCCTTCGCCGCTAACACGTCGCGCACCTTGCCCAGCTCGGCATGAGAGCCGATGGACTCGGTCTTGATGCCGTAGGCCTGGGCGACTTTCACGAGATCCGGCATCGCCAAGCCGGAATCGGTGTTGATGGCGTGGTACCGCGAATTGAGCCAGGTGTCGAGCGTCTGCTTGATGATCCCATGGCCGTGGTTGTCGAGAAGGAATATCTTGACGGGCAATTGGTAGTAGGCGATCGTGGCGAGCTCTTGGACGTTCATCTGGCAGCCGCCGTCGCCCGTGATGCAGATGACGGGCTTGGAGGTGGCGAAGGCGGCTCCCATCGAGGCGGGGACCGAGTAGCCCATCGGCGAATGGTTAAACGACGTGATCAGCCTCTGGCGGCCTCTCAGATGCAGGCCCTGCATCGTCCAGATCAGGTTGCCGCCGCAGTCCGGTATGACGACGGCCTCGTCGGGCAGCTCTTGCGACAGGGTCTCCATGAAGACGTAAGGGTTGACCTTGTCCTCCTGGTCTCTGTACTGCGGCGGGCAGATCGGATAACGGCTCTTGACGCCGTCGATGTAGGAGCGCCACTCGGCGAGGTCCTGGCCTTTGAAGCCCGCCAGTTTCTTCAAGAGCACGGCGAAGAAGTCGCGCAGATCGGCACAGACAGGCAGATCGACGCGCAAGCCGATCGCGCCGTACTTGTCCAGCTCGGCCTGATCGAGATCCACGACGACCTTCTTGGCACCGCGGGCGAAAGTGCTCGCTCTCGGGCCGATCTCGTGGGTGTCCAGTCGTGTCCCGAGGGCCAAGACGAAGTCGGCGTTCTGCACGACGAAGTTGCCGGCGCGCTCGGAGCTGACGCCGAACGTCCCGACGACGCGCGGATCGGTGTACGGCAGGAAGTCCACGGCGGCCCAGGTGGGCGCGACCGGAAAGCCGGCGCGGTCGGCGAGATCCCGGAATTGCTGGACCGTGTTCGAAAGCCGGATGCCGCCGCCCGGGATGATCACGGGCCGTTTCGCCTCGCGCATCAGGCGGACGCACTCCTCCGCGGCGGCCTCGAGCGCCGCCGACGCGTGCTTTTCGTCCGGAATGCGGAATCCTTCGAGCTTCTCGGGGTCGATGTCGGCGCGCTGGACGTCGTCGCAGACGTCGAGCAAGACAGGTCCAGGGCGCCCCGAGCGTGCCAAATAGACGGCTTTCTCGAGCTCATACCGGATGCGCTTGGGGTCGTCGACCAGGACGGCATACTTGGTGACCGTCGAGAAGATGCTGACGACGTCGGTCTCTTGGAAGCCGATCTGACGGCTCTTGCTGGCGCGCTTGAGCTGGCCGCTCGGGACTTGTCCGGTGATGAAGATGGTGGGGATCGAGTCGTAGTACGCGCAGCAGACGCCGGTCAAAAGGTTGGTCGCGCCCGGGCCGCTCGTCGCCAGGGCGGCGCCCATGCCGCCGGTGACGCGCGCGTAGGCATCGGCCGCCATGGCTCCCGCCTGCTCGTGTTGGACCGGGATGTACTTGATGTCGTCGCGCTTGGCCAGGGAGTCGATCGTGTGCACGATGCAGCCGCCGGTGATCACGAAGACGTGCCCGATGCCCTGCTCGGCCAGGAACTGGGCGATATAGTCGGAAAGTTTCATGGTTTGAGCTCCGTGGGATCGGCGGCGTTTGCGGCGCCGTCCTTGACACCGTAGACGGCATGCCGAAGCGCCTTGTAAAGTCTCGCCAGCTCGGCGAGCTCGGGGCTGTCCGGTTGTCGGAAAGCCGCCAAGACGCCTTCTCGGCTCAGAAGGGAGTTGAGCTCGACGACGACCGAGTCGATCTTCGCGACGCGCTGGGGAGGAAGAGCCGCCGGCCGCGGCGCCCCGACCGCGAATTCCTCGTAGCGCGGATAAGGAGAGCGCACGATCGAGCGTTCGGCGAGGTGAAGCCAGCGCGGAGGTAGGGGCTCGGGCGACTTGCGCGACTCGTGGAACTCCACCGCCCGCTTGAGATAGTGGCCGATGGAGCCGAAGACGAAGAAGTAATCGTTCAGCGCCTCGAGATCGACCTGTTCGCGCGACTCTTCCATCGAGGAATGGCTCAGCGCGCCGATTGCTTGACCGTTTCGGGAAGCGCGTCCTCGATCCAGTGGCGCGACTGCCTCAGCGCCTCGAGCTCGGCCGGAGTCATGTCATAGCAGTACGCTTTCGAGGGGAACTTCCCCTCCCGTACCTCTTGGACGTACTTCTTGACGGCGAGCTGGGCGAGCATGAGCAGCCCATCTCGGCGCTCCTCGCGGCCTAGCCGGCGGAGATCGTCGGCGTCGTTGAGATGCTTGGCGAAATCATCCACGACCTCGGGAACGTAGCACTTGGCGAACCACGGCCGGAACGCCTGGTAGAAGCCCAGGATGTCGTGCATGATGACTAGCTGGCCGTCCACGCGCGCGCCGGTTCCGATGCCGAGCACGGGGATCCTCAGCTTCTTGGCGATGATGCCGGCGGGCTCGGGCGGCATGGCCTCCAGGAGCAAGGCGACAGCGCCGGCGTCCTGAAGGGCCAGCGCGTCCTCCATCGTGGCGTCGAAGCTCTCGACGGTCTTGCCCTGCACGCGGTAACCACCGAACGACGCCGCGCTCTGGGGGGTGAGGCCGAGGTGGCCGACGACGAGAATACCGGCGTCGGCGATGGCCCGCACTTTCGAGGCGACGCGCGCGCCGCCTTCGAGCTTGATGGCGTCGCAGCCGGCTTCTTTGACGAAGCGCAGGGCGTTGGCGACGGCGTCCCGTTCGGAGATCTCATACGAGCCTTGGGGCATGTCGCCGACGATGAACGTCTGCGGAGCGCCGCGCCGAGCTGCCTGCGCCATCATGATCATCTCGTCCATCGTGACGGGATTGGTGCTCTGGTAGCCGAGCTGCACCATGCCGCCGGAGTCCCCGACGAGGATCATATCAACGCCGGCCTGCTCCGAAACGTAGGCGAACGGCAGATCATAGGCCGTGATCCAGGTCACCTTTTTGCCTTCGCGCTTCATGCGCTGCAATTCGATCAGGTTGAGCTTTGATTTTCTCATGATAACCTCGGCGGAAACTGATTATGATTTTAGCATTTTGCTGACATCGACGTGTCGGCACATTGCCGACTTGACGATGACCAGTTTGCCTGTAAGAACTTGGCGCCTACGAACCCGTTGGATGATTCCAGCCTTGCGGCATATCGGTACCGATTGTGCATGTCGTTATAGTGCCCGTCCATGAACCGTTCCGCGAGCAACTTCTGTCCTTCCTGGATGCGGAGAGCGTTGAACTCTCGTTGAAGTGATGTGGGTTCTTGGGGGTCGAGAAATTCTCGAACCGCGTCCAGAAGTTCATCAGGAGTGTTCTCATACATGACGAACTCGTCGTGCAGCGCGAACCTATGCTGAACATCCCAGCCCGCCCGCAGGAGTTCTTGAATGGAGAGGAAGCGGCCTTTGGATTTGGAATAGACGTGTTTCAATATTCCGCGGTCATTCGGCCGACGAGGGTAGGCAAGCGTGAAATTGGGAATGTTCGTGATCAACATCGGCTTCTCGAATAGATCCGCCGTATCGAAAATGCCGGATGACATCCCGACGTAGTAGCGGCATTCCTTAATGAGGTAGAGGTCCATCAAGTCACTCTTGAAGCGTGTGTGTGGGTAATCTATGAGACGATCCATCGGAGGAAGGGGAGCCATTGTCTTATCCCCAAGTCGTACGACCCAGCCACCCCGCGAGGTGATCTCTTGGATCAAGGGGATAAAATTCGAAATTGTCGCATTGCGCGATCGATCGCGTTCCTTTGGATAGAACCCGGGCTCGCGGACGTGTAAACAGGCGAACCAAGCGCTCTCGGGCAGCCCCATTTCATTTCGAAGCTTGGTTGCCAATTCTTTCTTTCGTGGTTGCAGCGAAACCGGTAGAGGGTCTTGCAGGTTCTCAATCCAGCGAAAACGGTCAACGGCTTGCCAGTCGAAACGTGCCGGCTCCTCTTCGTGTTTCCAAAGGGTCGTGGCGCCTAGGCAGGGGTGGGTGAACCGTCCCGGAAGATGGGCCCACGGCCCCAGTACCTTTGCAAGGATCAGGCTTACCGCGTGGAGAGTTCCGTAGATTGCGGTAAGAGCTGTTTGCACCATAAAAGTGGCCGGGGCAGGTAGTTCTGTCGCATGGTCCGAGACAATATTGAAGATTTCTCGATTTGTCACCGGGAACCGGAATTTCCATGGCAGTTCATAGGGGCGCAGGATGACCAGTTTCTTGCCTTCGCGGCGCGCGCGGACGAGGGCGAATCGGATCTCTTCCGAGCAATTCCCGATCGCAAAGACGCATGGCGTAAGGAAAACCAGCGGCCCGCGGGCGTTCAGGACGTTAATGGCGCGGTGAAGGAGCTTCACGATGGGGGCGTGGGTTTATCCGCGAGCTCGAGGCGTGGCTATCTATGCTGAATAAAATTCCGCGATGCAGGTGATCATGTGGTCGATCTCTTGCTTTGTGAGATGCTGGTGCACCGGCAGCGTGACCGTCGCCGCAGCATCCGCCTCCGCCATTGGGAAGTCACCCTTCTTGTAGCCCAGTGGACGGCTCGCCGGCTGCAGGTGCAGCGGGATCGGGTAGTGCACCTTGGCCTCGATGCCGCGGTCCTGCAGGAACTTGAGCAACTCGTCGCGGCGCGTGGCGTGGAATTGGTAGAGGTGGTAGACGTGCACCTCGTCGGCGCTGCGAGGCGGAAGCTTCACCTTGCCCTTGAGCTTGGCGAGCGCCTTATCGAGCGTCTCGGCGTTGGCGATGCGGGTGTCGGTGATCCAGCGGAAGTCCTTGATCAGGTGGTTGCCTACGACGGCCTGGAGCGAGTCGAGCCGGCTGTTATAGGCGTAGAAGGCGTACTCGTCACGGGAGGACATGCCGTGATTGCGAAGCAGGTGAAGCTTGTCGCGCATCTCCTTCGAGTTGGTCGTGATCACGCCGCCGTCGCCCCACACGTTGAGGTTCTTCAGCGGGTGCAGCGAGAAGCCAGCGGCGAGACCCCAAGACCCGCAGTTGCGGCCGGCGATCGCGGCGCCGATGCCCTGGCAGGAGTCCTCGATGACGGGTAGGTTGTGCTTCTTGGCGATCTCCATGATGCGCGGCATGTCCGGCGGCTGGCCGCCCCAGACGACGGGCATGAGAGCCTTCGTGCGCTTGGTGATCACCGCTTCCATCTTGTCGCAGTCGATGACGCCCTTCTCGTTGCAGTCGACGAAGACGATGCGCGCGCCGGCCGTTTCAATGGCGCCCGCCGTGGCCACGAACGTGTTGGCCATGGTGATCACCTCGTCGCCGGGCTGGATGCCGAGCGCCTTGAGCGATAGGAAGAGCGCGTCCGTCCCTGAGCCGACGCCCACCGCGAATTTCGTGCCGATCAGCTTAGCGAACTTGTCTTCGAACTCCTGCATGACCTTGCCCAAGGTGAAATCGCCGGAGTGCACGAGCTTCTTGATGTCGGCCAAAATGTGGTCGATCTGGTCAAACTGGCGCGGCAGATAAGAGTAGGGGACGTGGAGCTTCTTGGCGGCGGCGGTGGGCATGGAGGTCTCCTGGGCTACTTCAAAAGCGTCTGGATGAACTTGAACAGGCCGGTGGGGTTGATGGGCTCGCGGTTGCCGACGATCTCGACGGCGAGCGCGCCGACGCAGTTGCCGATGAAAGCGAGCACGTCCGCGGGCACTTTCTGGAAAGCGAGCGGAGAGGTCACGGCGAAGAGAGCGTCGCCCGCGCCGACGCGGTCGACGACTCGTCGCGCGAGCGCGGGCGACTCGTGCCAGCCGTCGTCGCTCAGAACGACGGAGCCCGAGGCGCCGCGGCTGACGAGGAACGTCGAGACGCCCATCTTGGCCTTCACGCGTTCCGAAAGCTCGGGGATGCGGCCGTACTTGTCGCGCGTCGCCACGCGGAGCTCCGGCTCGTCGATCGCGACGTAGTCGGCGCGGCCGTAGTTGGTCACGGCGTTGAAGCCGTTGTTGGCCGCGTTGGACTGGGTGTTGAGCGCCAAGAACTTGCCACAGAGGGTGGCCTGACGGCGGAGCGACTCGCTCATCAAGCCGTGGCCGAAGTCGTTGACGACGAGCAGGTCGTGGCGGCCGCACTCTTTCTCGAGCTTCTTGCCGATCTGAGCCTCGACGGCGCCGGAAACCGGGGTGTCGTCGAGGAACTGGATCTCGAAGATCTTGCGAAGCTGCTCGGAATCGAGATAACGCTGCTTGCGCACGGTGGGCCGGTCGGGCGTGCGCACGGCTTCGAGCCGCACGTTCGGGCGGAGCTTGGACCGGATGAAGTCCGCTTCCTTCTCATCCGGGCCGATGTTCGTCAGGAGCGTGACCTCGCCGCAGAAGCCGGCCATGTGGTTGGCCGTGGCGACGGCGCCGCCGGCAAAGAGCTCCTCGTTGGTGAAGCGGGAGGCGACGATGGTCTCCTTCGTCGTCTTGCCGAGCGGCACGCAATAGCTGTATTGATCGAGGATGGCCTCGCCGGCCACGAGGACCTTCGTCTTCGATAGGCCGTGCAGATACTCCAAGATACGCTCGGCGGAGTACATGCCGCGCAGGCCCTGCAGGTATTCCTGCGTCTCGACCGGGTAGCCGGAGAACATCCGGTTGATGAGGTGGCTCGAGCTCGAGGTGAAGCCGTCCGTGAAGACGAGGCTTCCGCCTACGGAGCGGACGGCCGCTTCTTCATCGGTGATCTTGCCCGTCACGTCCGCCTTAGCGTCAACGTAGTCGCTGCCCTTCACGTAGAAAGTCGGCTTGAGCTTCTTGATCGTCTCGACGGCCGTGGGCCACTCGTTGAGGGCCACGTAGTCGATCATCTCGAGGGCGGCCAAGCTGTCGAGGCGCAGTTGCTCGTTGAAGAGCGGGCGGCCCGGGCCTTTGTTGACCCAGCGATCGGGCGTGATCGTGACGACCATCACGTCGCCGTTCTTGCGCGCCTCGCGGAAGTGGACGATGTGGCCGGGGTGCACGAGGTCGAAAACGCCGTGGCAGTGCACGATCTTTCGGCCCGCCTTGCGCTGGACGGCAAGCAGGCTCGCCAGCTCGTCGAGCGTCTTGATCTTGGAGTGCGGCTTGGCGCCCTTGATCGGCGCCGGAGGGGTCTTCGTCTTAGGCACGGCTCTCCTCCCGCTCGCGGCCGAGGTGCTTGAACCACGCCTCGGTGGCGCCGGCGATGCTTTGCGGCGTCCAGACGGGAGCCTCGCGCCAGTAATCGATGTGCTTGAGCATCTCGGCGACGCCCTTCTCGAGGCTCACTTTGGGCTTCCAGCCGAGCTGGCGTTGGATCTTCGAGATGTCGGCGAAGGTGCAGTCGGGCTCGCCCGGGCGCTTGGGGATGTGCACCACGGGCCCGCCGAGCAGCTCGACGAGCCGGTTGACGCTGTAGGTGTTCCCGGAGCCGATGTTGAAGATCTCGCCCTTGGCGTCGCTCGAGGCGGCGCGCACGAGGGCGTCCGCCACGTCGGTCACGTAGGTGAAATCGCGGGTCTGCCGGCCATCGCCGACCACGGTGTAGGGCTTTCCCGCCAGCTTCTGCGCCAGGAACACGCCGAACACGGCGCCGTAGGTGCCGGACGTCCGCGAGCGCGGACCATAGACGTTGAAGAAGCGCGTGGACACGACCGGCATGCCGTAGACCTCGCCCCAGTGCATGACGAGCTGCTCGCCGAGGTTCTTGGTCAGCGCATACGGATACTGCGGCCGGATGGCCGCCGTCTCGGGCGTCGGGAAGCTGTCGGGGATGCCGTAGCAGGACGAGGATGCCGCGTAGACGAAGCGCTTCACGCCGGCGGCGCGGGCGGCTTCCAGCACCGATTCCGTGCCGACGACGTTCGCGTGGAAATAGTCCGTGGGCCGCTCGATCGACGGCACGATGTCGGCGAGAGCCGCCAGATGGAAGACCCACTCGACGCCCGCGAACCGCGGCTTGATCGCCTGGAAGTCCGCGATGTCGGCCTGGAAGACGGCGAGAGCCTTATTCCCGCTCTGATGCGCCAGGTTCTGCGGTCGGCCGGTCGAGTAGTTGTCCAGGACGACCACTTCGTGACCGTCGGCGAGGAGCCGGTCGACGAGATGGCTGCCGATGAAGCCGGCGCCGCCCGTGACGAGAGCTTTCGGCTTGCGGGTCACGCGGTCGCCGCGGCTCCTTGGCCCTTCATGACCTTCACGTTGAAGTAGCGGGGATCCGTGAGGCTGTCCGGGAGCTTGCCGGCCTTGAAGGCGCGGCAGAGATCGACGATGGCGTCCTCGACGGTGCGCTTGGGCCGGAAGCCGAGCTTCTTTGAGATGAGCTCCGAACCGACGTGATAGGAGCGCAGGTCGTCCGTCGGGCTCGTCACGATCTCGACCGGTTTGCCCGGAAACTCGCGCTCGACGACCTTCTTGGCCATCTGCGCCAACTCGGCGATCGTATGGTTCTGGTACCCAGCGTTGTAGATCCCGCCGTCCACCTTCGCCGGCGGCATCTCGAGCAGCTGAACGTAGAGATCGGAGATGTCGTCGATGTGGATGTTCGGGCGCTTCTGGCTGCCCCCGAAGACCGTGATCTGCCGCTTGTTCACGGCGAGATTCGTCAGGATGTTCACGGACAGGTCGAGGCGGGTGCGCGGTGAGTAGCCGCAGACCGTTGCCGGCCGGATGATCGTGATCGCCCACTCAGGCGAGCGGTAGCGCAGCAGGATCTCCTCGCACATCGCCTTGAACTTGCTGTAGTCCGTCAGAGGCTTGAGCGGGTGGTCCTCGTTGACCTCGGCCGCCTCGCTGACGCCGTAGACGGAGCTCGAAGAGGCGTAGATGAACCGCTTCACGCCGGCCTTCTTGGCGGCGACGACCATCGGCTCGAAGCAGTCGAAGTTGATCGACTTGCCGAGCGCGGGATCGAGCTCGAAGCTGGGGTCGTTGGAGATGCAGGCGAGGTGGATCACCGCCTCGACGCCCTGCAGCTCTTTGGTCAGGTGCGCGGTGTCGCGCAGGTCGCCCTTGACGATCCTCAGCTTCGGCTGCGGCGTCAGGCCCTCGGAGCCGTAGTACATGATGTCGAAAGCGGTGACCTGGTGGCCGGCGGCGAGCAGCTTGGGAACGAGGACGCAGCCGACATAGCCCGCAGCGCCCGTCACGAGAACTTTCATTCGAGGACCTCCGAAGGTGTGTTCAAGAAGTGAACATTATATTTCTTTCGCCCGGCGCTATCAACTGATGAAGTAAAATAAAGCGTGGAGAAGCGCGATTTTCTCGTCATCGGCGCGGGCGTCGTCGGCCTCTCGGTCGCCCGGGCCCTCAAGCGCCGCCACCCCACCGCCTCCGTCGGCCTCGTAGACAAGGAAGCTGCGCCGGCCCGCCACGGCAGCGGCCGCAACAGCGGCGTGCTGCACGCAGGCTTCTATTACACCGCCGACAGCCTCAAGGCCAAGTTCACCCGCGCCGGCAACCTTGCATGGACCGAGTACTGCAAGGCCAAGAATCTTCCGCTGCGCGCCTGCGGCAAGCTTGTTGTCGTCTCGCGCCAGAACGAACTCGCCACGCTCGACGAGCTGCTGCGCCGCGGCCGCGCCAACGGCGTGCCGGTCGAGGAGGTGGACGAGAAGGCCGCCCGCGAGATCGAGCCGCGCGCCAAGACGCTCGGCCGGGCGCTGTGGTCCCCGTCGACGGCCGTCGTGGACCCGGCTGCCTGCCTCGCCGCGCTCGCCAAAGACGCGCAGACCGAGGGCATCGACCTGCGCTGGGGCACCGCGTACGTCGGTCGCGCCGGCCGCATCGTACGGACGTCCCGCGGCGACATCGAGGCCGGCTTCATCGTCAACGCCGCCGGCCTCTACGCCGACCGCGTGGCCCGCGACTTCGGCTTCTCGAGCCGCTACGCCATCCTGCCCTTCAAGGGCCTCTACCTCTATTCCGACGAGCCCTCGGGCGCTTTCCGTACCCATATCTACCCCGTGCCCGACATCCGCAACCCGTTCCTGGGCGTGCATTTCACGGTCACGATCGACGGGCGCGTGAAGATCGGGCCGACGGCGATCCCGGCGCTCTGGCGGGAGAACTACGGCGGCTTCTCCGGCTTCTCGGCGGGGGAGCTCTTCGAGATCGCCGCGCGTCAGGCCGGACTGTTCCTGACGGCGGGCTTCGACTTCCGACGCCTTGCCTGGGAAGAGATTCAGAAGAACTCGCGCAAAGTCATGGTGGGCCTGGCCCAGCGCCTGGCCGACGGCGTGCTGACCAGCCACTACCGCCGCTGGGGCAAGCCGGGCATCCGCGCCCAGCTCATGGACCTCGACAAGAAGACGCTCGTCATGGACTTCCTGCTCGAGGGCGACGAGCGCTCGCTCCATGTGCTCAACGCCGTCTCGCCTGGCTTCACCTGCGCGATGCCGTTCGCTGACTACGTCGGCGAACGAGTCGAAGCGCACCTTTCCGGACGCGCCGCGGTCTAGCGGGACGCGGCTTAAGCCGGCGGCAGGGGTTGCGCCGTCTTTAGCGCGAGCGCGCGCCTGGCGGCCCAATCATTGAGCGCCGCGTTGATGCGTTTGCCGACGGAGATGCAAGGCCGTTCGAATCCGTGCCAGAGGGTCAAGCCCAAGGCCAGGCAGACTGCGGCGAAGACCGGCAGCGTGATGAAAAAGCGGATCTCGGGGGCAACATGCCCGAGCCCGATCCAGGCGAACGCCGCGTCGCGATGGCGTTCGAAGATGGTCAGAATCAGATAGTGGAATAGGTAGATCGAGTAGCAGCAGGTGCCGAACAGGCCCAGAAGGCGGTTGCGTGCGAGCTTGCCCCACAACGTGTAGGGCGACATGCAGGCGACGAAGAGAAGGGCTAGGCCAATGCTGGCGGCCTTATGCCCCTGCCTGATGAGGCAGAAGAGGATGATTGCCGTGAACGCGTCGATGAGCCGTGCCGCGGAGGCGTCCTCCAGCATGATCCGGCGGAACAGGGGCTCCTCCTGCAGGAAGAACAGCGCGATGCCGGTGGCAATGGCGAACCACTGGGTCAGCGGAAACTGGAAAATGAAAAAGTGGCCGTCGGGCACTCCCAACTTCTTCGCCAGCGGCTCCCAGAGGATGGCGATGATCCACATCTGCGCGGCGAAGACGAGGGCGGAGCGCAGGCCGTTGATGCGCTCGAAGACCAGCGGCAGCAGCACGTAGAACGTCTCCTCGACGAAGATGGACCAGCCCATGCCGAAGGCCTCGACGCCGTCCCTGAAGCGGATGAAGCCGAAGTACATCAGCCAGTCCGGCCAAGGGCTGACGCGGTTGACGCGGGCCCAGAACGCGACGGCGACCCACCACAGCGGGAGTATGCGGAAAGCGCGGCGCACGTAGAAGTTGAGCTTCGGAAAAGGATCGGAGGCGAAGCGCACCCGCGCGGAGGAGAAGAGCGTGAACGCCGAGATCATGAAGAAGAGCTGGACTCCGCGCGCGCCCGATTCGCACATCGTCTGCAAGAAGTTGATGCGGAACGGTCGGTCTCCGGTGACCCAGATGGCGAAATGCACGATCATCACCCCGAAGATGGCCATGCCGCGCAGTCCGTCGATGTAAGCATGGCGGACGGGGCTGGCGCTGCGGGAGTCGCTCGGTGTAGTGGACGGGATCATCGTGGTTTCAGGGCCAGCGCGCCTCCGCTAGAGTCTCCATCGGCGGCCCGGAAAGACGCTTCACCGGCGAGCGTCCGTACCGCAGAAGGAAGGCTTCGTCGTAAGTCGATCGATTCACGACCTCTCCGCCTTGCGTCTCGGCGTAGCCGCTCGGCCCGAACTCGAGGCGATTGACCACGTTGGCCTTCAGATCGTCGCGGCCGCTCGTCAGGCGCAGGGCCGAGGTGATGTCGTAGGCCGCGTCGAACACGACCGCCTCGCTGACGCGGTCGTTGAGGTGGCTGGGCACGCCTGCGAGCAGCAGCGTGGCGCCGCGGGGCAGCGCCGCCGCCTCGCGCGCCGCCAACTTGAGGACAGCGCGCTGCAGCGTCCATGAGCGCGCCCAGGCCCCGGCGATCTGCGCGTCGGTCCAGGCGAAAGCGCCGACGAAAAGGACGCAGGCGGTCAGCCCGCAGCGGCGCAGCGAGAGCTTGGGGCTCCAGGCCGCCGCGGCGACGGCGCTCGAGAGCGCCAGCGCGGCGGCCAGAGAGAGGACGGCGCTCGTGCGGCTGTCGGTGCCGTAGATGTTGGGCATGTAAGTGCCGGAGAGAGCGTACGGCAGCACTGCTCCGAAAGCGCCGCCCGCAGTGGCACCGGCCGCGCGGCGTAGGGCGCGGCCGCGGCTGGCGCCGGTGTCGTGCGCTTCGGGGAGCAGCATCCAGGCCGTCATGCTCGTGAACAGCCACCAGAACGGCCAATAGCCGCGACCCGCGCTCGCGGCGACGCGCGGCGCCGAGCGCGCCGCCAGGCGCAGCGTCTTGTACGTCATGCCGGCCGTCGCCGTGCGGTACGAGAGCGCCGCGTGCAGCAGCGAAAGATGGACCCGCTTCGGGTTCGCGGCTCCCAGGAGCAGCGGCACTCCCCGCCACTGCCACGCTTGCACGGCGACGAAGGCGGCTGCGTACGGCCAGAACCAGCGGAAGACGCGGCGCCAGTCCGTGCCGTCGGCGAGCAGCGCTCCGGCCGTCAGCAGCGATAAGAACGCGCACGACTCGTATTCGAGCAGGCTGACGCAGTAGCAGAGCATGGCGAGCGCGAGGAGCCGCCGGTCGCGCGTCTCGATCCAGCGCAGGTGCAGCAAAAGGCTTCCCAAGGCCAGGATGATGGCCACGAGCTGCGGCGAGTTCGCCAGCCAGTGCGTCGTCGCCGGATGAGTCGGGTAGAGGAGCGCCAGTCCGGCGGCGAGCAAAGCCAGCGGCCGCGAGCCCGTCAGCCGCTCGAGCAGCAGGAAGAAGAGCCACGCTCCGACCGTCTCCAGGCAAAGCAAGATCGCGTGATGGACGGCCGGATGCACCCCGCCGACGGCGAACAGCAGGGGAAAGTGCAGGAGTTCGACCGGCCGGCTCCAGAACTCGCCGGTCTTCGCGTACGCGCGCACGGCGGGCCCAAACCCGCCCGCGCGCGTGGCCCATTCGAGCAGCGTCCAATCATCGGAATAGAAGCCGAGCTTGAAGAGGAACGGCCCGTAGCAGCCCCACTCGATGAAGGCGAGGACCAGCAGCGCCGCGATCATGCGGGCCGGCGCGCGCGGGCCGCGATGTTGATCATGAAAGGATGCAGGGCGCGCGGGGCGTCCAATCGGTCGAAAGCCGGCCGGCAGAAGAACGTGTGCGGCAGGAGGTTGAAGCCGAAATAGTCCTCGATCTCGAGGCCCTCTTCGATGAGCCAGGAGCGCAGCTCGTGATAGCTCGTCCAGTTCTCGAGGCCGTGATAGGGGCGCAGCCGCAGCGTCGTGGCGGCCACGATGGCCGGATGCCACAGCTTGTTCGGCGTCGTCAGCGCCAGCACCCCGCCCGGCGCCACCACGCGGCAGAGCTCGCGCACGGCCGCGCGCGGATCGGGCGTGTG
>Ga0265338_10006209_pt1 | contig 15309 bp, 10 predicted proteins | sample 42126metaG_FD_193579 | JGI IMG/M metagenome (GOLD analysis project Ga0265338, IMG submission 193579) | Rhizosphere microbial communities from Carex aquatilis grown in University of Washington, Seatle, WA, United States - 4-21-26 metaG | ecosystem: Host-associated > Plants > Roots > Rhizosphere... | reverse complement strand
ACGTGACGATTACCGTCAAGTTGATCAACCCGATCGCGATGGAAGTGGGCCTGCGCTTCGCTATCCGTGAAGGCGGTCGTACCGTCGGTGCCGGTGTCGTGTCGACCATCATCGCTTAAGTCGTTGCGGGTTGGAAAGTTCTATGGGGGTTGGTCGTTAGACTAACCCCACATTGGTTTTAGGGGTATAGCTCAACTGGCAGAGCGTCGGTCTCCAAAACCGAAGGTTGGGGGTTCGATTCCCTCTGCCCCTGCCAAACAAAGCGCCGAAGCGTGGCGCGATTAAGGTGTTATGGCGAATCCTTCCGTCGAAACTGTGAATACCGCGAGCGACAAGCTGATGCTGGCTGCAGCGGTAGTGTTGGCGGTTGCTGGCGTGGCTGGGTTTAGCATTCTGAGCAACCAAGAGTGGTACGTTCGTGGCGCGGTGCTGGCATTAGGTCTGGGCGCGGGCGTTGTAGTGGCATTGCTGTCGATGACGGGCAAGACGTTTATCGGCTTCGCTAAAGATTCCTATCGCGAAGTGCGCAAAGTCGTCTGGCCGTCACGCAAAGAGGCTGGGCAGACTACCCTGGTAGTCTTCGGTTTCGTAATAGTAATGGCCATCTACCTGTGGGGAAGCGACAAGACCATAGAGTATGTGATTTTTTCGCTAATTCTAGGGTGGAAATAATATGACCGATACTGCTGCCACCGGTGGCAAGCGCTGGTATGTGGTGCACGCCTACTCCGGCATGGAGAAGAGCGTACAGCGCGCGCTTCAGGAGCGCATTGAGCGTGCCGACATGCAGGATCGTTTTGGCAAGATTCTGGTTCCGACCGAAGAAGTCGTCGAAATCAAGAACGGGCAAAAGTCCGTTACGGAGCGCCGGTTTTTCCCGGGTTACGTGCTTGTTGAAATGGAAATGACGGACGAAACCTGGCATTTGGTCAAGAACACGGCCAAAGTCACCGGGTTCGTCGGCGGAGCCCGCAACCGCCCGAGTCCGATTTCGCAGCGCGAAGTCGACAAGATCATGTCGCAAATGCAGGAAGGGGTCGAGAAGCCGCGGCCGAAAACGCTGTTTGAAGTGGGCGAATTGGTGCGCGTCAAGGACGGCCCGTTCACGGACTTTAATGGTAGCGTCGAAGAGGTCAACTACGAAAAATCGCGCGTGCGTGTCTCTGTGACCATCTTTGGTCGCGCCACGCCGGTCGAGCTCGAGTTCGGCCAGGTCGAGAAAGTTTAAGTATGGTGGCGTCTCTGCTCGAGACGCCGCTTTTCGCGTTTGCGGTCCGCGTATTGGCCGCTGAGGAGCGTCAGTAGGAAGATCACTTCCGAACGCGCGCTACCACTCACCGAACGCTTTGCGTTCAATCGAGGTTTTCAATATGGCCAAGAAGATCATCGGCTTTATCAAGCTGCAGATTCCTGCAGGTAAAGCCAATCCGTCACCGCCGGTCGGCCCAGCACTGGGTCAACGCGGTTTGAATATCATGGAGTTCTGCAAGGCGTTTAACGCACAGACGCAAGCCATGGAGCCGGGTCTGCCGATTCCTGTTGTGATCACTGCGTTCGCTGACAAGAGCTTTACGTTCGTATTGAAGACGCCTCCGGCAACCGTGCTGATCAAGAAAGCAGCGCAGGTCACCAAGGGCTCGCCCAAGCCGCATACCGACAAGGTAGGCAAGATCACGCGTGCTCAAGCCGAAGAAATCGCCAAGAGCAAAATGCCTGACCTGACCGCGTCTGATCTGGACGCCGCCGTGCGTACGATCGCCGGTAGCGCCCGTTCGATGGGTATCACTGTGGAGGGTGTGTAAATGGCCAAGATTTCTAAACGCCTGAAGGCACTCACTGCCAAGATCGACACGCAAAAGCTGTATGCGCTCGACGACGCTCTGAAGTTGGTCAAGGAATGCGCAACAGCCAAGTTCGACGAATCGATCGACGTGGCGGTGCAGCTCGGCATCGACGCCAAGAAGTCGGACCAAGTGGTGCGTGGCGCCGTGGTTCTGCCGGCCGGTACTGGCAAGTCGGTTCGCGTGGCTGTGTTTGCACAAGGCGAAAAAGCCGAGCAAGCACGTGCAGCCGGCGCTGATATCGTCGGTATGGAAGACCTGGCTGAACAAGTCAAGGCGGGTAACCTGAATTTTGACGTCGTGATCGCTTCGCCGGACACGATGCGCGTTGTAGGTACGTTGGGCCAAATTCTCGGTCCGCGCGGGCTGATGCCAAACCCGAAGGTGGGTACGGTGACTGCAGACGTAGCAACGGCGGTCAAGAACGCGAAAGCGGGTCAAGTTCAATTCCGTGTCGACAAAGGCGGGATCATTCACGCCACGATCGGCCGTGCCTCATTCGAAGCGACCGCTTTGCGCAGCAACTTGTCGGCCCTGGTCGAAGCGCTGCAAAAAGCCAAGCCGACGACGAGCAAGGGTGTGTATCTGCGCAAGATCGCCTTGTCGAGCACGATGGGCATCGGCGTGCGCGTCGATCAGAGCACGCTCGCAGCACAGTAATAAGACTTTGCTGTGAGGCGACAGGCCTCGCAGCGATTAAAGGGCTTTGGGCGGTTGCATGGGTCGACAGACGTGTGCAACCGGTTGTCAAAGACCGTTGGCGGATCTGCAGTCGTTGGGCAGATCCTTAATGTAAGCCAACGCAGATGGCGAACCCGAACAAGTTTTGTAGCATCGAACCGGTTAGCTCGAAAGAGCGCTGTTTAAGATACTCCTGACCTCGGACGCCGTTGTTGGAACGCGATGGACAGTGTACGGCGCGCATCCCGCCGTCGTGCGATGCTCATCCAATCTGGAGGTTTAACCGTGCCACTCAATAGAGAAGATAAACAGGCCGTCGTGGCTGAGATTTCCGCGAAAGTTGCGAAAGCTCAGACGATCGTACTGGCTGAATATCGTGGAATCGCGGTTGGCGATCTGACCAAGCTGCGCGCGAAAGCGCGTGAGCAAAAGGTGTACCTTCGCGTGTTGAAAAACACGTTGGCGCGTCGCGCCGTCGAAGGCACCGCTTTTGCTGGCCTGGCCGAACAGATGACCGGTCCCCTGATCTACGGCATCTCTGAAGATGCAGTTGCTGCAGCGAAAGTCGTCAACGACTTTGCCAAAAGCAACGATAAGTTGGTCATTCGATCGGGCGCCTTCGAAGGCAAGATGCTGGACAAAGCCGAAGTTCAGGCTCTGGCCAACATTCCTAGCCGCGAAGAACTGCTCGCCAAGTTGCTGGGTGTCATGCAAGCACCTGTTTCCGGTTTTGCCCGTGCACTTGCTGCACTGGCCGTACAGAAGCAGGGCGAAGAAGCTTAACAATCCGCGCGAGTTCGCCGCCTGGCGACCTGGCAAGGAGAGTGGGCTTACCGCTGACCTGAAATTGATCAAACATTAGGAGTAGTTCAAATGGCAATCGCAAAAGAAGACATCCTGGAAGCCGTAGGCTCGATGTCGGTTCTGGAACTGAACGACCTGGTCAAGGCTTTTGAAGAAAAGTTTGGCGTGTCGGCAGCATCGCTGGCAGTGGCTGGCCCCGCAGGCGGCGGCGCTGCTGCAGTGGTTGAAGAGCAGACCGAATTCACCGTTAACCTGCTGGAAATCGGCGCAAACAAGGTATCGGTCATTAAGGCTGTTCGCGAACTGACCGGCCTGGGTCTGAAGGAAGCTAAAGACCTGGTCGACGGTGCACCGAAGCCTGTTAAGGAATCGGTACCTAAGGCTGCCGCTGAAGAAGCCAAGAAGAAGTTGGAAGAAGCAGGCGCGAAAGCTGAAATCAAGTAATTCGCGTATGTTTGCGGAAAGGCTGGCGGCGAAATGTCCGTCAGCCTTTTTGTGCTTTGTAGAGAATATGCATCAACGCGCGCTTCGGACGCCGTGAATTACTGAAGGAAAGTCGCCGCGGCGGCGCAGTTTTGCGCTTGAACGGTACTAGAGGCTAAAGAGAAAGATCGCTACAAACGGTGTTTCTCTTTGTCTTCTGAAGCGACTGCAGAAGGCAAGTTTGGTCGGGTAGCGGGCAACATAGGCATCCGCTGCCGTCAGCCATGGTTGGTAGCGGCCAACCACCAAGCTTTTTCGCTCGTATTTTTGCCTGACGGCAAAAGCACGAGCATCGGGTCTCAGTCGGTGAACACTGGCCAACCTCGTCGAAAGACAGAGCCTGCCGTGATTCGGAGTTCGTATGCAATATTCCTTCACCGAGAAAAAGCGTATTCGCAAGAGTTTTGCGAAACGCCCGATCGTTCACCAAGTTCCATTTCTTCTGGCAACGCAGCTTGAATCGTTCAGCACGTTCTTGCAAGCGGATACGTCAGTCACCCTGCGCAAGCCGGAAGGTTTGCAGGCTGCATTCAATTCGGTTTTCCCGATTGTCTCGCACAATGGTTTCGCTCGTCTCGAGTTCGTCAGCTATATGCTGTCGCCTCCGGCCTTCGACGTCAAGGAATGTCAGCAACGTGGGCTGACATTTTGTTCGGCTTTGCGCGCGAAAGTGCGTCTCGTGTTGCTCGACAAAGAGTCGCCGAGCAAGCCGGTGGTAAAAGAAATCAAGGAACAAGAAGTCTATATGGGCGAAATTCCGCTCATGACTTCGACGGGTTCCTTCGTCATCAACGGGACAGAACGGGTCATCGTTTCGCAGCTGCATCGTTCGCCGGGCGTGTTCTTCGAACACGACAAGGGCAAGACGCACAGCTCGGGCAAACTGCTGTTCTCGGCACGTATCATTCCTTACCGTGGCTCGTGGCTCGATTTTGAGTTCGATCCCAAAGACATTTTGTATTTCCGTGTCGACCGTCGTCGCAAGATGCCGGTGACGATTTTGCTGAAGGCCATAGGCTTGACGCCCGAACAGATCCTCGCGAACTTCTTCGTGTTCGACAACTTCACGCTGATGGATCAGGGCGCGCAAGTCGAATTCGTTGCGGAACGCCTGCGCGGCGAAGTCGCGCGCTTCGACATCACGGATCGTGACGGCAACGTCATCGTTCAGAAAGACAAGCGGATCAACGCCAAGCACATTCGCGATCTGGAAACCGCCAAGACCAAGTTCATCTCGGTGCCGGAAGACTATCTGCTCGGGCGTGTGCTTGCGAAGAACGTGATCGATGCCGATACCGGCGAAGTGATGGCCAGCGCCAACGAAGAAATCACCGAGAGCGTGCTCGTCAAGCTACGGGAAGCAAAGATCAAGGATATCCAGACGCTCTATACGAACGACCTGGATCAAGGTCCGTACATCTCGCAAACGCTGCGCAACGACGAAACGGTCGACAAGACGGCCGCACGCATCGCGATTTATCGCATGATGCGCCCAGGCGAGCCGCCGACCGAAGAAGCCGTCGAGGCGCTCTTCAACCGGCTGTTCTACAGCGAAGATGCATACGACCTGTCGAAGGTGGGTCGTATGAAGTTCAATCGCCGCGTGGGCCGCGATGAAATCATCGGGCCGATGACGCTGCAGGATGACGACATTCTCGCCACCATCAAGATCCTGGTCGAGTTGCGTAACGGCAAGGGCGAAGTCGATGACATCGATCACCTTGGTAATCGTCGCGTGCGTTGCGTGGGCGAGCTGGCGGAGAATCAGTTCCGCGCCGGTCTGGTTCGCGTCGAACGCGCGGTCAAGGAACGCCTTGGTCAAGCCGAAAGCGAAAACCTGATGCCGCATGACCTGATCAACTCGAAGCCGATCTCTTCGGCGATTCGCGAGTTCTTCGGTTCGTCGCAGTTGTCGCAGTTTATGGACCAAACCAACCCGCTGTCGGAAATCACCCACAAGCGCCGTGTTTCGGCACTGGGCCCGGGCGGTTTGACGCGCGAACGCGCCGGCTTTGAAGTACGTGACGTGCATCCGACCCACTATGGCCGTGTATGTCCGATTGAAACGCCGGAAGGTCCGAACATCGGGCTGATTAACTCGCTCGCGCTGTACGCGCACCTGAACGAGTATGGTTTCCTCGAAACGCCGTACCGCAAGGTTGAAGACGGCAAGGTCACCGACAAGATCGATTACCTGTCGGCAATCGAAGAAGGCCGTTACGTGATCGCTCAGGCGAACGCGGCAGTCGACGAAACGAACGGCACGCTGACCGACGAGCTGGTGTCGTCGCGCGAAGCCGGCGAAACGCTGATGGTTACGCCGGACCGCATCCAGTACATGGATGTGGCGCCGTCGCAGATCGTCTCGGTGGCCGCTTCGTTGATTCCGTTCCTGGAACACGATGACGCGAACCGTGCCTTGATGGGTTCGAACATGCAGCGCCAGGCCGTGCCTTGCTTGCGCCCTGAAAAGGCGCTGGTCGGGACCGGTATCGAACGTACGGTGGCGGTCGACTCGGGCACCACGGTGCAGGCATTCCGCGGTGGCGTGGTTGACTACGTCGACGCAGGCCGTATCGTGATTCGGGTGAACGACGACGAAGCCGTTGCTGGCGAAGTTGGCGTGGACATCTATAACCTGATCAAGTACACGCGGTCGAACCAGAACACCAACATCAACCAGCGTCCCATCGTCAAGGTTGGCGATAAGGTTGCGCGCGGTGACGTGGTGGCGGACGGTGCATCGACCGATATCGGCGAGCTGGCCTTGGGCCAGAACATGCTGGTCGCGTTCATGCCGTGGAACGGCTACAACTTCGAAGATTCGATCTTGATCTCGGAGAAGGTTGTCGCTGAAGATCGCTACACCTCGATCCATATCGAAGAACTGAACGTCGTCGCACGCGATACCAAGCTGGGACCGGAAGAAATCACCCGTGATATCTCCAACCTCGCGGAAGTCCAACTCGGCCGCCTCGATGATTCGGGCATCATCTACATCGGTGCTGAAGTCGAAGCCGGCGATGTGCTGGTCGGCAAGGTAACGCCCAAGGGTGAAACCCAGCTCACGCCTGAAGAAAAACTGCTGCGCGCCATTTTTGGCGAGAAGGCTTCGGACGTTAAAGACACATCGCTGCGCGTGCCCTCTGGCATGACCGGCACCGTGATCGACGTGCAGGTATTCACGCGCGAAGGCATTCAACGCGACAAGCGTGCTCAGCAAATCATCGACGACGAACTGAAGCGCTATCGCCTGGACCTGAATGACCAGTTGCGTATTGTCGAAGGCGATGCGTTCCAGCGTCTGGCGCGCATGCTGGTCGGCAAGGTCGTCAATGGCGGTCCGAAGAAGATCGCCAAAGGCACCAAGCTGACGCAGGAATACTTGACGGATCTCGAGCACTATCATTGGTTCGACATTCGCCTGGCTGACGACGAAGCGGCAGCGCAACTCGAAGCGATCAAGGAATCGATTGAACAGAAGCGTCATCAATTCGACCTGAACTTCGAAGAGAAGCGCAAGAAGCTGACGCAAGGCGACGAATTGCCGCCTGGCGTGCTGAAAATGGTCAAGGTCTACCTCGCGGTCAAGCGTCGCTTGCAGCCGGGTGACAAGATGGCCGGTCGTCACGGTAACAAAGGTGTGGTCTCGAAGATCACCCCGGTCGAAGACATGCCGTATATGGCAGACGGCACCCCGGCTGACATCGTGCTGAACCCGCTGGGCGTACCTTCACGGATGAACGTCGGGCAGGTGCTCGAAGTCCACCTGGGCTGGGCCGCGAAGGGTCTGGGTCATCGGATCGGCGACATGTTGCGCGCGCAGAAGAAAGCCGCGGAAATGCGTGAATTCCTGATCAAGATCTACAACGAAAGCGGCCGTGCGGAAGCGCTGGCCGACTTCAGCGACGAAGAAATCCTGGACCTCGCGCATAACCTGCGTGAAGGCGTGCCGTTTGCGACGCCTGTGTTCGATGGCGCGACCGAGGAAGAAATCTCGCGCGCACTCGATCTCGCGTATCCGGACGATATCGCCAAGCAGCTCGGCATGACCAAGTCGAAGAATCAGGTGACCCTGTATGACGGACGTACCGGGGAGGCGTTTGAGCGCACCGTGACGGTCGGCTACATGCACATGCTGAAACTGCATCACTTGGTCGACGACAAGATGCACGCACGCTCCACCGGCCCGTACTCGCTGGTGACGCAGCAACCGTTGGGCGGTAAAGCCCAGTTCGGTGGCCAGCGTTTCGGTGAGATGGAAGTGTGGGCACTCGAAGCGTATGGCGCTTCGTACGTGCTGCAGGAAATGCTGACCGTCAAGTCGGACGATGTGAACGGCCGTACCAAGGTGTATGAGAACCTGGTCAAGGGCGATCACGTCATCGACGCGGGCATGCCTGAGTCGTTCAATGTGCTGGTGAAAGAAATCCGTTCGCTGGGTATCGACATCGATCTGGACCGGAATTAATCGGACTACCTGGAGAAAGCAATGAAAGCTCTGCTCGATCTGTTCAAGCAAGTCCAACAAGATGAAGTTTTTGATGCCATCAAGATTGGCCTGGCATCGCCGGACAAAATCCGGTCCTGGTCTTTTGGTGAAGTCAAAAAGCCGGAAACCATCAACTATCGCACCTTCAAACCGGAGCGTGACGGCCTGTTTTGCGCCAAGATTTTTGGTCCGATCAAGGACTATGAATGCCTGTGCGGCAAATACAAGCGCCTGAAGCATCGTGGTGTGATCTGCGAGAAGTGCGGCGTTGAAGTGACGTTGGCCAAGGTCCGCCGTGAGCGGATGGGCCATATCGAACTCGCGTCGCCGGTGGCGCACATCTGGTTTTTGAAGAGTCTGCCTAGCCGTCTGGGCATGGTGCTCGACATGACCCTGCGCGACATCGAACGCGTGCTGTACTTCGAAGCGTACGTTGTGATCGAACCGGGCATGACGCCGCTGAAGAAGTCGCAGATCATGACCGAGGAAGATTACTACGCCAAGGTCGAAGAGTACGGCGACGAATTCCGCGCTGAAATGGGCGCGGAAGGCGTGCGTGAACTGCTGCGTGCAATCGACATCGATGCCCAGGTCGAACACCTGCGTGCCGAGTTGAAAGTCACGGGCTCGGAAGCCAAGATCAAGAAGTACGCGAAGCGCCTGAAAGTGCTCGAGGCTTTCCAGCGTTCGGGCATCAAGCCCGACTGGATGGTGCTCGAAGTGCTGCCGGTGTTGCCGCCGGAGCTGCGTCCGCTGGTGCCGCTGGATGGCGGTCGTTTCGCCACCTCGGACCTGAACGACCTGTACCGTCGCGTGATCAACCGTAACAACCGTTTGAAACGCCTGCTTGAATTGAAGGCTCCGGAAATCATCGTGCGCAACGAAAAGCGCATGCTGCAGGAAGCCGTCGATTCGCTGCTGGACAACGGTCGCCGCGGCAAGGCGATGACGGGCGCCAACAAGCGTCCGCTGAAGTCACTCGCCGACATGATCAAGGGCAAGGGCGGTCGTTTCCGTCAAAACTTGCTGGGCAAGCGCGTCGACTACTCGGGCCGTTCGGTCATCGTGGTGGGCCCGACGCTCAAGCTGCACCAGTGCGGTCTGCCCAAGCTGATGGCGCTCGAACTGTTCAAGCCGTTCATTTTCCACAAGCTGGAAGTGATGGGCGTGGCCACCACCATCAAGGCGGCGAAGAAGGAAGTCGAAAACCAGACCGCAATCGTCTGGGACATCCTCGAAGAAGTGATCCGTGAACATCCGGTCATGCTGAACCGCGCACCGACGCTGCACCGCTTGGGTATCCAGGCGTTTGAGCCGGTGCTGATCGAAGGCAAGGCAATCCAGCTGCATCCGCTGGTTTGTGCGGCATTCAATGCCGACTTCGACGGTGACCAGATGGCCGTTCACGTGCCGCTGTCGCTGGAAGCGCAGATGGAAGCGCGCACCCTGATGCTGGCCTCGAACAACGTGTTGTTCCCGGCTAACGGCGATCCTTCGATCGTGCCGTCGCAGGATATCGTGCTGGGCCTGTATTTCGCGACTCGCGAAAAGGTCAATGGCCGTGGCGAAGGGATGACCTTCACCGGTGTGAGCGAAGCGATTCGCGCGTACGAAAACAAGGAAGTCGAACTGGCTTCACGCGTGAACGTGCGTATTACCGAGATGGTCGCTAACGAAGACACGTCGGAAGGCGCACCGAAGTTCGTGCCGAAGATCTCGTTGTTCGCAACCACGGTCGGCCGCTCGATCCTGTCGGAAATTTTGCCGCCGGGGCTGCCCTTCACCGTGCTGAACAAGCCGCTGAAGAAGAAGGAAATTTCGCGCCTGATCAACACGGCGTTCCGCCGCTGCGGTTTGCGCGAGACGGTGATTTTTGCCGATCAGCTGATGCAGTCGGGTTTCCGTCTGGCCACGCGCGCCGGTATTTCGATTTGCGTCGACGACATGCTCGTGCCGCCGCAGAAAGAAACCATCGTCAACGACGCGGCCAAGAAGGTCAAGGAATACGACCGTCAGTACATGTCGGGCCTGGTGACTTCGCAAGAGCGCTACAACAACGTGGTCGACATCTGGTCGGCGACGTCGGAAGCGGTCGGCAAGTCGATGATGGAACAGCTCTCGACCGAGCGCACGATAGACCGCGATGGCAAGGAAGTCTCGCAGGAATCGTTCAACTCGATCTACATGATGGCCGACTCCGGCGCACGCGGTTCCGCGGTGCAGATTCGCCAGCTGGCCGGTATGCGTGGCCTGATGGCGAAGCCGGACGGCTCCATCATCGAGACGCCGATTACGGCGAACTTCCGCGAAGGCCTGAACGTGCTGCAGTACTTCATCTCGACCCACGGTGCACGTAAGGGTCTGGCTGATACGGCATTGAAGACAGCGAACTCGGGTTACCTGACTCGCCGTCTGGTCGACGTGACGCAGGATCTGGTGGTTGTCGAGGAAGATTGCGGCACTGGCAACGGTGTGGCGATGAAGGCCTTGGTCGAGGGCGGTGAAGTTGTGGAAGCCTTGCGTGACCGGATTCTCGGTCGCGTCACGGTGGCCGACGTGGTCGATCCCGAAACCCAGGAAACCTTGTACGACACCGGCACCTTGCTGGACGAAGATTCGGTCGAGGACATCGAGCGCCGCGGTATCGACGAAGTGCGCGTGCGCACGCCGTTGACCTGCGCCACGCGCTATGGTCTGTGCGCAAGCTGCTATGGCCGCGATCTGGGTCGTGGCTCGCGTGTCAACGTCGGCGAAGCAGTCGGCGTGATCGCGGCTCAGTCGATCGGCGAGCCCGGCACGCAGCTGACGATGCGTACGTTCCACATCGGTGGTGCGGCATCGCGTGCAGCAGTGGCGTCGAGCGTCGAAGCGAAGTCCAACGGTACCGTGCGTTTCACGGTAACGATGCGTTACGTCACGAATGCGAAGGGCGAGCAGATCGTCATCTCGCGTTCGGGTGAAGCAATGATCACCGACGACCATGGTCGCGAGCGCGAACGCCATAAGATTCCTTACGGCGCCACCTTGCTGCAACTCGACGGTTCGCAAATCAAGGCCGGCACGCAATTGGCTGGCTGGGATCCGCTGACGCGCCCGATCATCACCGAGTACGGTGGTCAGGTTCGTTTCGAAAACGTCGAAGAAGGCGTGACGGTAGCCAAGCAGATCGACGATGTGACCGGTCTTTCGACCTTGGTGGTGATCGATCCGAAGCGCCGCGGTTCGCAAGCGGTGAAGAGCGTGCGTCCGCAGGTCAAGTTGCTCGACGTCAATGGCGACGAAGTGAAGATCCCGGGCACCGATCACGCAGTGGCGATCGGCTTCCAGGTTGGCGCACTGATTACCGTCAAGGATGGTCAGCAAGTGCAGGTGGGTGAAGTGCTCGCACGGATCCCGACCGAATCGCAAAAGACGCGCGACATTACCGGTGGTCTGCCGCGTGTGGCCGAACTGTTCGAAGCCCGTTCACCGAAAGACGCTGGCATTCTTGCCGAAGTCACCGGTACGGTTTCGTTCGGCAAGGACACCAAGGGTAAGCAGCGCCTGGTCATTACCGATCTCGACGGCGTCCAGCACGAATTCCTGATCACCAAGGAAAAACAAGTGCTGGTGCACGACGGCCAGGTGGTGAACAAGGGTGAAATGATCGTTGATGGTCCGGCTGACCCGCACGATATTCTGCGCTTGCAGGGTGTCGAGGCGCTGGCCCGCTACATCGTCGACGAAGTGCAGGACGTGTACCGTTTGCAAGGCGTGAAGATCAACGACAAGCATATTGAAGTGATCGTGCGTCAGATGTTGCGCCGCGTGCAAATCACCGACAACGGCGATACGCGTTTCATTCCGGGTGAACAAGTCGAGCGGTCGGATATGCTCGACGAAAACGACCGGATGACCGCGGACGACAAACGTCCTTCGACCTACGACAACGTGCTGTTGGGTATTACCAAGGCATCGCTGTCGACCGATTCGTTCATCTCCGCGGCTTCCTTCCAGGAAACCACACGGGTGCTGACCGAAGCGGCGATCATGGGCAAGCGCGACGATTTGCGCGGGCTGAAAGAAAACGTGATCGTGGGTCGTTTGATCCCGGCAGGTACCGGTCTCGCCTTCCACAAGGCGCGTAAAGCTCGCGAGCAATCAGAGCGCGAGCGTTTCGACCAGATCGCCGCCGAAGAAGAAGTGACATTCGACTTCGCGACGCCTGAAACGCCGGCTGAGCAGCAACAGCCTACCGAGTAAGCGTAAGCGGTTTGACGCTGAGTAAAAGCGGCCTCTTTTTGGGGCCGTTTTTTTTGCCCTACAGCCCGGCAAACATGCTTGGGTGGCGAGTTCCGACGCGGTTCCATCGTCTGACTGAACGACCAATCTCTCAATACCGGCGCAGGCTTGGTAAACTGACGGTTTGTTGCTTGCGTGTTGAGATTCGCTCTCGGCAAACCACGGGATTCCATGTCGCGCTGCCTCGCCGTTTTAAACGAAGTATTTGGTTACCCCGCATTTCGCGGACCGCAGGCTGAAATCGTCGAGCATGTCGCCGCCGGAGGCGATTGCCTGGTTCTCATGCCTACGGGCGGCGGTAAATCGCTGTGCTTCCAGATTCCGTCCCTGGTGCGCCGCGAAGCCGGCTACGGCGTCGGAATCGTTGTTTCGCCGCTGATCGCGTTGATGCAGGACCAGGTGGCCGCCTTGACCGAAGCCGGCGTCAAGGCTGCACACCTGAATTCGTCGTTGAGCGGGGCCGAGATGGCCGCGACCGAGCGCGCGCTGCTGCGCGGCGAGATCGAGATCCTCTACGTGGCCCCGGAGCGCCTGATGACGGCGCGATTTATCGATTTGCTCGAACGCATCCCGGTCGCACTGTTTGCCATCGATGAAGCCCACTGCGTGTCCCAATGGGGCCATGATTTCCGTCCGGAATATATCCAGCTCTCGATGCTGCATGAGCGGTTTCCTGGCGTTCCACGCATTGCGCTGACGGCGACCGCGGACGCCCAGACCCGTGACGAAATCATCGAACGGCTCGCGTTGGACGATGCGCGGATCTTTATCTCCAGCTTCGATCGTCCCAATATCCGGTACCGCATCGTCGAGAAAGACAATGCGCGCAACCAATTGCTCGACTTCATTCGCGCCGAGCATCGCCACCCGACCGGTACCGACGCCGGCATCGTTTATTGCTTGTCGCGCCGCAAGGTGGACGAGACCGCCGAGTGGCTCAAGACCCAGGGCATCAACGCTTTGCCCTACCACGCGGGGATGGACGCGCAGATCCGTCAGCGTCACCAGCAAATGTTCCAGCATGACGAGGGTGTGGTGATGGTGGCCACGATCGCGTTCGGGATGGGGATCGACAAACCCGACGTGCGTTTCGTCGCGCATATGGATTTGCCCAAAAGCATCGAAGGGTATTACCAGGAGACCGGGCGCGCGGGACGCGACGGCATGGCGGCCAACGCATGGATGGCCTATGGCTTGGGCGACGTGGTCCAGCAGCGCCGCATGATCGACGAATCGGAGGCGGACGAGGTCCACAAGCGCGTGTCCACCGCCAAGCTCGATGCATTGCTGGGCCTGTGCGAGACCGCGACTTGCCGACGGGTGCGCTTGCTCGACTATTTTGGTGAGCCGAGCGAGCCGTGCGGCAACTGCGACACCTGCCTTGAGCCGCCCGACACCTGGGACGCGACTCGCGAAGCGCAAATGGCGCTGTCGTGCGTGTATCGCGTGGCGCGCGCCAGCGGCGTTCATTATGGCGCGGGCCACTTGATCGACGTCCTGCGCGGGACGGTAACCGAACGGGTTACCCAGCGCGCTCACCAGACGCTTTCCACCTTTGGGATCGGTGCGGCCTTGGCCGAACCCGAATGGCGGGCGATTTTCCGTCAATTGGTGGCGTACGGACTTTTGGCTGTGGACCACGAAGGCCATGGCGCGCTGGTGTTGACCGATGCGAGCCGCGCGGTGCTCAAAGGGGAACGCAACGTTACGCTACGACGCTACGTCAAGCCCACGAAGGTACGGCAAACCGCGCGTAGCGGCGCGCGGACCGATCCTACAGACGGCATGTCAGGCCACCAGCGTGCGCGGTGGGAGCGACTGCGCAGCTGGCGCGCAGAGACGGCGCGCAGCGACGGGGTGCCTGCCTACGTGATCTTCCACGACGCGACCCTGGCGGAGCTGGCCCGCACGGCGCCGGCCACGCTGGCCGAGCTGCGTGGCATCCCCGGTATTGGCGTGCGCAAGCTGGAACGTTTCGGCGAGGCGTTGATTGACGCAATCGCCGAGGCTTGAGCGCGATTTTGCTGACAAGTTCAGGCTACCGTCCGGGTGCCATCGCTCCAAGTACTTGACCCACTTGGCAATTTCGGATTATTATGCGAGGTTCCGGTTTTTGGTGGATCAATGCGCGACCGCGTCAGGTGTGGCGGTGCGCGGAAACCCAAGCCCGGAAGCGCGGACCGCTTGCCCGGTTCGCATGAAATCTCGGATTTCGTTCTCCATTTGCAGGAATTTACAATGCCAACAATTAATCAACTGGTCCGCAAGGGCCGGGCCTCTGAGATCGTAAAGAGCAAGAGTCCGGCTTTGCAGGATTGCCCACAGCGCCGCGGCGTGTGCACTCGCGTGTACACCACGACGCCTAAAAAGCCTAACTCCGCATTGCGTAAGGTCGCGAAGGTTCGTTTGACGAACGGCTTCGAAGTCATTTCGTATATCGGTGGTGAAGGCCACAACCTGCAAGAACACTCGGTCGTGCTGATTCGCGGCGGCCGCGTGAAAGACTTGCCGGGTGTGCGCTACCACATGGTGCGCGGCTCGCTGGATACGCAAGGCGTCAAGGATCGTAAGCAATCGCGTTCGAAGTACGGCGCGAAGCGTCCCAAGGCCGGCAAGTAAGCACGCCGGTAGCAGTAAGCAGTCAGTTTTGCAGTAGCGCCTATCGGCGTGTAATTGCGGTGGCGCCGGAATCGCCGGTGCTGCTGAGTAAGTGGTCGCACGACCAGT
>Ga0265338_10006208_pt1 | contig 15310 bp, 33 predicted proteins | sample 42126metaG_FD_193579 | JGI IMG/M metagenome (GOLD analysis project Ga0265338, IMG submission 193579) | Rhizosphere microbial communities from Carex aquatilis grown in University of Washington, Seatle, WA, United States - 4-21-26 metaG | ecosystem: Host-associated > Plants > Roots > Rhizosphere... | reverse complement strand
TCGAAATTATCGTAACACTTGTTATGGCAATTCCGCTGGCTTTCTTTTGGTATATTTTCATGCCATTCAAAATTTGGGATCACTTTACTAAGAAGTCTTATCTTAATTCACTGAAATAATGTATGGGGATGTGGTGGAACGGCATACACGACGGACTTAAAATCCGTTGCCTTTATCGGCTTGAGGGTTCAAGTCCCTCCGTCCCTACAAATTTTTAATATAGAAAGATACTAATATGTTCCATTGGTGCGCTGACGAAACGATTGCCCTGACAACATTTCTATCCTCCATCCCCATCATTGGGACTTATGCCAAGAATTGGGTGAACAAGCTTCGCGGTAAGGAACATGCACATTGTCACGCTAATCATCTCCATGATCATGCGGCAGACCCCAACCATCCGTGGACTGCGCTTCACACAGATAATGATCCTATCAAGTTCGATGATGGGGAGTTCTCCACATTTCTCTCCAGCGCCTCTTTAGAAGATCTAAAAGAAATTCTCCATGCTGCCAAAGCTCGGGATGATCAGGAAGATATTCCAATGATTGAGGCAGAGATTAGCGCAAGAAATTCTTGAATGATTATATCAATGGCACACCATCGGATGATGTAACTTTCGCATTAGACCCTCGCGGCACTGGCGATCTGAATTGGTATCGTGGTGGAGTTCTGTTTAGAACCGATTTCAAAACGGGCGGCTCACAGTATTTTAAAAATGGAAAACTCCATCGTGAGGATGGGCCAGCCTCTGATTTAATTTATGTTAAATCATATTGGATTGACGGTGTCAGACATCGCCTAGATGGGCCAGCATCCTACACCATTGGTCCCGATGGCATCTCTAATGAGAGATGGTTCTATCGAGGGATTGATATAGGGTGTTCTTCGCAAGAAGAATTTGAGGGTTTATTAAAGTTGAAAGCGTTTTGGTAGCATTGATATAGATGGATATATGCCATCAATTCCTTTTGCCTGTAATCTTTGTAAAGAAGAAGTAAAAGTCAACACAATCCATATTAATCCAGCCTTCATAATATGGTGCGATTCTTGCGTCATTAAACAATCAAAGATCCTGGATCAAGCTGACATCCGATATGAGATTGGTATATCGGGGTACAATGTTTGGGGTAAGCCAGATAATATAGCTAAGCTTTTCGATATCATGAATCGAAAGTTTCCTATTGAAAAAATAAAGCCTGAACCTGAGATTATTACAAGCGCAGTATGTAAGCATGTTTACTATGGTATAAATTGCAACTGCTCTACTTGTGAAGTTAGAATTCAGCAGGAAATTAAAAAGTATGGTGTAATTAATCCGTTTGGTTATTAAATTTTAACATGTGCCCATGTTTTCTCTATTTCTATAAATCTAATAGAAGATTCTGAGATATTGAATAGTCGAGCAATTGTAGATTTTTTCTGTCTAGATTTTAATAAAATTTTAATTTGACGCACTTTTTCTTCATCTAACTTTGCATTATGATGTTGAGATCCAACTATACCAAACATAGGATTTTTGTTTCCTAATTTGGATTCCACTTGTTTTGTCTTTACGGTTGGATCACTCAATGCGATTTTGATTTTTTGTATTGATTTTTCGGTGTGCTTTTTGCCATAAAAGTTATTATCTTCTGGATTTTTATATCTTTCTTTTGCGACTGCGCTGAGAAAATCCTTAGTCTCATCTGAGTGATGTTTGCCATAAAAACTATTTTTATTACCTATTTTAGATAATGACATTTTCATTTTGGTTTCTTCACTTAGAGTGCCATTTATTCCGCCTGCCCGGATGTTATATCCATTGTTAATAACATCATACAAATCCATAAAATAAATTTCGAGATAATTTGCTTCCTGCTGTGTTTTAGCTTCTCCCAGTTTTTCAATAATAAAATTATCTTGCCCATATTTTCTAATTGCATTTTCTAATTTAACACAATAATTATATTGCAATGCGGCAAATTTTTTATGTTGATTGAATCTTTTAACTAAATTTTTAGTTGTTTGTCCAACATATTTTTTATTATTCACGAGACATGTTATAACGTATATAGTCCAAAACTTTTCCATATATGATCATATATCGGGGTAAAATGTTATCTATTGAATCCATAGAAAATTTCATATCTCGGACCCAGATAATCGACTCGCACGATAATGGTGGATTCAGATACATAATCAACCAAGCTCTTGATATGCCGTTGATGGATGTTAGGTCTATGGCTGAAACAATCGGCACAAGCCTGCCCACAGTGAGGCGTTGGAAGAATGGTAACAGCATGCCGCACCCAGTGATGAGGCCTGTTATTTTTAAATTCATCAGGATGCGCGCCGTTGAAATGCGTGATACACTGTTGTCTGAGGAGGCGTGATGGCTCTCAAATTATTCTCCGCAAATCAAACATCGCTCCGGGCCAAGGCCCAACTTGGCATGCGTCTAGAAGTGGCGGTCCACAAGGATGCATCAGGTAATTTTCGTTTCATTAGCGATGAAACAATCCAGACAACTATAATGGGATTTAGTAAAATCCCAACCACAATCATTGGGATCTATAATACCGATCCAGATGGCAACAGAGATGTAATGATTGGGTGGAAGCTTTCCGAAGCACATCCGGTTAATGCTGAGCATCCAATGGTTTACAATAATCCACACGATACAATCGTGGGCTACAAGTCATTTGAACGAGCCAAGATTTGGTCTCCCGACATTTATGTTGTGTCGATTGTGTCCGAGGTATCGGTTCAAAAAGTTAAAGCGAAGAGAATTCCTGATGGGGAGAAGTGCAATTATTGTAATGATTTCGTCTACATGGCAGAATCTAATTTGCCTGGCGGTAAATATGTTTGCCGTCCATGTAAGCAAAGTCCTTACAGTAAATACAATTTGAGTTTAAGTTAATGCATAATTTAGATAAATGTCCAAGATGTCATAGTGATTGGACCAAAACGCCTCTTGGCGTTGACGAATGTAAGTCTTGTAATGCAAGATTTGATTATCATTGTCAAATTTTTCTGATTAGAGATATTGGTAATGGATTAGGAATTGTGTGGAATCTTCAATCAAGCAGATGCCAAATTGGAACGTTTCAAAATTTCGCAGATCAAAAAGAACTTGACATAGGTTGGCTGCCGCTGGATACTTCAATGCAAGCTATCAAAGCGCTTTTAGCGTTTGTCTAAGTTATAAATTTTTGCAGAAAATCATAAATAAATGAAAATATTAAATTGTCTTGACTGTCATGATTTAATCCTTATCATGCGGCAATGGCGCTCTTGTGGCTGCCTAAAGTCCCGAGCCAAATACTTAGAGAACGATATCTGTGTCGAATACGTCGGCAATGCTCGGATACTAGGGCTGCTCAATTCAGAATACGAGCACAGTCTTAGTGAAAAAGATTACAGGAATGTGAATTACTTTTGGTTTGTAATTGATCCAGAGAATTTAATTCTATTTAAAAGAGATTAAGATGGCAACAAGGAAACCAATTAAACCAATCCACGAAAAAGGAGTTTATACTAAATTAACTCGGACTACTAAGTGGGAAAAATTCGAAGATGTATTGTGCACTTATGCGATTGCGATATTACTTTTACCAATAGCATCTGTATACCGAGCATACAAGTGGGTTACTGATGAAGATTAAAATGGTAAAGAAACCGTATCGACAACCCCTCTGGATTAAATTGTGGGACAAAGCAGAAGCCCTTGGAGTTATAGTAATTATATTTTGCGCGAAATACTTCAATCGGGCGCGTAGATGGTTGTCAAAATAAATGTGGAATATTTTATCATTTAAACAAAAATCAAAGGAAGAGAAAAAACTTCCAATCCATACTTGCAAAAAGTGTGGGCGTGGTTATACTGATAAAGATTTTTCTCTTCTTTGTGAAGAATTCGATTGGATCAATGGCGCCTTCAGAGGAATTAAATGAAAGATATTAATACCCAATATACTCCGCAATTACTTTCTGCCGTGCTAGAACTACTGACTGGCACCGATGATCTCAATGTAGCCATCAATAATGTAGTTGTAGCCTACCACGCTACCCGTGGTCTCAATTATTGTATTGATGACAAAATCAATCGTCTTTTAAGATTGTCAAAGTCTCTTACGTACAAAGAGTATCAAGAGTTCTCCAGTAAAGATTATCTGCCCCAGGTGCCAGCAATTCCTCCGGTTTGTGCCAATTGCAATGATACTCGGCAAGTTTATGTGGGTGAGTTTGGCTCAGTGCAAATGTGCACACGTTGCCCTTTGCCTTGCTCTAAGTGCGCATCCGGTCCATACTGTCGTCACACGCCGTGCACATGCGACTGTCATGTGACGGGGGTAAGAAAATAATGTTTGGTGGATGGGGTATGTCTCCGGCAGTCCCAACATGCCCTAACTGCGGTTCTTCCCCGTTCGATAAGGAAAAAAATTGCAGCAATTGTGGATATGAAGATCCTAAAACTTCCAAAGTAGATGAGGCAACGTTAGTTTTCTGCTATAAATGCGGCTGCACATTTCTTGATGCATGCAAGTCTCATGGAACTAAATACATAACCAAAGCTAAAACTTAAATGCTATTAACTGAATCAGAATATAAAGAAGTTGTTCGCAATGCGGTCTTCAAGCCAGAAGGTCATGTTGAAGAGCCTAGTGCTGATTATCCAGAGATGGCTAGACTATATGTCATCACGACGATAGCTAGTTTACCAATGTATGGCGGCGAAAGAACCCCTGGTATTTGTTTATCATTTGAGAGAGCCAGGGAAATCGTGGAGAACAACGAGGGCGATATCTTTGAGTGTAGTTATGCATTGGTTGTCGTCGAATCTGTGTTGGCTGACTGCGTGTATGGTTCAGGCCTCATCAAGGAACGATATTGGTGGGTGTGGCACGATGTAACTGATCATCAGGGCGATGATGGTTGTTATCGAGCGATTGAAGAACCAGCTCGCTTTAACGATACGATAGGATTCGGTGTCGGATGAAATTAAAGTTAAATGAAAATTTTGGTTTCTACGTGTGGCTATGGCACTCCGTGAATCTATTCCCATTGTTCGAAACCTATTCAGTTAGTGGGGTTGATGCTGATGATGTTGTGGCCAGAGTGTTTGCAATTACTCTGTTTGGTGTTCATTTTAATTTAATGGTTCCATGTAAAAAAGTACATAATATGTACACATCACCGGTAATCGGTCCTTTATTTTCCAGGCGTAGAAAAATTTGGTATTGGCCTGACAAGGTTTAAATGAAAAAGCCACCACGAAATAATTTAGTTATTCCAATGAACGCCCGAAACAAGACGCAAATCTTTGCTGATCGTCGTGAGCCTCGTGGTGGTGACCGCAACGAACAAATGGAATTGCTCAATGAAGCAGCTAATGATATTGCTGAGTGCGCCGTAACATACGAAGATACGGTCAATGCTCTTCGAGAAATCGAAGATAAAATAGCAAAAAAATTAAACCTCAAAGGTTATGATATACGCAATCAGTTGCTGCAACTTGATGCAGATGGCGAACTGGTTGAAGACGAGTTGGTTGCGGATTGGCATGATCAATATGCGTCGTATAAAGATTGGAAACTCAATGGGTGATCTAGATATTGATGATGACTGCATTCAAACTTTTGATATGCTTGCCGAGGAACTCGCCACAGTTGAAGGGCAGTTAGCAATTAGGTTTAACTTGACTGACAATGTTCGAGCGCAACTATTGCAAATGGATAGAGATAATAATCTTGTGGAAGATGAGGTTGTTGCGCGGTGGCTAGAACTATATACAATCTATATGGATTGGGTTAGAAATTCATGAAGAATCAAAAATGTGATAGGTGTGACTCAAAATATTTTGATGAGCATACTGAATTGCAATGCTCTCAAGCTCAGCTTGAGGCTGCGCGTGGGGAAATTAAAAAACTTAAGTTATCTGTTGACGCGTGGAAAGATGCGTGGTACTACTGTAGAGACATCATCGGGCGCTTGGCCTGGCAAAACAATTTAGATATATATAAATCATATTTAAAGAAAGATAAAACAAATGACGACTGCGAAAAAGACTGTAAAGAAGACTGCGAAGAAGGTAACGAAGACAACCGCGAAGAAGCTGCTCCGAGCACATAATGCCCGGGTTGCAAAGGATAATGCGGCATTTGCAAAGCTGCCGCCAGCAGAGAAGCGCGTAGCGATTGCCCGCGATGTACTTGCCCAATTGTCTACGGGACGGTTGCAAGCGACGCCGGGAGTTTGGCTTCAAGGAAATGAAAACAATCAGGTGCAGGCTTGCGATCTTGATTCAGAATTGAAAGATCTCTTGGGGAAGATGAAGACTTGTGAAGGTTGCCTTATTGGCGGTGTCTTCATGTGCGCTGTTGAGAAGGCTGACAAGCTTAAGCTTAGAGATCTTGAGGAGCACAGGAATATGTGCGATTGTTCATCTTGTGATGATGAAGAAAAGCCCCTCGACGTTAGTGAAGCTGATGCTTTCAAATATCTGAAAAAGTTTTTCAGTGAGAAGCAACTGGCAATGATGGAATGTGCTTTCGAACGTGGCGATGGCGCAGCCAGTCCTAGTGATATCGGAGATGAGTTATTTGATCAATGTCAGGAATTTGCTAATGACATTGAAGAGCCTAAGGAGCGTATGCGCCTTGTGATGGAAAATGTTATCCTGAATAAGGGAACATTTCGTCCCAATAAGAAGCCCGTTCAGATGTATGTTACCCCTGGATTCACTGGTTGATACATTCCAATGAATAATTTTAGATATTCAATGCGAGGATTCGGGGAATTCCTTGGTGGGGCGCTGGGGGTGGTTTTCGGACTATTTCTATTTGTTCTAACCATGATGCTATGTTCCATCATTAATGGATATGTGTTTTCTATTATTTGGAACTGGTTCGTCGTTACGGCGGTTCATCTGCCGGCACTGACGGTTGGATCGGCAATTGGAGTTTACTTTGTCGTTTCCTTCCTTCTAGCTGACGTTGCAAAAGATCAAACCATTGCGGAGCTTTCTAAAGGATACGGGTGGCTTGGTAAACTTTTTTACGTGCTACTCGTTCAAGTTGGGATGGGAGCTTCAGTATTGGGAGTTGGTTGGGTAATTCATTTCTTCAACTCATGAGTCTTTATGAAAATTTTCATACTCCCGGTTCTTTACGTCTGGGTGGTGGCGGCAACATTTCACATTCACTTTCACAAAAAAGTGTTTTTGGACTTGAGTATTCCTGCAAACTTGCTAGAGTACAAGCCGCCCCCAAAGTATGAAGATTTAATTCCCTGTTACCATGACTACATTTGTCAAGAGAAAACTTAAATGAAACACACAATGACTTGTGAAATCGAGATTGACGATTACTGGATTGAATACGTCACCTCCTATTCAGATTTGTTCGGCACACAATATTGTGGCTATTGGATGTATGGGATTGAACACGATTCCCAGCGCGGCTGGCTAACATTTGAACATGATGACAATATTCGCCTGCGCGACGTTGTCCGCCACCCATCCTATGACCTCGCAGTCAAAGCTTGGGAAGAAGGTAAGGAACTACCTCAAGGCTGGTATCGCCTTGATAAGGCAGCTGCCATCAAAGCTTGGGAACACGGCGTTAGACTCTATGGTCTCGATTGGTATGATAAGGGTGACGCAGAGCGTTATGATGTGGTAATTCAACTCGCTCTACTAGGCGAAATTGTATATGGTTAAAGAAAGGAGACAAACATGATTACATTAGTTATTGGAATTGCTATTGGCGCATTAGTTGTAAATCATTTTAAGAAGTAAAAATGATCACTGTATTCGCTATATTTAGTATTTTTACATTCCTTTGTGGGATGTATATCGGAATTCATCTTAAATAAGAAAACGAGACACTATGCCAACTAAAATCGAATTCAAAATTGTGAATCATTATTTTGAAGTTATTGCGAATCTAGCTACTGATGCTTATGATTTTTGTAAATTGTGGATGAAATATCTATCTTCTGTGGGTTGGACGGAGGACGAATTTTTCCAACAACTGGAAAAAGAATCTGATGAAACTCTCAATTAAATTATTCTTAATTCACTTATGCGATATGTTTGATGCATATATACTACGCCATCATTTCTATTCTGTCTGTGTAAAAATTTGTGACAGCGATTGGTGGGGTAATGATTCTTGCGACTGCTGGTATTGCAGAAAGGCAAGACAATGAGAATTATCGGCAAAAGTATGTACGGCACCCGATACGCAGTAGATGGTTCAATTCCATTCTTAATGCCTAACATTGATTCACTTAACTATGGTGATGTTGTTATTGACAATGGTGGCAAGGGCATGACGATGTACATAAATGAGTGCATTACTTGTGGTGGTAAATTTCTTGCTGGTATGTTATATTTCCAGCCAGAAGATTGTAAAAATTGTGAGCAATTAAATTTAACTCACTCATTTATTAGGAATGATTAATGAATAAATTGTTTGGAATAACCGGTTCAATATCGGTAGGTAAAAGTACAGTATCCAAATTCTTCCGAGAATTGGGCGTCCATATCGTTGATGCAGATATTGTTTCTCGTGAAGTTGTAACGCCTGGCGAATATGGAAATGTAGTTATTACAAACCATTTTGGTCCAGAATATCGCTTGCCAGATGGCAATCTGGATAGAGTAAAGCTTGGTCAATTTGTTTTCTCAAATGCTGAAGCACTAAAGAAGTTGAATTCAATTATGCTCCCTCTAATTCAGAGAAGAGTTCAAGATGCAATTGAATTGTTGTTTAATAATAACAATGATATTGTTGTCGCGTATGATGCGGCTCTTCTTATTGAAAGTGGGAGTGTGGAACAGTTTCGCCCACTTGTAGTTGTGACATGTCCCTACGAAACTCAGTTGACAAGGCTGATGGAACGTAATAAACTATCCGAAGAAGATGCGCGAAATCGAATAAGTAAACAATTTTCTTCAGTAGAAAAAGCTAAATACGCTGACTTCATTATCGATTCATCTGGAACGTTAGAAGAAACAAAGCAACAAGTATTAAAAACATATAACAAAATTACGTTAGGACAGTAAAATGAGCGATAGATCTTTTGTGCGTTACATGTACCTCCGCGATTACGACGGCAATCCCCACACGTGTATCGCAATTCAATTGGTTGGTGGTGGCATTTATTATGCTACAGCTACATACAATATTGAAGCGAGGGGTGACTTGAAGGAACGTATGCAAGCCATTCGTTATCTTGGTGGTATTGTTCCGGCTGATATGAACAATCGTCTCAAGGCGATGACTCCCTTCACAAAGAAGCGTGCTCGTGAGATTGCGACAGCTAGACTGAACAATGGTCCGGCTTTCATTGACGTGATGACAAGTGGTTTGAACTACCACCAGATCACTCGTGCAGTGATGGAATCTATCTGCTGTAGATACAGTGAATCCCGCTCTGATACGGGAGTTGCTACTCGGCTTGAGAATGCTGCCTACATCTGGATTTGTGAGGCGGACGATAAGATTCGGGAAATGAATCGGCTCGCTAGGGCTGTTGCACAATCAACCTAAACGAAAGTATTTAAAATGGATAAACTAGAACTAGAAGAGCTTCTTGAAGAAATTTTCCCTAACTTCCAAATCCGCAAGGCTCGGGATGGACAGATTGTTATATATACAGGTATGACAGAAGACGAAGACGGAACTCTCGTTAGCACTGATGAGTATGAAGAGGCTGATCTCGATGAGGATACAGTTCCGCTGGTTGATGACGAAGAAGAGGATGAGTAATATGTTCTGGCATTTATTTAAACGAATGGGTTGGGGATTTGCGCTGGTCTGGATTATTTCCGCGCTAGCTGGACTGTCAGTCACCGGATTAATAATCTATATTCTAATTAAAATTGCAACAAGGATGTAATGCTATCTAAAATTCAAATTGAAAGGTTCTTTGTAAGATTCAATATTCCTATTGATGGAGAAAAGACTTTAACCGAAACAGAATTTCAAAATCTAGTTTTATCTGCTTATCAAACGGGCCTTTCATTTGTATGCTTTCTAAAAGCATCCGTTCTAAATCCAGACCTAAATGGGACAAATGCCTGCTTCTCATCTCATGATGATCTTTTCGAATGTTACTGTACATTCATGACTGGGTACCTAATAAACAAAAATTTGCACAATAATTAAATGCCAAATTATTTATTTATTGTAACGGCAATAATTGGTTGGGCGTTGTGGGCTTTCCTTAGTAAAATAGCGATGTCAACTATCCATCCACTAATGGTTCAGTTTGTCACCTATGTTGTTGGGATAGTTTCAGCTGCTATATATTTCATTTTTATTTACAAGTTCCAATTGAAGTGGAATGTTGTCGGAATAGGTTGGGCAACTATCGCCGCTGTATTTGGAATATTGGGCTCATCCATGTATATGTTTGCCTCTTCTCAAAAGGAAGTTAGTTCTGTATTGCCGTTGGCGGCAGCGTATCCCGTTCTTGTTTGCATACTGGCGATTTTATTTTTGGGTGAAACGTTTACTTTAAACAAATTAATTGGACTTGCTCTGGTTACGGCTGGAGTTTACGTACTAGATAAATGAGTCAACCGTTAATTATAATCGATGCTCAAGACGAATTTCTGGATACTCAGCATTATACTGAATGTATCAAAGAAATGTCTAGAGAAATTAGGCTTGCGAAACGGCGCAATGATTATATTCTATTTGTAGAATATGTTAATAGTAGAAATCGTATTGTAAACAAAAAGCCATCAAGCGTTCCAACAATCCCCTCACTTCTTTCCTTGGTCAAAAACTATAAGAAAGTTATTTATGTTTACAAAGATAACAATGATGGTGGGACGGAAGTTCTTCACACTCTTCGTTCAAAACGAATACCCAGGTCTAATCTTCGCATCTGCGGAGTATATGCGAGCTTTTGTGTAAAGGATACGGCAAAAACACTTGCACAAGAACTTAGACAATCTAAAATATATCTCATGGGGAAAGCAATAGCTTGTTACGAAAACGTTCACAAAGACAAAATTAACGCACTCTCCGAGTTGTCATATGAGAACCAGAATGTATTCATTAGAAACTAAAGATTACCAATTAGATAGTTATATTTGGTGGTCTTGTGTTTTCGTTGCATGGCTATTTATGATTAGAGCGGTCATCCTCCTATGAATGATTACACTCTTATTGTAATGGATATGCAATCGGGATTCGTAGCGGCGGAAGATCCAGTAACGATCAATGCCTGTGCCAAAGAAATTTCTTTTGCGATTGAAAATAAAAATCCCATTATTATTGTTGAGTATAAATACAATGGTCCAACTTGGCCCAGATTAACCAATCTAGTTAGAGATTATCCATTCGTTTCTTTCATTAAGAAAAATGATGATGACGGATCGGAAGATATTATGAATTTCTTTTATCGCTGCAAGATTCAGCCTGAAAGGATTCGAATAGTCGGGGTTAACACTGATGCGTGTATTCTAGCTACATTGTATAGTTTATACACAGCAAGTTGCTTTCGCCTCGAAATTGTACGCAAAGCGTGCAATAGTACAAGTGCGGCGAGCGAGATCGAAGGATGTTTCACTGACCTCAAAAAACTTGGGGTGAAAGTAATCTAAATGATTATAACATATTTGATCATTACGACATTGATATTTTCGTTTTTTGGTGGTGTCTGGAACAGGGAAACCATTTTTGATGTTGTAGTGAAAACGACTTTCTTATCTATGTCCGCCTGGGGAATGATGTTTATTATTTTATATTTTGGAAACGTATTAAAAATCACAATTAACAATTAAAGGAACAGATCGGATGTTATCAATTCTATTGACTGCGGTTGTTGGTGTTCATTGTACGGGCGCTGGTTTGGCCTTCGCTTTTCTTTGGGGCTCTGAAAAGATTGTTGGAGGAATGGGATCAGCGTTCGGCTATCCCAGCCGCCGAACAACTACCTTACAAAAGGTAGGGCTCGCAGCAGTTTGGGAAGTTCCCTTAGCTATGGTAGTTGTGGATCGCCTGAATCAAAAGTAAACCCATATCAAATAAGAGGTCTCCATGGATTCAAATGTTTTTCTTGGTCTCTCAAAGAAACGTGGTCAGGATTTGGCAGAGTCTCTTAATGTAGTTTTCCAATTGATCAGAATTGATCAAGAGGAATATTTTTCATATCCTTCAGAACAAGAACGATCTGATAGAGTGTTTATTGAGATTGAACAGGGGAAAATTGTAAAAGCAACGGTTATGTAACCCGCCCCATATTATTAGACTATATAAAAGTATAATACTCTGTAAAATCTCCTATAGTCCTCTTACACTTTTGTCGACAAACAGTTTGGCTGTAAAATCAAGCGCAGTTCAAATTTAAACTTATTGTCCGCCGTTGCCTTGTCATGGGGCGCGGCGGCAATCAAACTAAGATTGAATATAATTCTAGCATAACTAAAATGGGTTTCTGCCTACCTCTTGACAGAGGAAAATTTGGAGTTACATTGTTCGAACTTTGCAGCTCTGAAGTGGAAGTTTTGCCGACAGGCATTGGCCTATAAAAATTTGTTTTTCGAAGTCTCTTGACATGCTATATAAAAATGACTAATTATTAGCGCAGATGTAATTTTCACAAAAGGAATTAAAATGAATAGAATGTCCCAAGTAACACTTGGCATGATTGCAGGAGCAATGGCCCTATTGGTCCCAGCTCTTTCACATGCCGACACAAATTTCTCTCTCAAGCTGGAGCCAGGTATCGCGGCTCCATTGTCCACGCCTCAAGCCGATCGTTTCAATGCGGGCGGTTACTTTGCGATTAAAGGCCTCATCAATCCAATCCCTTGGTTTGGTTTCGGTCCGAGCCTTTCGGTTGTCGCACTGCCAAGTAATCTAAACGGTGTTGATACCGGTACAGCTTGGGAAGCTGGCTTGACAGCTGTCGTACGTCGCTCTCATTACAATGATGGTCAAAATCCATGGGCAGCTTTCTCGCCATGGGTTGATGTCGATGGTCAAGCCGTAAAGACAGGTGACCTCGCCCGTCCCGCTGTGTCTGCTGCTGTAGGTGTTGCAGTTCCGCTCGACAATATTGAACGTAGCGTTTGGGTTGGTCCATTCGTTCGTTATCAAAACATTCTCCCTACCACAAGCAACCCGAGCCTCGATGCGCGCAACGCAAATCTTCTAATCGTCGGTTTAAGCATTGAGCTTGAGCCAAGACATGATCTAGATGTTGTGGGCGAATCTGATCGAGATCATGATGGAGTTCCTGATGTAGTTGATCATTGCCCAGATGTTCCTGGACCAAAAGCAAATGATGGTTGCCCATGGCCAAAGCCAGTAGCACCACCAGTATCAACTCCCCCAGTCGTTACACCACCAGTTGTTGATCGCGCAGCTGACGTTCATATTCAACACAAGGTTCAGTTCGATTACGACTCATATACCCTTCGCGGTGATTCGGTTGTAGCACTTAATGAAGTCGAATCAGTAATGAAGGCCAATCCTAACTACAAAGTTAGAGTTGAAGGTCATGCAAGTTCTGAGGGAACTGTTCCTCATAATGATGTTCTCTCGCTTAATCGAGCAAAGGCTGTTCGCGCTTGGTTAGTGAACCATGGAATCGAATCAAATCGTCTATCTGTAATTGGATTTGGTTCAAGAGTACCTATCGCTACTAATTCAACTGACGCTGGACGTCGTAAGAATCGTCGAGCCGAATTTAATACAACCGTAACAATAACCGTCGAGGATGGAAAGTAAAATGAATAAACTAACAGTACTAGGTCTGGCAAGCTTGCTTGCAATGACAGCATGCGGCTCTCAACTAATTGAATTTCCAGTTGACAATGGAAACGAAGATGCCGGTCCTACAGGGCCTGACTCTGGTGAAGACACAGGGGTTGTCGATACTGGCGTAGTAGACACCGGTGTGGTTGACTCGGGCGTTGTAGACTCAGGCGTTGTGGATACCGGCGTAACCGATACCTGCCCACCTGTCGATACAGGAACTCCCGTTGATTCAGGTTATCCGGTGGATAGTGGTCACCCAGTTGACTCAGGAACACCTGTCGATTCAGGCCACCCAGTTGACTCAGGGACACCAGTAGACAGCGGTCATCCTGCCGATTCGGGAACGCCAGTTGATAGTGGCACTCATACTGATTCAGGTGTAACATGTCATCACAAAACATGTGATGATGCATACACTGTTTGTACCGATACTTGCACCCAAACTTGCACAACAACCTGTACGCAAACTTGCAAGACACAATACACTTGTGAGCAATACTCGCCAACTGGTTGTGATGAGGAAGTTAAATGTCAGGCCAACTGCACCGTATGCACTGACACCTGCACAAAGACATGTGTTGATACTAACACGGTTAAGTGCGTTACCGACAGAGATGATTGTGAATCACAATGTGGTGACGTTGACTGTCTCTATTAATAGTTAATCGAGGTAAGTAACAGAGATTGTCAACTCTAAAAGGTTGGCAGTCTCCCATTGGAGAATTAAAATGATTGATATTCTTGTTATGATTTTTGTTTTAGTCTTGGTTGTTTGCAGCAATTTAATTGCAATCGTCGTTGCGAATCGATTCAAGTATGATATCCATTCGTCTGCATATTGGTTTTTGGTTTTTGGCTGGCCCGTAATCCTCGTTCTGGAAGGAATTTCATCTCTGGAGAATCTCTCCAAAGAGAAAGTAGAAGCGCCCAAGGCGGCAAAGTGAATAGAGAAAAGAATCCTCATACCGTAGCATATTGCCCACAGTGCGATACTGATATGGTTAAGTGCGGAACTTGCGGAAATAATTGCTGTAATGGTGGCTACGGTAACCTACCATATCCTCAACCTATCGAATGGATGAAGGACCATTTCCTGAAAGTTCTTTGGAAAATACTTCCGAATACAAGTTCATATTATTCAACTCAAAGATACTTGATGAGGAAGTGTAAGGATTGTCCAAGTGCCTACGAGATGCAGGACAAGCTGTGGGACGAACAGAATAAGTAGTAAATGCGCCTATGCTGCCCTAAGTTTCGCCCAATACCCTCTGGGTGGTTTCGATAGGCCATAAGATTTAGCCCATTTTTCGATGGTTTTATCCGAAACTCCAAATTCATTAGCTAATATAGATGTAGGTTTTTCCCACAATAATTTTTCCAATTCGATTTTTGAAGGTCTATCAACTTTTCTCCGTTCGACAAATTCTTTACCTTTATTCGACTTAGGAAATGTGATTCTGTATCCAAAATCTTCATAACTTTTTTTAGTGGCATCATTTGTAAATTCTTGAAAATCCTCCCACCAATAAAATTTTGTGGGG
>Ga0265338_10006207_pt1 | contig 15310 bp, 12 predicted proteins | sample 42126metaG_FD_193579 | JGI IMG/M metagenome (GOLD analysis project Ga0265338, IMG submission 193579) | Rhizosphere microbial communities from Carex aquatilis grown in University of Washington, Seatle, WA, United States - 4-21-26 metaG | ecosystem: Host-associated > Plants > Roots > Rhizosphere... | reverse complement strand
AACTCAATATAAAATGGCGCGCCCGGCGGGAATCGAACCCACGACCCTCTGCTTAGAAGGCAGATGCTCTATCCAACTGAGCTACGGGCGCAGCCAAAAAGACATTAATAGCTGGCTGGTAACCGCGCAAGCGCGGTTGTCGGGTAACGGGACTGCTGAGGCGGGCAGCTTGTCCACCACCCCTGTGTTGCAACTGCCTTGAAACACCAGCGGCGCGACCAGTTTGCCCGGCTGCGAGGCCGAGACAATGCTGGTGCGCTCGCCGTCATGCTTGGTCGACGGCCGAGGCCGCTGAACGCGGTTACGATGATGGTACTTTAGTTCTACTCGCCTCAGGGAACCATTCGGCGCCGCATGAATCATAGATGGGAACACCGCCTTTGGGCGGATCGATGATGCGATAAAACGAATATGATGAAGACTCTGAATTTGTTGCCTGGAGAAATGACGGTCTCGGCGAAAACACGCGCGCGTGCCCGCGTCATAACGAATATAGCGCCCCAGATGCATTCTCTGCGCTCGGAACGCATCCTCTGGCGGCGAAATGCTTCCTCGGCTTCCGCCCCGCGAACGACCGAAGCTCCATTGATCTACGTGGTGGACGACATGCCAGACCTGACCGGGTTGTACAGCACGGTTCTGGAAGAAACCGGCTACCGGGTGAGGGCTATCAACGATCGTGCGGAGGCGGTTGCGGCGTTGAAGGCAGATCGGACCAAACCGGATCTCCTGATCACGGACTACCTCGGCCATGCGATGCCGATTGACCGTTTTTTGCAGGAATGTCTCGTTGTTCATCCGGCCCTCCGCATCCTGATGGCCAGCGGATTCCGCCAGGTTCACGTGCAATTTTCCCGGGCGAGACCCGAGAGGTTCATCCAGAAGCCGTTTACCCTTGCGGAATTTCGGCAGGAAATCAAAGCCGCGTTGACCGCCTGATGATTTCACCCCACATCAAAATGTTCCAAAGCGCGTCGGATGGGTCAACCTGCCCACGAACCTGGTGTTTGTCCCGTCCTCGACCCCCACTCCCTGGCTTATGAATCTAAACTCAAAAACACCGGTTAATTTCTACGGGCTGCCAGCAGCGCTGATGCGCCGTTTGCCTGTGATCATTGTGCTCGGCGCGCTGACGCTCGCTCCGGCGCCAGCGCCGGCGGCAACCGCCGGCTCATTCACCCTGGTCGGCTCAAACAAACAATTCCGAAGGGATCACACGGCCACGCTGTTGTCGGACGGAAGCGTGCTGGTCGCGGGCGGCACGCCTTTTTTGCCGGCAGCCACCTCGGAGCTTTACGATCCCTTCACCACTACCTGGACCAATTCGGGCGCGTTGAAGACCGGGCGCGCATTTCACACGGCGACGCTATTGCAGGATGGGCGGGTCATGGTGACCGGCGGACAATCCGCCAACCAGCTTCTCTCGAGCACAGAAGTTTACGACCCGGCGAGCGGCCGCTGGCTGGACGCGGGTTTGCTGAACCAGGCGCGCGAATTACATACCGCCACGCTCTTGACCAGCGGACTCGTCCTGGTCGCGGGCGGCTTTCAAAACATTGCCAGTGCCGAAGAATTTGACCCAACGACCGGAGAATGGTCGCCGACCGGTTCCCTGAATGTCCCACGTTATCAGCACACCGCGACCTTGCTGCCCGACGGCAAAGTGCTGGTCACGGGTGGACTCAACGCCACCGATTTTCTCTCCAGCGCCGAGGTGTATGACCCGAAAACCCGGCTCTGGACGATCACGGGTTCCATGCGCGTTCCGCGCGCCGGCCATAGCGCCTCGCTGCTGCCAAACGGAACGGTGCTGGTCACCGGGGGCGACGGAGTCGGCGCGCCCTCTGAATTGTATGATCCAGCGACGGGTTTATGGACACCGACAGGAATTCCCATCGTCTCGCGAAGCTCTCATACCGCAACCGTTTTGCCATCCGGCCAGGTGCTCGTGACGGGTGGCCTGGACAACACCCATGTCGCCGAGGCCTGCGATTCGGAACTTTACGACCCAGCTACGGGTTTGTGGTCCCGCACCGGCGCGTTGAACTGCGGACGGAGCGAACATACCGCCACCGCGCTCGCCAACGGCGATATCCTCATTGTCGGAGGCCGGACCGCCGCAACGGCTTTCACGGATCGGGCGGAAGTTTACGATGCGTCCGCGAGAAATTGGGATGCTACCGGCTCCCTGTCGTTCTTGCGCGCCGGCCAGCAGGGAATTTCACTCGCCAACGGGGCGGTGCTGGTCGCTGGCGGATTCAACGGTTTTCAAGACATGCTGACCAGCTCGGAACTCTATGATCCCGCCAGCGGAGTGTGGCATCCCACCGGCGCGCTGAACATCGCGCGCCTGGCGGCAACGACAACCTTGCTTGCGAACAGCAACGTCCTGATCGCCGGCGGTTTTGGGAACCAGGCTCTTTCCAGCGCCGAAACCTACAACCCGGTGACCGGTCGCTGGAGTCCAGCCGGCTCGATGCATGATGTTCGCTGGGAAGCTGCGGCGTGCCTGCTTCCCAATGGCAGGGTCCTCGCGGCCGGGGGAACGACGAACACTTCCCTCATCGGTATCAGAAGCGCTGAACTCTTCGATCCGGCGGTCGGAAACTGGACCGCTACCGGCCCGATGACCGGCCAGCGGTGCGCATTTACGCTGACGGTTTTGCCGAATGGGAGGGTGCTGGCAGCCGGCGGTATCGGCACCAACGGCGTGATCGGCACCGCGGAACTTTACAATCCGGCGACGGGAATCTGGACGCCGACCGGCTCGCTCAACGCGCCAAGGGCTTTTCATACCGCCACATTGCTGCCCAATGGCACGGTGCTGGTCGCCGGTGGATCCGACTTTTCCTCGGGTAATACCGATCCGACGCTGGCCAGCGCGGAGATTTACGATCCCGCCGCGGGGACCTGGACCCTCACCGGTTCGATGGGCCAGCCTCGCGAGTCACCTACGGCCACGCGATTGTCAAACGGCAAAGTCCTGGTCGCCGGAGGCACCAGCTTGTTGGGCAGCGTTTTTCCTACGAGCACGGAGTTGTATGACCCGAACACGGGAAAATGGTCGCCAACGCTGCCGCTGGTCAGCGGTCGCCGCGATCATATCGCTACTCTTCTCCCCGATGGCAAAGTCCTGATGGCGGGTGGATTCAACACCAGCGACACCGGTCCCTCCACTGAACTGTACGATCCCTTGAGTGCTGCGGAGGCGACGCCATTCTTGCTGACCCAGCCGGCGAAGCTCCCGGCCGGCGCTTTCCAGTTTACCTTTCGCAATACACCCGGCCTCAATTTCACCGTGCTGAGCACTACGAATGCCGCCGTTCACATCGAAAACTGGACGAGTCCCGGCACCGCCATCGAAGTCTCTCCCGGCCACTACCAATTCACGGACGCGGCGCCTGAGGGTCAACAGCGCTTCTATGTTCTGCACGCACCTTGATTCCCTGAGCCGCACCACGAGAGGTACGGAAGTCCCATTGCCGGATCGCGCGGTCGACGGTAAAAGTGTTTCGCTTAAATCAACCAAAACCAAATGTATGTATAATAAAGAAAACCTGGCCCGGATCAAGAAAATGAACAGCCTCGCGCCGGAAGTGATGAAGGCGTTCTGGGCCTTTGACAGGGCGTCTGTCGCCGACGGCGCAATTCCGGTGAAGTACAAGGAGCTGATTGCCGTCGCCGTCGCGCTCACCACGCAATGCCCGTATTGCATCGATATCCACAGCGGCAACGCGCGCAAAGCCGGCGCCACGGAAGCGGAGCTGGTTGAGGCTGCCATGGTCGCTGCCGCCCTCCGGGCCGGAGGGGCCGTCACCCACGCCACGCACGCCTTGGCAGATTAAACTTTTGGTAGGGACGCCGCGCTGCGGCGTCCGGACAGCGCAGCGCGCTGTCCCTACCATTACAAAGCAACACAAACAACAAACCGAAGAAAACATATGCCATTAATAAATGTAAAAATGTTGGAGGGCGTTTTCACGTCCAAACAAAAACAGGAGATGATCCGCAAGCTCACGGACACGATGGTATCCATCGAAGGCGAGAATATGCGCCCGGTGACCGTGGTCGTCCTCGAAGAAACCAAAAGTGGCGATTGGGGCATTGGCGGCAAGTCTCTCACTACCAGCGATGCCAGGGCGCTTGCCGCCGGAAAAGCTCAGGTCTGATGCCAAACCCGGTCGAGCGAACTGCCGATGCGCCGGCATCGGGTTCGCTCGACTCCGAATCGGGTTCGTTTCACCCTTCCTGAGCCTGCCCGCCGATGGTGATGGACAAACGACACAAATTTTCCAGCCGGGTCTTCGTTTGCGCCGGCATTTATGGCGTCGTTGTGCTCCTGCCCCAATATTTTCTGGAGCAGAAACTGGGGCGAGATTTCCCGCCGCCGCTCACGCATCCGGAGCATTTCTACGGCTTCATCGGCGTGGCACTCGCCTGGCAGTTCGTGTTTTTCGTGATCGCATGTGACGTACAGCGCTATCGTCTGCTCATGCTGCCGGCGATTTTGGAGAAGCTCTCCTTCGGGGTGGCCGCGCTCGTGCTTGACGCGCAAGGTCGGGCGGCCGCGCTGGTGGCGGGCGCCGGCCTCATCGACCTCTTCCTCGCCCTGTTCTTCGCGCTGGCGTTCCGCGCTTCCCGGAGCATGGAAATTGAAAGCGAAACCCGACTTTTGCCGTGACGACGGGGAGCAGTTCGGACGGCGCCAGTTTATGGAAAACAAAAAACACAAAATTCGCAGGGACATTCCGGGCCACAGGGTACCGGCGAACTCTCTGCGCCATTGATTTGCTGGGCCCAGAAATGTGTTTGCCACGAACGTAAAGGCACCCGTTTTGGGCCTGGGCTACACCCACGGGACCTTTTCGACGGCCGGGCAATGCGTGCCAGTTTTCCCAGGCGAACGCCAAACGCTTTATTTTTCATCGCCCAGGGTCCTCCGGTGGGGGATGGGGTAACTTTCTGAAATGATGGTGTGAAACAATCGGATCCATCCCAGACAAATCCCCAGGCTCCGGACGGGGCGCATGGCGGCATCCGGCGGTGGCAGCCGTCTGGATTTTCCTGAAATGCTGACCAAGGAATGAGTCCGTGTCTGCCTCGGACCTGGGACAATTCGTATCCGCCCGGGATTTGCGCCGGCCAGTTGGGCCGTTGCATTTGCTGAATTTGCTGATCCGGATCGTTGCTTCATACAGGTAAGAAGAATGCAGCTGGAATCTGTTCCCTTCCGGCCCGCCAATTCCCACGGGACTAAAGACCCACTGCTCGCGCCGGGCGCAATGAATGTTTCACCTCACCGCTGCCCACTCGGCTTCAAGTTCGCAGGGGCGTAGTGGGCGTTTACCCGCACGACCAAGCCTGAATCGTTGAACTCCATTGCTTCCGCGGCCAGTTGATCGGAGATGCTCCGATATTCAATCACCAGGCTTTGGGAGCCGGAATAGACCCGTTGCAGGATGAACTGGAGGTCGGGATACGCATTCAAGGCGCGCGTGAAGTAAACCCGCAGCAAGGCAATTCCGCGCACGGTATTGCTGTTGCCGTTGAGCATCCGGCTGACAAACGGAGAAGTGAACTCAATGTCCCGCCCATAGTGTTTCAAAATCCGTTCGAGATCCCGCGCATTCCAGGCCTCAATCCACCCGGCGGCGAACGCGGCGGAGAATCTGGGTGTGAGAATCGGGTTCATCAAGTTTCGAAGCCGGACCCAGCGCGAAAGTGCCGGGAGCAGGCGGAAACTATGGGTTTGCAGACTTGTTCAATGCTGTTTATAATATTCATTAGCTGAAGCAATCTCATGAACGCCTGGGCTCCAGAACTGGCAACAGGCCGGCTCTCTTCGGGTGATGGGCCTGGACCGTATCAAAGCCAGCGATGGAAGGTGGCTGGGCCAGGTTGGCGCCGGTCAAACCGAAACAACTCGTTTCCATGAGGCCATGAATAATCCATCCGCAACCGGCTGCAAATGGGACGAAAGTCCCAGTGCGGCGGGGTTGTCGCTCAAGGATAATCCCTCCATGTTCCAGCTCCTGTTCGAACGAAGCGCGGATGCGATCCTGTTGTTCGATCCGCAGCGGGGTGTGTTCGTGGACTGCAATCCGGCGGCCGTGGAACTCATGCGCGCCGGCACGAAAGATGAACTTTTGCTGGCGGGGCCGGAAGACTTCTCGCCACCGCTGCAACCCGACGGCACTCCGAGCCGCGAAAAAACCATCGAGATCGTGGCCCTGGTTGCCGAACGTGGCAGTCATCGGTTTGAATGGGCCGGCCGCCGCTTGGATGGAGAAGGGGTTCCGCTGGAAGTGGTGGTGACATCGGTCTCGGTGGATGGCCGGAACCTGAACGTGTCGGTCGTGCGCGACATCACCGAACGCAAACGCACGGAGGCGGCGCTCCGCGAGAGCGAGCAGAAGTTCCGCGGACTTTTTGAGGCCAGTTCCGATGCGATTCAGATCATTGACACGCAGGAACGGAGGATTATCGATTGCAATGCCGCCACTTTGAAAATGGGCGGCTACCCGGACAAGGAATGGCTCCTGAAACAGCCGATCGACAGCCTGTCACCCCAGCAACAGCCTGACGGAAGGCCCTCCCGGCAGGTCGGAAAAGCCTGGGCGGAGCGCGCGCTCGCGCACGGTCCGCAGCGATTTGAATGGGTGGGCAAGCGTTCCACCGGCGAGGAATTCCCGGTGGAGATCTTGCTGACGCCGATGCACCTGGGCGGTCGCCGAATGTTGGTGTCCGTTTCCCGCGACATCTCGGAAAGGAAAAAAACCGAACGGGAATTGATCGAGTTGAACCAGTCGCTGGAACGCCGCGTGGCGGAGCGCACGGCCGCTCTGACCGCGAGCGAAGCGCAGTTTCGCGCCCTCGTTGAACACGCGCCGGAAGCAATTGTGGTTTTTGACGGCGACACCGGCCGGTTCCTCTTCGGCAACCAGCACGCGAGCACGCTCTACGGGGTGCCGATGGAAAAACTGGCCGAGTTGACGCCGACGGAGGTGAGTCCGGAATTCCAACCGGACGGCCGGCGCTCCAGCGAACTGGCCCGCGAATTGATGGATGAGGCCCTGGCGGGCGGCACCCCGGTGTTTGAATGGATTCACCGGCAACCCGACGGCCGCCTCATCCCGACCGAGGTGCGGCTGCTGCGCCTGCCGGCGGAGGGTCAGAATCTGGTTCGCGCCAGCATCATCGACAACACCGGGCGCAAGCGCGCGGAGCAGGCGCTGCGCGAGTCGGAAGAAAAGTTTCGCGCGCTCTTTGAAGGCTCCAGCCATGGGGTCATGCTGCACGACGAAAACCAGTTCCTGGAAGTGAACCCCGCCGCCGTCCGGATCATGGGCTGCCAAAGCCCGCAAGAACTTTTAGGCAGATATCCGTCTGATACCTCGCCCCTATTTCAGCCCAATGGCGAATGCTCCGCTGATCTGGCCGGCAAATATATCCAGGAATGCATGGCCAATGGCAGCGCGCGTTTCGAATGGATGTGCCGCAGTCCGCAGGGCCGCGAGATACCGCTGGAGGTGACCTTGACCCGGATTCAATGGAGCGGGCGCCAGGTGATCCAGGCGCTCCTCAACGATATCAGCGAACGGAAGAAGGCCGAGGGCGAGCTGCGGGCCAGCGCGGCGCGATTACGCGAGAGCGAAGCGCGCTTCAGCGCGGCATTTAATTCCGGCCCGACCGTCACGGCCATTTCCCGCGCGAGCGACGGCAAATTCGTGCTGGCGAACGACGCGTTCCTGCAATGGGCGGGCTACAGCCGCGATGAGGTTCTGGGGCGCACCGCGAATGAGCTGGGCATCTGGGAAAGCCCGGAGGAACGTCAACGGTTCTGGGCGGCGGTCCGATCCGCCGGCTCGATCCGGGCGGTGGAATGCCGCCTGCGCAATCGCCGCGAGCGGGTTTCCACGATGCTGGCGTCGGGGGTCATCATCGAATTCAATGGCGTGGACCACTTGCTGGGCATGATGGTGGACATTAGCCAGCGAAAGCAGGCGGAAGCCGAGCTTCACCGGACGCTGGCGCGCGAGGTGGAACTCAGCCGGCTTAAAAGCAATTTTGTTTCCATGGTTTCTCACGAATTCCGCACGCCGCTCGGCATCATCCAGTCTTCCGCGGAACTGCTCCGCGATTTTTACCAGAAGATGCCGGCCAATGAACGTGACGAACACCTGGAATCCATCACCCGCAATACGCGCCGGATGGCGGATATGATGGAAGAGATTCTGGTCCTCAGCCGCCTGGACGCCGGCAAGCTGGACTTTCAACCCGCCGCCCTCGACTTGAGCGGCTTTTGCCGCCGCCTGGTGGATGAGGTCCTTTCCACCACCAACCGGAGGTGCGCCATCGAATTGTCCCTGGCGTCGGAGCCGCCGGAAGTGAAGGCGGACGAGCGGCTGCTCGGGCACATCTTCACCAACCTCCTGAGCAACGCCGTAAAATATTCGGAGCCGGGAACCACGGTGTGTTTCGCGGTTAAACGCGACGGGCCGGATGCGGTGTGCACCGTTCGCGACCAGGGGATCGGCATTGCGGAGGAAGATCAGCAACTGTTGTTCAAGGCCTTTCACCGGGGCAGCAACGTGGGGACGCGGCCTGGCACCGGGCTTGGCCTGCTTTTGGTAAAACGCTGCGCCGACCTGCACGGGGGAATGTTGCAGCTGGACAGCAAGGTTGGCGAAGGCACGACCGTGACGGTCAGGCTTCCCATTTTTGAAAGGAACCATGAAGAAAATATTGGTCATTGAAGATGAACCGGAGATGCGGCGGAACATCACCGCCCTGCTCCGGTATCATGAGTACGAGCCGATCGAGGCGGAAAATGGTCGCACCGGGGTGGCGCTGGCACAGCGGGAAAAGCCGGACCTGGTTCTCTGCGACGTCATGATGCCGGAATTGGACGGCCACGGCGTGTTGCAGGCCTTGCAAAAGGATGCCGACCTCGCCTTCATACCGTTCATCTTTCTAACCGCCAAGGGAGAAAAGGACGATTTCCGGAGCGGTATGAACCTCGGCGCTGATGATTATCTGACGAAGCCCGTGGCCAACGCGGACCTGGTCCGGGCCATTGAAGCGCGGCTGCGCCGCTCCCGGCAACAGGCCGAGCGCGAATTCAAACCCGATTTCTCCTCCATCGAGCCCCTGCTGAAACTCGGGCTCACGGCCCGCGCAACGGAAACGCTGCTCTGGCTCGCGCAAGGCAAGACAAACCCGGACATCGCCACGATTCTCGGCATCACCGAATCCACCGTCAAAAAACACGTGCAGGAAATCTTCGAAAAACTCGGCGTTGAAACTCGCGGCGCAGCCACGGTGCGCGCGCTGGAAGTGCTGGGTTCCCCATCCCGTCGGTTTTAGTGGATGAATCGAATCCCAACGTTTCGGGGACGAGGACGGGAGGGAAATAACCGCTAGACTTAAAGCGGTGAATAGCGGTGAATAGCGGTGAATAGCGGTGAATAACTTCCAGTTGCCGCGGACATAAATCGTGTCATGTTTTCCTTGCGCGACGAACAGCTCGCATCCAAATACCGGCTTTGAGATCCTTGTGCCGGGGCGTGGATTGCTCTTCGGAGCAATGTTTCCGCTTGCGGAAGCGCCAATCTCATTTGAGCGTTCGTCGCGCGCTTTCTTTTCGCTTCGGTCCGGCGGCCGGGATTTGTGTCCCAGAGACGTTACCTGTCACCCGCCACCCGCCTCGGATTGAAGTTTATGGTTGGAGGAAGACCGGATGGTTTGTCATGCTGTGACCAGAACATTCAATGAACTGGGTCACCATTGTCTGGTCGATGACCGCATCCGCGTGCCTCACGCTGGCGCTGATGCATGGCTTCATCTGGTTCCGGCAGCGGGAGGCCTGGGCCAGCTTGCTGTTCGCGCTGGTGGCGGTGGCGACGGCGGCCATCGCGGGATTTGAACTGGCCATGATGCGCGCCGCCACCCCGGCGTCGTTCGGTTCGATATTGAAGTGGATGCATGTGCCGGCCTGGGTGGTGGTGGTGGCGCTGGTCGGATTCGTGCGGCTTTACTTGCGGGCCGGAAGGCCCTGGCTGGCGTGGACCATCTGTGGCGTGCGAACGCTGTCGCTGCTCCTTGATTTCCTGTTTGCGCCCAATCTCAATTACCGGGAGATCACCGGTCTGCGGCACATCCATTTTCTAGGGGAATCCGTCGCCGTCGCCGAGGGCGTGTCGAACCACTGGATGCTGGTCGGCCAAGCCAGCTTTCTGTTGCTGCTCATCTTTGTCGCGGACGCCATGGTTACCGTCTGGCGGCGTGGCGACCGGCGGCGCGCGCTGGTGGTGGGCGGCAGCGTGGTTTTCTTCGTCACCGTGGCGACGGGGGAGGCGACGCTGGTGCTCTGGGAAGTGGTCCGCTGGCCCGTCATCGGCAGCCTTCCCTTTTTGGGCATCGTCGCCGCGATGGTTTATGAGTTGAGCCGTGACGCGCTTCGCGCGACGCAGCTGGCCCGTGAGCTGCAGGCGAGCGAGGCGCGGATGAGCCTGGCGGCCAACGCATCTGGACTCCGCCTTTGGGAATGGGACATAATCCGGGACGAATTATGGGCTACCGACCGGACGCGCACCCATTCAGGCCCGGCCCAATTTGAGCGCAGGGGTTTCAACCAATTCCTGCAATCATTGCATCCCGACGACCGTGAACCAATCAGCCATGCCCTGGCGAAATCAATGAATGGCGATGGCGAGTTTGAGGGCGAATACCGGCTCAGGCTCCCGAACGGCGCCGTGCGCTGGATGGTCTCGCGCGGGCGGGCCGAGTTCAACGGCGACGGCAAACCCGTCCGGATCCGCGGGGTTTCGCTGGACATCACCGGCCGCAGGGAAGCGGAAGTGGCGTTGCGGGAGAGCGAGGCCCGCTTTCGCACCATGGCCGATACCGCACCCGTGCTGATCTGGATGGCGGGCACGGACAAGCTCTGCACCTTTTTCAACAAGACCTGGCTGGACTTTACCGGCCGCTCGCTGGAGCAGGAGCTCGGCAACGGCTGGGCCGAGGGCGTCTGCCGGAAGGACTTCGATCCCTGTCTGGAGACCTATACCAGCGCCTTCGACGCGCGGCGGAGGTTTACGATGGAATACCGCCTGCTGCGGCACGACGGCGAATACCGGTGGATCCTGGACACGGGTGTGCCGCGCTTTGCCACCGATGGCACGTTCCTCGGTTACATCGGTTCATGCGTCGACATCAGCGACCGCAAACAGTCGGAGCTGGAGATCGCGCAGCAGCGCAACGAGCTGGCCCACCTCTCTCGCGTCACCATGCTCGGCGAACTCTCCGGCTCGCTCGCGCATGAGTTGAACCAGCCGCTCACCGCCATCCTCAGCAACGCCCAGGCTGCCCAGCGCTTCCTCGCCCACGACGACGCCGACCTCAACGAGGTCCGCGAAATCCTCAAGGACATTGTCGCCGAGGACAAGCGCGGCGGCGAAATCATCCGCCGCCTGCGCCTGCTGCTCAAAAAGGGCGAGGCGCAACAACAGCCGCTCGACGTCAATGAAATCGTGCAGGAAGTCCTCAAGCTCGTCCGCAGTGACCTCGTCAATCACGGCGTGGCCACGCAGGTTGAACTCGCGCCCGGCCTGCCGGCGGTCTCGGCCGACCGCGTACAGGTCCAACAGGTCCTGCTCAACCTGGTCATGAACGCCTGCGATGCCATGTCCGGCAGCCCGGCAACCGACCACATCCTCATCGTTCGCAGCCGGGCGGACAACGGCGGGGACGTCCACATTTCCATCGCCGACCATGGCACCGGCATTGCCCCGGACAACCTGGAAAAAGTGTTTGAGCCGTTCTTCACGACCAAAGCCCAAGGCATGGGGCTAGGCTTGTCCGTTTGCCGCACCATCATCACCGCGCACGGCGGCAAACTCTGGGCCACGAACAATCCGGACCGGGGCGCCACTTTTCATGTCACCCTGCCCATCGCTACGGAGACACACTCATGAGCAATATCAGGCCAACCGTCTTTGTCGTGGACGACGATCCCGCCGTGCTGAAGGGCCTCTCGCGTCTGTTGCGCTCGGCGGGCCTGACGACGGAGACCTTCCCGTCATCGCAGGATTTCCTCAACCATTATCTTCCGAACACACCCGGGTGCCTGGTGCTGGACGTGGCCATGCCGGGATTGAACGGGCTGGAACTGCAAAAAGCTTTGGGGGCAAAGGGCAGCGCGGTGCCGATCATCTTCCTCACCGGCCACGGCGATATTCCGATGAGCGTGCAGGCGATGAAACGCGGCGCCGCGGATTTTCTCACCAAACCGGTGAACGACAACGAGCTGCTCAACGCCATTCGCACCGCCATCGAGAAGGACCGCGTTGCCCGGCACGCCCGTACCGAAGTCGCAGAAATCCAGCAACGTCTCGCCACACTCACCCCGCGCGAGCACGAGGTCCTGGAACACGTCATCTCCGGCCAGTTGAACAAGCAAGTCGCCGCCGATCTCGGCATTGTCGAAAAAACCATCAAGGTCCACCGCGCCCGGGTGATGGAGAAAATGCAGGCCCAATCGCTGGTCGACCTCGTGCGCCTCGCGGAAAAGGCGGGAGTCGGAAAGATGTGAGCCCGGACCGCGGCTGTCCCGCCGCAGCAGCCACCCCGGCAAATAGAAGCTCCCTCATTGATTCCATCATCCTCCGTATTCGCACCTCCTGCGTCTGAGACAGGCGCGGTCCGCCCAGGACCGGTCCCCCGGTCGTAGCAGCCCGCTGCTCTTCACCGTAGGGAACGACGTAAGGAGTCCAGGCATTCCGTCACCTCAGCCCAACGACCCCTCACCACTGACTGCTAACCACTGACAACTAACTTGGTTCGCCCCCCGCTATTGGCCCAAGGTCCAATACCCGCCCGCCGCCCGCTTCTGCCAGTATGTCCGTCGCGTGGACAAACCCCGACCACTTATTGCCGTGGTGGATGACGAAGAATCCATTCGCAAGGCGTTGACCCGTCTGTTGCAATCGGCCGGGCTGGACGTGGTGACGTTTGCTTCCGGAGTCAAGTTCCTGGAATCCATTCCCACCCGCCGGCCGGATTGCGTGGTGCTGGACCTGCACATGCCGGTCTTGAATGGCTTCGAAGTTCAGGCCCGGCTCGCGGAGGCCGGCACGCCCGTACCCGTCGTGATCATCACCGGGGTGGATTCCCTCGAGACACATGATCGCGCGCTGGCCGGGCAACCGATCGCCTACCTCCGCAAACCCATCGATGACCAGACGCTGCTCGACGCCATCAAGCTGGCATTGGCCCGCAAAACGAAATCATGAAGACGAACCAAAAGTGGCAGGTGGCAGGTGGCAAGCGACAAGTGCTGGCCACGGCTTCACTCGCCCCTCGCACTGGCCCCTCGCCACTGAACAACAATTTGTCCGTCAGGAATTGAATCCAGCCGTATCCGGACAGAATAAGAAAACAGACTGAAACACGAACCAACAGAAAACAGAACAAAAGGAAAAACATGAAACGGAGCAACCTCATCAAATACGGTCTGACCGTGCTGACCGCTTCCACGGCCCTTCTGGGCGCCGGCGGAACGGCCCAGGCGGCCGACAAGAAACCCAACATCCTCTTCATCATGGGCGATGACATTGGCATGTGGAACATCGGCGCCTACAGCCGCGGCATGATGGCCGGCCGGACGCCGAACCTCGACAAGATGGCCAAGGAAGGCATGCTGTTCACCGACTATTACGCCGAGGCGAGTTGCACGGCGGGTCGCGCGAACTTCATCACCGGCGAACTGCCCATCCGCACCGGTTTGACCACGGTCGGCCAGGCGGGGGCCAAGGTCGGTCTGCCAGCGGAAGCCTGCACCATCGCCACCGCGCTTAAAGCGCAGGGCTATGCCACCGGCCAGTTCGGCAAGAATCATCTGGGCGATCTGAATGAATACCTGCCCACCGTCCACGGTTTCGACGAGTTCTTCGGTTACCTGTATCACTTGGACGCGATGGAAGACCCGGCGCACCCCAACTACCCCCAGAATCTCCTGAACGTGGTAGGCCCGCGCAACATGGTCCATAGCTGGGCCACGGACACGGACGACACCACCGAGATGCCGCGTTGGGGCAAGATCGGCAAACAGAAGATCGAGGACGCCGGCACGCTCTATCCGAAACGGATGGAAACCGTGGACAACGAAATCCGCGACCTCGCCATCAAGTTCATGGACAAGGCCCAAAAGGACGGTAAGCCGTTCTTCTGCTGGCTGAACCCGACCCGGATGCACGTCACTACGCACCTCTCCGATAAATACAAAGCGATGATGAACTCGGAAAATGGCTGGTCGGAAGAAGAAGCCGGCATGGCCCAGCTCGATGACGACATCGGTCTTGTAATGAAGTATCTCAAGGACAACGGCCTCGATGACAACACCATCGTCGTTTTCACCACCGACAACGGCACGGAAACCTTCACCTGGCCGGATGGCGGCACTACGCCGTTCGCGCAATGCAAAGGGACGGTCATGGAAGGCGGCTTCCGGGTGCCGTGCATTCTGCGCTGGCCCGGCCATGTGCCGGCGGACTCCGTTCAGAACGGTATCTTCTCCGGCCTGGACTGGTTCCCGACCTTCCTCGCGGCAGCGGGTAATACCACCGTCACGGACGACCTGCTTAAAGGTGTGAAAATCGGCGACCGGACTTACAAGAACCATCTCGACGGCTACAACCAGATGGCCGCCATCACCGGCCAAGGTCCGTCCGTGCGCCACGAGATCTTCTATCTCGGCGAAAGCACGGTCGGCGCGGTGCGCATTGACGACTACAAGTACCGTTTTATTGACCAACCGGACGGCTGGTTGGGTGCCAAGGTCCATGTTGACGTGCCCTACCTGATCAACCTGCGCCTGGATCCGTTCGAGCGCCAGGGCTGGCCTAACATGGGGACGAAAGAAGGGACGCAGAATTATATGAACTGGTTCCTTTACCAGTTCTGGCGCTTTGTGTTCGTCCAGCAGGTGATGGGCAAGGAACTCCAGACCTTCCTCGATTACCCGCCGATGCAGCGCGGCGCGAGTTTCAACCTCGATGCCGTGAAAGCCGAGATGGCTAAACGGATGGCTGAGGCGGAAGCAGCGAGCAAAGGCCCCGGCCAGTAACTGAATTAGTCCCATAGCGGGCGGTCCCCTTTTCCTCCGTGGGGGCCGCCCTTTTTTTTGTCAGGGAACCGGGCCGCCGGATACTACGTTGCTGAATGGAGTGATGGGATGACCATCCCCGTCCAATCCGACGAACTTGACCTGCCACCATGTTTCGTCCATGGACAACACCGAATCGCTTGGCGC
>Ga0265338_10006205_pt1 | contig 15315 bp, 11 predicted proteins | sample 42126metaG_FD_193579 | JGI IMG/M metagenome (GOLD analysis project Ga0265338, IMG submission 193579) | Rhizosphere microbial communities from Carex aquatilis grown in University of Washington, Seatle, WA, United States - 4-21-26 metaG | ecosystem: Host-associated > Plants > Roots > Rhizosphere... | reverse complement strand
TGTTGGTTTGTTCCCGTGTTCGGAACTTTGCGCCACCGGCGCAGTGCCCTGGAGCGGAAGCTCCCCACGGAGAAATTTGAAAAAGGTTTCGGCGTCCATCGTCACCAGCCAGCGCCGGTGACTGCGGCGGTGCGCGACAACCGGCGTCTTTTGTTGGCCGGTGCGGCTCGCACCGCCATCGCGCCGCGCTTGTTCCATCGCATCCTCGATGTTCAACCGCTCGACGGACTTGACCTCAAAGTGAATCCAGGAAAGTTCATCGCAGATGACGTCGGGACTTTCAGCGTTGCCGGCATACTGCTGGCCACGCCGCGCCTGATAACCGTTGGCGCGAAGTTCATCGCGCCACTGGCGTTCTCCGCGTTTCCCTTTTTCACGCGAATTCATTCCCTGTCCCCCCGTTTCAAAAAATCGTGTCGTAAGACCCGCTCGCGGATTCGCAGATAGACTTCGATGACGTCCATCACGACAAAGATGAGCGCGAAGAGAAATGCGAAGATGCCAATGACTCCCATCAGGGAGATCAGGAATTCAATGATTTTGTGTGCCATAGTTTTTTGTTGTTGGTTGTTGTTGATGTTTGCTGTTACGGAAAATTCAGGGCCGGCGGTTACGACCGGCAAATGCGGCAGGTTTGCGCGAGGTGATTGGTGATTTCGCTCCAGCGGAAGGCGACGGAGTAGCCAAATTTGTAGTAGGGGATTTGGCCGCGCCGCATCATGGCGTCCACAGTGCGGACGGTTCTGCCAAGTCGCTTGGCCACTTCCGGTTTTTTGATGAAGGGCTCTACCGTTTCAACCGTCGCCGCAGTTGCGGCAGGAAGCGGAGTGTTCGCGGGTGAGTGTGATTTTTCATTCATACGAAATAAGAAGGGAGTCAACTAACGTTTGCAGGTGCGACCGGAGGGATTCCAGATGCCATGTCGTCGCGCTGGCCGCTCGCAAGGGCAGACGAACCACGACCACCGCCGCCCGTAGCGTCAGTAGTTGAATTTGTTTCTTGATGACCAGCATCGTTTTCACGACGCCACACTAGCCGCCGCGAAACGAGCGAGATACGGGAACAGAGGGGAATGAAGCAGCTCTGTTTCAGCCAATGTTTATGCGGCTAAAACGGACAATGGGGTGAAAAGAGGGAGGGAAAAATCAGCCCGCGCGGACCTTCAAGTAATACTTTCCGTCCTTGCCGGCGGCCAGCACAAGTCCCTGACGGAGCTTTTGGAGCGCGCCGCTGCCGCCCTTGAAATAATCCTTCATCTGAATCGTCGCGAGCTTCGGGGATCCGCCCTTCTGGCGGACATACGGATCAATTTCTTTCAAAAAATGCTTGGCTTTGCCGACACTGAACGCTTTTTCATCCACCAGGAATTCCAAACACAAACGCGCCTTGCCGTGCCCGCGCAAATCGTAGGGCTTGCCGTCCACCCAAACGTCGTTGAAGTCCGGCAAATAGACCAGCCGCCCAACGGTGATTTGCCGACCCGCAGCCACCACCGGCGCATCCAGCCTGGACACAAGCTGCCCGAATAATTTTTTGCCATCATCGTCCAGTTGTAATTTCCCGTCCGCAAGAACCGTGAAATTTGTTTCCAATGGCAAAATCCCCGCGTGCGCTCTGTCCAACAGTTCCACCGCCGCCGCCCCAAGCCGCGCCGTTGGAGAAATCAGGATGAAGCCGTTTGAAAAACGCGCCGCCAGTGTGGAAACCACGTCGTAAAATTCTTTTTCACTGGTTTGAATCGTCAGAAAAACGGCAGCCGGGCCGGCGCCCGCCACCGTGATACGCCGCGTTCGCTCAATGCCAATCGCACCATCGCCCGCGTTGCACTTCAATGCCGCCGCCACCGCCGCGCCGAGCCGGGCGAGATTCAATTCAAAAACAGCGGCGTCGTCCGCCGTCAGCAAAATGTCGTCGCAGCCAAGACCGTCCTCATCCTTGCATTTTCCAACAAAAGATTCACCGCGCCGGATCAGCCGATGCGCACAGCCCTCCTTGTGCGGGCACGCCACCGAACTTGCCGCACGATTTGCCTTTTCCAAATACATACCGGCACACAGGGCGTTGAACGCCTCGACGCCCACATGCTGTTTCCACTCCGCCGCCGCTGCGGAGAGCGTTGGCAATTTTTCCAGGCATGGCCACGGACTATTCATCCCCGTTTGTGGCGCGGAACTCGCGCAAAGTCAGCCAGTCCTGCACTGCCTTCGTGTCTCCGTGCCGGCCCACGCTCAACCCGTCCGGCGGTTTCACTTGCACGCGACGCGGCTTTGTCGAGTTCGAGAACTCCATTTCAAAAACCGCGCGCACCAGTTTGCCTTCTAACGGCACAGGCGGAATCACCTTGCCATCCTTGCTCCGCTGCGCGGCGCTCGCGACAATGTCGTCTGATTTCCGAATCGTCCGGTCGCCAAAATCGCCGTGAAACGATGTTTCAAGTTCCTGCAAAACGATGCGCTTGATGTCCGGCAACCCCTCGACGGATAAAACCTTTCCAACATCGCTTCGCAGCGGATCGAGCACGAAGTTTTTCCGTTCGGAAAAATAATTCGTGTCGCCGCGTAACCGTTGCCCAAATTCTGTGCGATACAATTCCCGTTCGCGTTTTGTTCCCGTGTGAATCCGAACCTCGTCGCGTTCGACGTTATACACCACCACGTCATCCTTGCCCGGCCGGTAGAAAATGGTATCCGTTTCGTGGTTTCCCTTTGCCTCTGCCAGCCGCGACATCGTGCCGCCGTGCTGAATTAGAAACCACCACTCGCCGTCCAGTTCATGCTTTGTGATTGTCGCCGTATCCTCGCCTCGCTGATTCTCCATGCACCAATCATCCACGGCCTTTTCGATCAGCTTCACTTCCGCATCCGTCGGCTCCTTAAACGGAAATCGGTCTTTCACTGGAATTTTCGTGCCCCAATATTGAAATGTTGTTGTGCGCAATAGCTTGTGCTCATTGTGATGCGCCATCATCAGCTTTGGATCCTCTAGCCAGACTTGCATGACAATGTCCAGATTCGTATGCGGCTTGGTCCAATCAATCGCCAATTCCGCCGCTTTCGCTGCGTCCGACAGGTCCGCCACCCCTTCGTCATCGGCCAGTTCCAGCACGGCGTAAAGCACCTCCGTCATTTCTTTCGGCAATTGTTTCGGCGATAAAAACACCTTCGCCAACTGTTTGAAAAACGGGTCGTCGTCCAGATTATCAGCCGGCAACTTCACCCCCGGCTTTTTCAACTCCGTCTCGAATTTGCCAAAGAAAGTTTTCAGCAGCGGCCTTCCCAGGCCGCGCAGATTTTTTACGCTGGTGAATCGTCGTAGGCTCATAAGTGATCGCGTCCGGCTCCCGCAATCCCAGGCGGGATTTTTCCAGACAATTATTTATGATCTAAAAATTCAATCATTTTCCGCTCACCATCCGTTGCGGTTTGCATTACAGCCGTTGCCATCAAATATTTCTAATTTCTCGCAACTTGGACGGCCTTTGTCCCGCCCGCTTCGATAAATCCCCGCACTTTTTTTATGCGAAGCCCTGCAAGCAAGTCGCCTGATACAGAAACAGATTGAAATGCGCGAAGCTTGCCCCTCCAGCCGATTTGCTGCTAAATACTGCCAACACAAATCGCCATGCCTGAACAATTGAACATACGCCGGGAAAAGAAAAAAATCTGGAGCCACATTCGGCGCAAATGGCTGGAAGAAACGCCCGAAGAAACCGTCCGGCAGGATTATCTTTGCATTCTCGTCAACGAATACGGCTTCAGTCTTGATCAGATGGATGAAGAGCTTGAAGTGACCGGCAGAGGATCAGGACACGCCCGTGCCGACTTCGTAATTTGGCGGAGCGCACAAGACAAGGCTGACTCCAATAACCCAATCATCATCGTCGAGTGCAAATCCGACAACGTCACGATCAAATCCGACGATTACGGTCAGGGTGATAATTACTCCCGTTTGAGTGGAGCACGTTTTTTTGTCACGCACAACAGCCGGGAAACGAAATATTGGCGCGTCGTTCACAAAAAGATGCCGAAGACGCTGGAGGAAATCAGCAACATCCCCCACGCCAACGCCAGCAACAAAGAGATTGACGATCTGATTGCCCAACTTAAGACATTCAAGGAAGACGAGTTTGCCGATTTGCTCCACCAGTGCCACAACGTCATCCGCAATCGCGATAAACTGGATCCCGCCGCCGCGTTTGATGAAATTGCCAAAATTCTTTTCGTCAAGGTTGCCGCCGAGCGCGACATGAAAAAACGCCGGGAACGCAACAACCTGTTCACCGTCGAGTTTCTGGATTCACAGCGATTGACCGATGACCCGTTGGGCGATCTGTTTCAGAAAACCAAAAAAATTTACCAGGACGACAACATTTTTGACGAAGACGAGGAAATCAATTTGAAGCCGGCCACCGGCCGCGAAATCGTCAAGCAACTTGAACGCTATAACCTTTCGGATACCAGCGAGGACATTAAAGGCATCGCGTTTGAGCGTTTCCTGGGAAAAACATTCCGGGGCGAGATCGGACAATTTTTCACACCGCGCACCATTGTCGAGTTTATGATTCGGATGGTTGAACCGCAGGAAGGCGACATCATTTGCGATCCGGCCAGCGGTTCCGGTGGGTTTCTCATCCGTTTCTTTGAAATCGTCCGCCAGCAAATCCTTGCGGACGCGGACAGGCAATATCAGTTGTTCAAAGCCGAACTTGAAAAGAAAAAAGGGCTTTCCGAAACCAAAACCGCCGAACTGCTCCGGGATAAATTCGCAGAAATTCAAACGGAATTGGATCAGCATCAACGCGATTCCCGTCTTTGGAAACTGGCCAACCGCTGTATTTACGGCACGGACGCTAACGACCGGATGGCGCGCACCAGCAAGATGAATATGATCATGCACGGTGACGGTCATGGCGGCGTGCATCACCACGATGGTTTTATCAACGTCAACGGCATCTTTGAAGGTCGGTTTGACATCATCCTGACCAATCCGCCATTTGGCGCGACTGTCGAGCCGTCCGATGTGGTTCACGATGTGGATGCGACCGTGAGCCGTGAGGCTGCGAAGCGATACACAGAGGAATACGGTCCCTTATACACTGAGGCGATGGAGCGCGTTCAGGCCGCTCTCAACAAATCAATTGCCAGTCTTTTTGAACTGCCAAAATCCGAGGTTAAGAAAGGCGAAACCGTCTATGGTAAAATCAAGACGGAAATCCTATTCATTGAGCGTTGCCTTGACCTGTTGAAGCCGGGCGGGCGGCTTGGCATCGTATTGCCGGAGGGTGTTTTCAACAATCCATCGCTCGCCTATGTCCGCGAATTTTGCGAAAACCGTGCCTTCATCCGTGCTGTGGTCAGCTTGCCGCAGGAAACTTTTTTATCCTCTGGTGCGAGTGTGAAAGCCTCGCTGCTTTTCATGCAAAAATTCACCGAAAAGGAGCAGGCTGAATTTGATAAAAAGCAGGCTGCTGCGCGTAAGGATATTGAGGCGAAGCTTGCCCCTGAAATTTCTCAAACCATGCAACAATTCAAAACAGACATCGAATTTGCCAGCAATGCTGGTGATGACGAGAAAGCGGATGCATTGATGAACATGCAATGGGTGTTTGAAAAGAGTATGGCTGAACGGATCACAAAAGAAACGCGCGCCTTGCTCAAAGAGCGTTTTCCATACCCCATTTTCCTCTACGAAGCAGAGCGCGTTGGCATAACTGCGACTGGCGACGCAGACCAGAACGAACTTTTCCCGAACGACCTTTTGCCGGCTGGCGTCACCAAGACCTGTTTGGAGCTGAATCAGGAATTTCGTAAGAATCCAAAAGCATTTTTCCTGACGGAGGCGGAGAAATGACGGCTGCAGAGAAATTACCGCACCGTGCATTTGCGGTTTGGTGGAAGGATTTGGAGCGTTGGGATGTGAAGTTTTTCGCAGCCCGACTGAAAAGTGCGTTTCCAGTTGTTCGACTCGGACCATATATCAGGGAGCATAGCGAGCGTATCAAGCCATTCGATTTTCCTGAAAAGACGTTCCGCATTTTAGGCGTCACAAATGATGGCGGTGTTTTTCACGCTTATGACAGCCTGGGAAAGGAAATCAATCAGCAATACCAAAAAGTAGATGCCGACGATTTTGCTTACAATCCTTACCGCATAAATGTCGGTTCGATTGGCCTCGTGCCAGAAGAACTTGCTGGCAACTACATTAGTCCAGCCTATGTGATTTTTTCTACCGACAAAACAAAGCTGTTCCCGGCCTACCTTTTGCTGGTCATGAAGGCCGATTGGTTTAACCGCATTTTGCGCGCATCAACGGCTGGTTCAGTCAGGCAAAACCTGACATTTGATTTACTTGGAACGCTGCAAATTCCACTACCGCCATTGGCCGAACAAAAAGCCATTGTTGCAGGCTGGCGCAAAGCCCAAGATGAAATCGCCGCTGCGCGCCAGCGCGTGGAATACCGGAAGGTCGCAATTGATGCCCGATTTTATGCAGATTTGGGTTTGAAATCACCGGCACAAACCACGCTTCCGAAATTTCTGGCGGTCTGGTGGAAAGATTTTCTGCGATGGGGAGTCAGCTTCAATCAGTTGAACCAAACCGGAGCCGACATCACAAAAGGCAAATACCCCGTCATATCACTCGAATCGGTTCTTGATATGGTTCAATACGGGACCAGCGTAAAGGCGAATATATCCGGCGATGGTGTAGCGGTTATTCGGATGAACAACGTGGTGGATGGCGAGTTTGATCTTTCAAACCTCAAGCACGTTGTCCTTCCAAAATCAGAAATTGAGAAACTGCTCATGAAGGAAGGAGATATTCTCTTTAACCGAACGAACAGTAAGGAACTGGTTGGCAAGTGTGCGGTGTTCCATGCCAAAGGCGATTTCGTCTTTGCGTCTTATCTCATTAGGGTTCGAGCCACGCCATTAAAGGCTGATCCTGATTTTCTGGCCTATGTCATCAATAGTCCGATCGGCCGCCAGCAAATAGACGCGTTGAGCCGGCAAATTATCGGGCAGGCAAACGTGAACAGCGAGGAACTCAGGGGCTTGCAAATTCCGCTTCCGCCATTACCGGTGCAAAAGAAAATCATGGAGCGCGTGGCATCAGGCCGCGCCGAAATCGCCCGCGAGCGTGAAGCTGCCGAACGGCTTGCGCAAGAAATTACAGCCGATGTCGAAGCCATGATTTTGGGGACTAAACCAGTGTAGGGTTAATTTTATGTCAAAGAGCGCGCGTTACCTAAATTTCGAGGGCCAGTTTGAGAGTAACGTCCTCGGGACGTTCAAAATCATTCGTGGCTTCGCCAACCTGAAAGACCTGGCGGAAATTTCGGTGCCGTATTTAATGGAGGACAGCACCGCACCGGGCTTGGTGACGGGACAACAGCGGCAACTTGACCCGGCCCACGCCGAACGCATCAAGCGTTATCTTGAAAGTGGCGAACAGCGTTTCATCCCTGAAGTTATTCTGTCGGTTAGGAAAAACGTATTGGCGGATGTAAATATAAACACCCGCCACCCGGTGGGTGTTGAAAGCGTCAAAGATGACGATGGGATCGAAATTGGCCGGCGTTGGAGGAGCACCAACATCCGTGTCCATCGGGTAAGAATTGACCGGAGAATGATTGCCGAAATTCGCGATAAAAAACAAATTCGCCGAGTGGATGGAAATCACCGGCTCGCGCTTGCCGACCAATTGACAGATGACCCGCATCTATCCACAAAATATCTAGCTCCTTTTTGCATGGTGTTGCTTGGTCCGCCCGGCGAGGCTGCCGACGACTATTCAGAGTCGCTTATTTTTCACACCATCAATAGCACTGCCTTACCGCTGGAGTCGGAACACGCATTGAAACTGATTCTCGGACAGAATTCAGATTTCGACATGAAGCCGGAAAAGGAATTTGCGTTCAGTCCCGATTTGCATTTCACCCGGTTGCTTCGCGATGGTTTGCTCAAACTTCCAGAGCCGGTGCAATCGCGTCTTGGTAATCGGCCACTGACCTGCTTGCGCGCTGCCGTGCGCGGGTTGCTGGACATTGATCCCACGGTCGCAAAAGACTTGCCGATGCTCAGGAAATATTCCAAAGAATTTTTGGCGGCGCTCTGCGACATCGTGACGCGGTTGGAACCAAATCAACCTTCACTCTGCAAAGCCGAATTCTTCATTGAACTTGCCGCCCGTATCTGGAAAGCAGCACCCGAAAAGGGTGGTCACAATGCGCGGGTGAACGCGGCGGTCGTGTATCTTGATCAGCTCGCCGGCTGGCTCGGCAAAGATGGGTTGGTAGAACTCAAAGAAGGCCGGTCACTGAGCAAGCAAGTGTTGGACATTTACGCCGCCGTGCGCAAACGGATGCCAAAACGCGTATTCCTAGCACGGTGGTATCCCACATCAAAAGACGGAGAAGAATTCGACACCGCAAAACTGCGGCTTAAACAAATCCGGCAGGCGCTAAAGGAAATTGAGAAAGAGGAAGGTGCGCATCTTGAACTGGTGGACATGGGCACGCAGACCGGCGCGACATTTCCCATCCACGCCAAAATGTATGATGCCATTAATTCTTCCGACATCATCCTCATTGACCTTACCGGTGTGCGACCCAATGTTTGCATCGAAGCTGGATATGCACTGCGAAACCATGAGAAGAATCGGCTCATTTTCATGTTCCAGCCAAACGACACGCACAAAGTAGTGCCGTTCGATCTGAACACGTTTCGTTACGAGCATTTCAAGGACACCGGGGAAATCCCGGACAAGATCAAGCCTCATATCACGGCGATTATCCGGGGGGCATCAGTCGGAACATAAAAAAGGACAAATATATGGCCATCTGGTTAATCCGCGCCGGCTCGCACGATGAATATGAGCAAGAAATCATCACCAAAATTCATGTCCACTTGCGCCCATTCCAAAAATCAATACTTCAAATTTTATGAGCTTCACGTGGAAACCAATCTACTCGGAACTTGCCAGCGCCTTGCCAGCTTGGCGCACACGTCAAAGTGAACTGATCGCCATTCTCGATGCTGCCAATAAACAGGGCGTGCCCGTAAGCACACTTCGCGACATGGATAAAAAGGGTAAATGGTTTCCGCTGCAGGTCATTGACCCCTTTACATTTTTTGCATTCTTCAATCGCGGGATTAAAAAGGAGCATCGGATAAAGTTACTCACGATTATTAAAGACAACCTCGGTCTGAAATCCCCCGTGCCCGACGACTTTGATGGCCTCCCGGTAATGTATCCACAGAGGACTTGGTTTTTTTCTTACGAGAAGAACCGTGAGCCAGACGCCATAAACACACTTTGGGATTTTGCAACGGCCATCGTGGAGAAATCGCCGGAAACGGTGGATGGCAAATTGTTTGCCCGAACATTGGCCGTTAAACAAGTTGGAGTGGCGAACCTGACTATGGGCATGTTCTGGATGCGTCCAGACCAATACCTAGCTGTAGATAAACGCAACTGCGCATTGCTAAAACAGAATGGCATTGAACCGAATATCTCAGATTGGCCCTCCTATCTTGATTTCCTAAAGCGGGTAAAACAACAGATACCCGGCTCATCTTGGCCGGAAATTTCGCTAAAAGCGTATCAGGACGATACCAGTGGTGAAGATGCTGCCGGGAAACGCTACTGGCTTTTTCAGGCGAACCCTGACTATTTTGATACTCCGGGCGCACTCAAGGCAGGTGCTTTGCATACATGGCAGGTCAATCAACATAAACAGCAAATCAAGCCGGGTGACCAGTTTGTCATTTGGCAGTCCGGCAAGGAATCTGGTGCCTACGCCTTTGCCACAGTCATCACGCCGGTTGACAACATCAAAGAAAGTAAGGAAGAAGCTGCCTTCCACGTTGACGGCAAACCCCATGGCGACCCATTCACGGGCGTCGAACTACGTGTGGACCGCAATTTAGCTGACGAACCTATTCTCAAGGAGAGTGTTATGATAAACAGTGAGTTAAAGGATGTGCCGATTGGTCGGCAGGGCACGAACTTCGCGTTGACCGAAAAACAATTTCGCACCTTTGATTCGTTGGCCACCATATCAGGACAACGCCACTTTTGGTTATACGCACCTGGCCCCAAAGCCATGTATTGGGATGAATGCCAGGAAAAGGGGATAATGGTTCTCGGTTTTGACGGGCTGCCCGACCTGCGGACGTTCAAGAGTCAGAAAGATGTCGAAAAAGCCATCAAAAAAGAAAAACAATCAAAGGGCAGGCCCACAAATGATGCCCGCGGCTACTGGGAGTTTGCAAACGTCTTAAAGCCGGGTGACGTTGTGATTGCCAAGCGGGGAAGGAAAGAATACTTGGGTTATGGTATCGTGGAAGGCCCCTACGAACGCGATGAGTCGCGTTCGACATACAAAAACATACGTCGAACCAAGTGGATAAAGGCCGGCAATTGGCCTGCCAAAGACCACAAAATCGTCCTGAAAACACTCACGGATATCACCAAATATCCTGATTACGTGCGCGATCTGTGCCAAAGAATCGGAATCACAACTGACCGTGTGGCTATTCCCACTCCAAATTTGCCGAAAATTCTTCCCGCGCTCAATATCATCCTCTACGGTCCGCCCGGCACGGGCAAAACTTACCAGTTGCGCAATCATTACATGGAGATGTTCACCGACCATCAGGCGGTTCTCGGTGTTGAAGAACGGGCATCCGCGCTGGTCAAAGATTTGGCTTGGTGGGAGGTGATCGCCCTGGCCTTGCTCGATAGCAAAGATAAAAAAGGTTCCGTCGCGAATATTCTCGAACATCCGCTGGTGCGCGCCCGGCTCAGGCTGTCCTCAAACAAAAATCCCCGCGCCATGTTGTGGGCTTCGCTTCAGACCCACACAAAGACGGATTGTCAGAATGTAAAATATACAAACCGAATTGATCCGCTCATTTTCTCGAAGGATGAATCGTCTGTGTGGTCGGTTGATGGCCAACTCGCCCAGGCCGAGGCCCCGGAACTCCATCCCATCCTCCAGACATTTCATAATCCAGCAAAAGAAGCGCCCGTGGTCAACCGCTGGAAATTCACCACATTCCACCAATCTTTCAGTTACGAGGATTTCGTCGAGGGTATCAAACCCCAAATGGAAGATCGCGACGATGGCCAACTCGCCTACGAAGTTCGTGACGGCATATTCAAGGAAATCTGCCTTGAAGCTGCCGAAAAACCGGATAAACCCTATGCTCTCTTCATTGACGAAATCAATCGAGGCAATGTCGCGAGCATCTTTGGTGAACTCATTACCCTCATCGAGGAAGACAAACGGTTGGGCGCAACCAACTCGCTGACGCCGATGCTTCCCTATTCCCGCAAAACCTTCGGTGTTCCCAAAAACCTTTATATCATCGGCACCATGAATACAGCCGACCGGAGCGTGGAGGCCCTCGACACCGCGTTGCGACGCCGGTTCACATTCGTCGAAATGCGCCCGGACCCTTCCATCATTACCTATCCATCTACGCTCAATGTGGATTTAGCAAAAATGTTGACGGTTATAAACGACCGGATTGAACAACTTCTCGACCACGACCATTGCATCGGCCACGCCTATTTCATGGGTATAAATGACCTCGCGGGACTTCGTTCCGTTTTTGCCAATAAGATTATTCCCCTTCTGCGCGAGTATTTTTACGGCAACCCGGCCAAGGTAGGCATGGTGCTCGGCAACCGGTTCGTTTTGAGCAAGACGGCCAAGACTTCGTTTGCCGCCGGGTCATGGGGTGCTGATGAGTTGGATGAAAAGGAAGTTTTCACATTTGCCGATACCGCCAAATTAACTGCGGAGGATTTCCAAGCCATTTATGTCGAAGCGCGTCCAGGTGTTTGAATACGGCACGCTGGCCGTGGGTGAGCAAGGATTCAATGCCCGGCAGTTTGCCGCGCTAGTTCGCTACAACGACCGGCATGGGTGCGCTTATTTCAAGGTTGGCCACAACCGTTTGCACTTTGGCAGTTTTGTTGGAGTTGTTCAGGTTGGTGATCTGGCGATTGAAATCCTGCCCAAACTGGAAAATGAGGCTTCAGCCGACAAGGGGAAATGGCAGCGCGCGTTGCTCCAAATGTTGCACCTGTCCGGGCTGCTGACCGTTGAGGCCGCACCCGATGCTGACCTTCGATTGGGCAAATCCCCCCTGGTGGACGTGTATCTGGATTCGTTTCTGGCCGAGGTTGAACATCTGGCACACTCCGGCTTGGTCAAACGCTATCGCCTGACCGAAGGCAATCTCTACAAACTCAAGGGACGGATTCAATTTGCCCAGCAAATGCGCCGCAATTTGCTTCACCGGGAGCGAATGTTCACGGCCCATCAGGTATATGACCGCGACAATGTGCTTAATCGTATTCTGAAATGCGCCGTTGCCATCGTCGAACACCTTGCCATTCGTCCTTCTCTCGCCTCGCGAGCGGCGGCTTCACTTCTCTGGTTCGAGGAAGTTGCGGACGCTCGCATTACCGCCGAGACATTCGAGCGATTGACCTACGACCGTAACACCGAGCGTTACCGCCACGCCATCCAGTTGGCTCGTCTGATTATCCTGAATTACTCGCCTGATTTGCGCGGTGGTCGGGAGCATGTGATGGCTATTCTGTTCGACATGAATAAACTTTTCGAGCGGTTTATCTTTGTGCAACTGCGCCGGGCCGAACCAAAATTCGCCGACCGTGGATTGCGAATCTCCGGGCAGGTGTCAGAACGCTTTTGGGCTGCTAAAACCATCCGTCCCGACGTAGTAGCTGCAATTCAAAAGGGTGCCAGCACCGACCGTGTGATTTTGGACACCAAATGGAAAGTGCCCAAGGACGGCCAGCCAGCCGATGTTGATTTGAAGCAAATGTATGCCTACAATGTCCATCTAGGCGGGCTGCGGAGTGTGCTGGTGTATCCAATGGCGGGGGTTCACCAGGTCGGCACAGATCAACCCTACGCGCAATCGGCATCATTGCCCGCCGGCCATCGGCATGGTTGCGCCATGTTCTATATCAATTTGTTCGATGCTAATCTCCGCCTGCGGCGCGACATCGGCCAAGAGCTGATTCAAAAGGTAATCCTGAAAAATGATCCGTCTGATGATAAGAGACTTCATTCTGGTTTGGAAGCATGAAAGTAAAAACCTCCAAAGAGAACGTTGAGAAATTGATTGTGCTTCTGGAAACGTTCGACGCCTCCACGGAGCAATACCTTAACGACCTTCCGACGCCAGAAAAGTATGCGATTCTGGTTATGGCCATGATGCTGCAAGGTTACGACGATTTTGATGAAGCGTATGATGCTGCAACGCATAAAATCTCCGCACAGGATTTGACCAAACATCTCCTGAACTACCCATTTTTACATTGTCATTTGCAAGACGCCTTGCGCCACAAATGGTCATATTTTGAAGTAATTTGGACAGAGGATGAAGACGATGAGGAAAACGAAGCCTGACTCAGCCAGCTTTTCGCTTTCCGCCAACTGGCGTCCGTCCTCTTCCGTTCAAACATATCCCGGCCAATAATCACCGGACGGGCAGGATTTCCCGTTGTTGGCATTTGTTGCAGACCAGCACCACGGCCATTTCACCCGCCTCCTCGTCCATCAGCGCCGCCAACCGCAAGTCATACGACCCGCAATGCAGGCAAGTGACGTCAAACCGGCGAAACGGACTGCCAGCGGGCGACTGGCGCGGCTGGTAATCCTCCCGTCGCATGAAATATCGCGCGGCATTCATGCCACCAAATTATCACACGCCCTGGACAATGCCTGTCCATCCGAAAATTATTCCTTCGGATTTTCGTATTGTCCCGGCAGCCGGCGTGTTCATCGGCGATCTGAGGTGGGGAACCTTCCACTTGCCAGCCCAATTTATTGGTCACATCATCGTGCCATGCACAACATGAACCAAATGAATGAGGAGGCAGTCACCAAATGAATCGGCTGGCGATGGCGAAGGAAATTGCCCAGCGTGACTACATTTTCGCCCAGTGCGAGAATGGTGAGTGGCAGCGGTTGGAGAAACTCCGCGCCAGTTTTGTTGCTTATTATACAGTAAAAAAAATTCTAGGTTTAACTCTCGATCAGTATGTGAGTGGAAAAGGTGCAGCCAGTCACTCATTCTGTTACCGGCTGGAACAGGAATTGGACAAATTGGGAAGGATAAAGGGAACCCCCTCTCCGAAGTTTGGGGTGTATTTTGGAAAACGAGGAAAGGATAAGGCCAAGGAATACCGATTTGTTCAGCGTTGGGGAAATAACCTGAATGATGCATTTTCGTCCGTCAAGCAAGCCATCGCGGATCTGTTAGAAGCCGCCGACAAAGAGGATTTTGCCGCCATTGCGCAAAGCCGATTGTCGCCCATGGTTAAGGGAAAAATACTCTTCCTGTATCACCCTGATCAATATGCGCCCATCTATTCCGAGGAGTATTTGCAATACTTCGTCAAGGCGTTGAATTTGGCCGAAAAATTCGAGTGTGGACGTGGGGCGGATATGCAACGCGCCCTGATGTGCTATCGTGACGAGTGGCCAGAATTGCGGAGCCTGCCTCCGGGACTTTACCAGCACTTCCTATACGAAGTGTTCGGAAATCCCAAAGATTCCAAGACCTTCGGCCAAACGGATGCCAAAATCGCGTTTCTAAAGACGGCAATTGATGGCGCGCAGTTCATCGGCCAGCTCCCGGCTTCGCCTCCCGCTGCCGGGAAACAGCCAGGCGGGAGCGGCAAGCTCGATTACGAGGCGCGGCAAAAAAGTTCTAAGCACATCGGCGACCGTGGCGAACGGATTGTGTTCGCCCTGGAAAAACAACGCCTCATCGCCGCCGGCAAATCGAAATTGGCCGAGGATGTTGACCACGTCGCGGACCGTGAAGACGGTTTGGGCTACGACATTCTTTCTTTCGATAATGACGGCACCGAGCGACCAATTGAGGTCAAGGCCACCACCGGCCCAAATCTGAAAAATGGGTTTTACATCTCGGCCAACGAACTGGAAAAATCAGCAGAATTGGCAAATTATCACCTATACATTGTGTTTTCCGCTCTGAGCAAAGCCCCGAGGATTTTCATTATGAAAAAGCCTGACTTGCACAGCCAAGCCTTTGTTTTGCAGCCGATAAACTACCTTGTAACGCCATCGACCTGATTGGCCGAGTGTCGCCGGTCAGCTTATTTCGGCACAATCGCAAACCACGCCTTTGCCGCTTCCGGCCGCACCAGTTCGCGATAATGTTGAAAAATCATTCGCGGTGAATTGCCCGCTTCCAGCGCCACTTGTGCCACGTTCTTCGTCTTCGCCACGCGGTAGCTGAT
>Ga0265338_10006203_pt1 | contig 15320 bp, 13 predicted proteins | sample 42126metaG_FD_193579 | JGI IMG/M metagenome (GOLD analysis project Ga0265338, IMG submission 193579) | Rhizosphere microbial communities from Carex aquatilis grown in University of Washington, Seatle, WA, United States - 4-21-26 metaG | ecosystem: Host-associated > Plants > Roots > Rhizosphere... | reverse complement strand
TGGCGCATGCCCATGGCATCAGCCGCCGGCGGCTGGACCAGATCATGCGTGGCGAGATCGGCGTCTCGGTCACCGCCCAGATCTGGAACCGCCGCCTGGAACAGGCCGCCGCCGACCTGGTGGACGCCCAGCGCCGCTCCTTGACCGTCTTCCAGATCGCCTTCGGCGTCGGATTCGAAGACGCGGCCCACTTCTCGAGGGCCTTCAAGACGAGGTTCGGCTCCTCCCCCCGTGATTGGCGCGCCCTGGGCGCCAGCCCGGGGCATTAGCGGCCCCTCCCGCACGGCTGTCGCGGGGGGCGATCCGATCAGGCCGGGACCCAGCAACCGTGGACAGCGCCCCTCAGTCTGAGGGGCAGGCGGATCAGGGCCACCGGGCCGTCGGCCATGCGGCCGGCGTTGAACACCCCGACGTCGGACAGGCTCTGGCCGTGGCGCTCGATCACCGAGAGGATGTAGCCATCGAGCTCGCCCGGGCCGTCGGGGACGAACTGGGGCTCCTGGAAGGCGTCGTCGTCGCCTCCGTACCAGGCGTCCACCTCACCGGTCTCCATGTCGAGGCGTCCCACCAGATTGAAGCCGCCGCCCACCGGGCCCGACATGCGCATGGCGCGGGTGGGATCCACCATCCCCATCCAGGCCTGGCGGTACGGCTGGCCGATGCGGCGGTCGTCGATGCGGGGCACATCGCCCGGGACGGGGCGGATCAGCCGCTCGTCGATGCGGTCGTCGTTGCGCTCCAGGTCCAGCGTCCAGCGCGAGGGGAAGGCCGAGGCCCTGGCCGGATCGTAGGGCGCGCCGGACACGTCGGGGATGAAGGGGAAGCTGTTCATCTCGGAGACGCACAGGTCCAAGGTGATCCGCTCGCCTTCGCTAAAGGCGTTGATCACGTGGAAGAACTGGCCGCCGGGCCGCTTGAACCAGCGCAGGTCCTTCACCCCGGTCCTGCGGGGGATCACCCCCAGCCAGGCGTCCTGGCTGATGTCGCTCATCCAGTGCAACCCGCCCGCCTTCATCCGATCCAGGTCGGTGATGGTCGGGAAGATCGGGAAGACCACGTAGTCCTGGGTGATGGCGAAGTCGTGGACCATGCCGGGATAGGGCGCCTGGAACCACTCCTCCGAGACCAGCCGTCCGGAGGCGTCGGCCACGCAGAAGGCCATGTCGCGGCTGGCGTCGCCCGAGGCCTCGTAGCCGTAGAACAGGAGCTCGCCCGTACGGGGATCGACCTTGGGATGGGCCGAAACCGTCTGGGTCTTCAGCTTGCCGCCCCAGTCGTAGCGGCCGCGCGTCTCCAGCGTTTCGGGATCCACCTCGTAGGGGAGGCTGTCCTCCTTGGAGGCCAGAAGGCGCCCCGCGTGCCAGATCGGAGAGGTGTTGGCCACCGTACGGTCCAGGCCGCGGACGCTCTCGTCGTCCGTGAAGCGGTTGCGGTAGGCGCCGAACAGCGATCGGCGCGCCTGGCGCTCGGCCAGGAAGCGCTCGGTGCGGACGTAGCGGCTCCTGTAGTCGACGTGGCCGTCCTCGAAGCGGAACACCGAGATCATGCCGTCGCCGGAGATGAACACGTCGTCGCCGAGCTTGGGCGGATACTGCGGATCGGGCGTCATCCGATACCAGGCGCCGTTGAGGCCGCGAGGCAGGTCGCCCTCGACCACCAGATCGAAGATGTCGGCCTCGATGCGCGAGGGGGCGTTGTAGCCCGCAAAGGCCGGGGTGTTCGGGAATGGCTTGGTCACGGGGCGCTCCCGGTCGGTCGGGTCAGTGGCTATCGTCGTCGCCGCCGCCCTTGCCCCAGTCCTCGTTGGCGCGGGCGATGAGGTAGGCGTGGATGGCGTCGGCGTCGTCCGGCGTCAGGATATCGGCAAAGCTGGCCATGCCTTTGTCCTTGCGCAAACCGCCGAGCACGATGTCCTTGAACTGGGCGTGGGTTTCCCGGGTCATGCGACGCAGGTCCTTGACGCCGCCCAGGGCCTGCTGGCCGTGGCAGAGGGCGCAGGTGCGGGCGTAGAGCACGGCCCCTTTCTGCACCTGGGCCTCGGTGGCGCGCAGGGGCGGAGGTTCGGGCAGCTCCTCCTCGGGCTTCATCGGCGGCAGGACGGCGCTCCCACCCAGGCTGAACACCAGCAGCCGCGCCGGCGCTCTCGGCAGCTCCTTGCCGGCGCCCCGCTCGATCTGGGCGGCGCCCCCGCCCCAACCGGCGTTCACCGCGATGTATTGCACCCCGTCCAGCATGTAGGTGATCGGCGCGGCCACCGGCGCGCTCTGGGTGGGGAATTCCCAGAGTTGCTGGCCGTCCGAGGCGCGGAAGACCGCAAGGGTCTGGCGGGTGGTGCCCTCGACCACAAGGTCGCCGGAGACCAGCACCCCGCCGTTGCCGTGACGCGGCAGCGGGACCTGCCAGGCCAGCTTCTGGCGGATGGGGTCCCAGGCGGTGAGCCAGGCCTTCTCCTTCTTGTCGCCCTCCTTCTGCAGGGCGATACGCTTCTTCAGGGCGTCGCCGGTGTAGCCGCCCCAGCCGGAGTTGGAGCGGAAGGGCTGGGGCTTGAAGTCGGGGTCGCGGGCGTAGACCACCCACTGCTCGTAGGTCGGGAAATAGGCCAGCTTCGTCCGTGGACTGAAGGCCATCGGGAACCAGTTGTGACCGCCGCCGGGCCCGGGCGTCACCAGCACCGGATCGAGGTCGTAGCGGGCCCCGGGATTGAAGATCGGCCGGCCGGTCTTGGGGTCGACCCCCTTGGCCCAGGTCACCGGCACATAGTTGTTCGCGGAGATCAGCTTCCCGGTCTTGCGGTCCAGCACATAGAAGAAGCCGTCCTTGGGGGCGTGCATCAGCACCTGGCGCAGGCGGCCTTTGATCTTCAGGTCGGCCTGGACCAGGGTCTGGTTGCAGTCGTAGTCCCACTCTTCGCTCGGCACCTCCTGGTAGTGCCAGACGTATTGGCCGGTCTCGGCGTTGACGGCCACCACCGAGCAGAGGAACAGGTTGTCGCCGCCGCCGGGGCTGCGATAGGCCGCCACCAGGGGCGTGCCGTTGCCGGTGCCGAAATAGACCAGCTTCAGCTTGGGATCGTAGGCGATGGAATCCCAGGGCCCGCCGCCGCCGTTCACGGCCCACCACTGCCCGTTCCAGGTCTTGGCGGCCATGGCCATGGCCTTGTTCTCGAAGCCCTTCTTCGGATCGCCGGGGACCACGTAGAAGCGCCAGAGCCGCCTGCCGGTGGTGGCGTCATAGGCCCCGACGAAACCTCGCGCGCCCAGGTCGGCGCCGCCGTTGCCGATCACCACCTTGCCGTCGAACACGCGCGGCGCGCCGGTGATCGAATAGGGCTGGGACTTGTCGAAGGTCGCGGTGGTCCAGGCCGGTTTGCCGGTCCTGGCGTCCAGCGAGATCAGCCGCCCGTCCAGGGTGGCGACGATGATGTGGCCCTTCCAGGCGGCGAGGCCCCGGCTGACCGGCTCGCAACAGGCGTATCGGCCCCACTCCCGCGGGACTTGCGGGTCATAGGTCCAGAGCGACTTGCCGGTGCGCGCGTCGTAGGCGGTGACCACGTCCCAGGCGCTGACGTTGTAAAGAACGCCATCGATGAACAGCGGCGTACCTTCGACCCCGCGGTAGGTGTCCAGTTCGGCGAACCAGGCGAGGCCGAGCTTCCCGACCGTCTTCTCGTTGATCTGGCCCAGCGGGCTGAAGCGCTGGGCGTCGTAGGTCCGTCCGTCCGACACCCACTCCCCAGCCGCCGGCGCACGCAGCCGCGCGGAATCCACCGCCGCCGGCCCGGAGGCCCGTCCGGCCATGGCCACCCCGGCCAGGGCGACGACTGCAAGCGCGAATCCGAACGCTTTGATCCGTAGACGGATCACCCTGCCCGCTCCCGGCCTGTCACGGCGGATTGCCCAGGGACACCTGGCTCGGCGAGGCGTAGGCGCCGGCCTCCTGGGTCAGCGGCTTCCACGGCTTACCAGTGACCGGGTTCGGGTAGTGGAAGGGCACGATGTAGTAGGAGGGATAGGTCAGATAGACCACCGTCGGCGGCAGGTCCGGCGGCTCGCCGAAGCTCTCGGGCCGAGTATTGGGCGTGGCCGACTTCGCCCAGCCGTCCCACGAGGTGTACATGGTGAACGGCCCATGGAGCTTGGAGATCTTCCAGACCCCGTTCTCCTTGCGGTACTCGTTCTCATAGAGCGGGATGCCCCAGCCGCCGTTCGACATCACGAAGGCGCGCATCCGCTGCTTGGCGTGCAGCCCGTCCGGATCGACGTCCACGATCGGCTGGAACTGCATGTGGTTGATGATCGAGCCTTCCTTGATCCCGTCCGTCCCGAAGGCCTTGTGCATGTATTCCAGGACGTGGGCCTTGCCGACGAACACCCCGCGGCCGCCGATTTCGAGGGTCGCGTCGTCGGTGAACAGCTCCGACAGCCGGGTCCACTGGGCCTTGTCGACGAAATAGCCGTAGGTCCGCTGCACGATCTCGATCTGGTTGGCGTCCTCCAGCCGGGTGATGCGCTTGTCCAGGGCGTCGAGCTTGGCCGAGGCTTCGGCGGCGACAGCCGGGTCCTCCGGCGTGGCGCCCTTGTGCTTGTCCTTGGCCAGGGCCGTGACGGGGAGCGCGATGGCCAGCGCCGCGAGGATCGGAACCATGGATCGCATCACTTCCTCCCCAGGACGGTGTCGGCGGGCTCGGGGATGTCGAGCGGCTGGCCGGTGACCGGGTGCGGATAGTCGAAGGGCGGGATGTAAACGCCGGGGTACGAGCGGTAGACCTCCGTCGGCGGACGATCCGGCGGGACCGCGGCGCTGGGCCCCTGCATCGGGATCGCCGACTTGGTCCAGCCCGCGTCGTAGTCGGTGAAGCCGGTGACATAGAAGTGCAGCTTGGCGACCTTCCAGACACCGCCTTCCTTCACATAGTCGTCCTCGTAGGTGCCCTCGCCCCACTGGCCGTTCTGGCCGGCGCGGCCGAGCTGGACCATGCCGCGCCAGCGCGCCTTGGCGGTGCGGCCGTCGGGCGCCACGTGGATGACGCTCTGCAGCTGCATGTAGTTGTTCAGCTTGCCGTATTCGGGGCCCTCCTTGCCGAACAGCAGCAGCCCCTTCCTGATGTGCTCGGGGCCGACGTAGACGCCCATCTGGCCGTATTCGAAGGTCCCGTCCTTGGCGAACAGGCTGGCCACGTCGCTCCAGAGCATCTTGTCGACGTAGTAGCCGTAGGCCGCCTGCAGGTTCTCGACCTGGTCCTTGTCCTTGAGGAGTTCGACACGGTGCGCATAGGCCGCCAGTCGCGGATCGGCGGGAACGGGCTGCCTGGGCGGCGCCGGCTGGCCGGTGACCGGGTTCCTGTAATGGAACGGCGGCAGTTGAGGTTCAGGGAACGGCCGGTAGGTTTCCGTGGGCGGCCGATCGGGCGGGAAGGCCTTGGCGACGTCGGTCCGCCAGTCGGCCGGCGCCGGTTGCTGGCGCGCCCAGCCCTTTTCGAAGGGCGCGACGAAGTTGATGTAGAGGTGCAGCGCCTTGATCTTCCAGACGCCGTTCTCATTGACGTAGGTGTTCTCGTAGACGCCATCGCCCCAGGCCGCGTCCTTCTGCCAGTGGCCAAGCATGGAGAGCTCGCGCCAGCGGCCCTTGGCCGAGAGCCCGTCGGGCGCCACGTCGACCTCGGGCTGCAGCTGCAGGTGTTCGTTCAGCTGGCCATAGACCAGGCCCATCTGGCCCCCGCCCAGGCGCTGCAGATAGTCCTTGATGCGGGCCTTGCCGACATAGACCCCGTCCGCGCCGATCTCGACCGAGCCATCATCGGCGAAGAGGTCGGCCGCCTCGTCCCACAGGCCCCGGTCGACATAGTAGCCGAACGCGCGCTGCAGCTTGCGCACCGCACGGGCGCCTTCGAGTTGATCGACCTCGGCCGACAGGCGCTCGATCTGGGCGTCGATGCCGGCGGCCTTCGGCGGTTCGGCGGCATGCGCGCCGCCCCACAGCAGCGCGCCGGCGCACGCCAGCCCGAGACAGGACTTCCATGGTCGCGGCATTCGCCCCCCCGCCGGCTTCTTCCCCAGGGCGCACATTGCACGGCTCCCATGGAGGCAGGCAAGCTAGGTCAGGGCGGGGGCCGCGTCCTTGTCTGGACTGGCGCCGCCAATTGACGGGCCTGGAAACCGTCAGGGCAGCGGAATCGCCCGGATCATGAACGGCCCGGGATCCTGGCCCTTCAGCTTGGGATCGATCAGGTAGACGATCTTGCCCTCCGCGGCATAGGCGTTGCGGCCCACCACGGTGACCGCCGGCGGCGACACCAGGCCCTCTTTCAGCACCTTGATGGAGGCTTCGTCGCCCTTGATCGTCACCTCGTCGATCCGTCCCGAATTGCCCTCGGCCAGGACGAAGCGGCTTCCCGAGATCAGCCGGAAGCCGTCAGGCCCGGCCACGGGTTGCGAAAGCTTCAGGGTGGTCAGGCCCTTGAAGGCGCCCCGCGGGCCCCGGTCGACCCGCATGAGCAGGCCCTTGCTGACGATGTTCAGGTAGAGCTTGCCGTCGCCTGAAAACACAATGCCGTCGATGCCCTTGAGCTGGGCGTCCGAGGCATAGAGCTCCAAGGCCCTGGCCCTGGGCTTCAGCACGAAGATGCGGCCGTTGGGCGTATCGGTGGCGTAGACCGAGCCATCGCGATCCACGGTGATGTCGTTGCAGGCCCCGCCCGGCGCCGGGAAGGGATAGCTGGCCTTGAACGCCCCGGTCTTCAGATCGAAGGCCATCAGGGAGGTGGTCCCCACTGCCGGCGGATTGCGCAGGGGCGAGGGCGAGGAACAGAGCCAGAGCGTCCGCCGCCTGGCGTCCGGCAGCACGCCCAGCAGCGACAGGATGCCGTTCTTGGCGTCGGGCTGGATGAAGGGCTCGGCGAAGCTCTCGCCCGGCCGGGCGCGGAACACGATCCCCTTCATGCTGCCGGCGTAGATGGTCCCGTCCGGGGCGGCGCCGATGCTCTCGGGATAGACGGCGACGTCGTCGATGCGGATGTCCTGGGCCGCCGCGGCCAAGGCCGCCGACGCCAGCGCCGCCGCGCCCAGCACGAATCCCAGCGCTCGCATGCAGATGGCCTTCATACAGATGATCCCCCTCGGTGACTGTTGGCCGCCTTAGCGCATAAGTTCCAGTGGCTGGGGCAGCTTGGCGAGGAGTTCATCGGAGAACTCCCCGTCGATATGGAAGAAGGCCATGCGGGCGGTCTTGTCGCCGCGGTTCTCCCAGGCGTGGTTGGTCCCGCGCTGCACCACCACCGATCCCGGTCCCAGCACGGTTTCGGTATCGTCCAGGAGCAGCACGATCTCGCCCTCGATGACGACGACGTAGTCCAGCGTCTTGGTGCGGTGCATCACCGTGCGATGGCCGCCCTGGGACGGCGGATAGATCTCGATGATGCGCAGCAGGTGCCCGGTCGGCGGCATGATGGTGAAGGCCCGCTCGTTGGGCTCGGCCTCCGGCGTCGACGACAGGGTCGGGACCGCCTCGGAGGTGCTCCAGATCTCATGGAAATCCGCCCCGACGCCGGAGCCCCTCATCTGATGGTGCTGCGGCGGCGGCCCGTCGGACAGGAACACCGACTTGCCCTCGGCGTCATGCGCCGTCACCACCCGCCTGATCCCGGCCGCCATCTGGAGTCCTCCGCGCCTTTGCCCGGCAGGATTAGGGCGCCAGGAGCGGAAGGCCCAGCCCCCAGCCCCCAGCCCCTAGCCCCTAGCCGCGGAACCAGACGTCCGCGATCCGGCGGCGGCCGCCCGAGCCCTCCATCTGGACCACCACGTCGATGACCCGCTCGACATAGGTCATCACCTGCGCCCAGCCCAGGTCGAGGCCCGAGGTCAGGGCCAGCATGGCGATCTGGTCCAGGGCCCCGGTCGGACTGTCGGCATGGACCGTGGTGATCGAGCCCGGGTGGCCGGAGTTGATCGCGCGCAGGAAGGTGAAGGCCTCCGAGCCTCTGAGCTCGCCCAGCAGCACCCGGTCGGGCCGCATGCGCATGGAGGCCCGCAGGAGGTCGTCGGCGTCGACGCGCGCCTCGCCCTGGTCGCCCCGCACCGCGATCAGACCCACGGCGTTGGGCCGGTCCAGCCGGATTTCGGGCGCGTCCTCGATCACGATCAGCCGCTCGGCCGGGTCGATCTCCTTGATCAGGGCGTTCAGGAGCGTGGTCTTGCCGGCGCCGGCCGCGCCCGAGATGACGATGGTCTTGCGCCGCCGGACCGCCAGCTTGAGGAACCCCAGCCGGTCCCCGGCCTCCAGCAGGGCGCGAAGCTCAGTGTCGGTTTGTCCGGCCGAGGCGCGGCCAGGCCCGGGGGCGAACAGGCCGGCGCGGTCGAGTTCGTCCAGCGAGAAGTCGTTGATCACGTGCTTGCGCACCGCCAGCACCAGGCCCTCGCGCGTCGCGGGGGGCGCCACCACCTGCACCCGCGCCCCGCCGGGCAGCGAGGCCGAGAGCAGGGGATGTTCGCGGTTGACGCCCTGGTGCGAGGTCGCCGCGATCTGCCGGGCCAGGCGCCCCAGGGCCACCTCGGTGATCTGCGGCGCGGCCTCGCAGGCGATCTCGCCGCCGGAGGTCTCGATCCAGACCTCGCCCGGCCGGTTGATCAGGAGGTCGGTGATGTCGTCACGCTCGAGCCACGCCGCCAGCGGGCTCAAATAGGCGTCGAGATAGACCCCGCCGCTCACGGGCGGGCCGCCGCCACGCCGCTGAAGTCGAGGTCGCGCACCAGGAACACCTGCAGAGGCGTGCCCTGCATCACCTTGATGGTGACGGGGATCTGCTGGGGGGCCAGGGCCGCCAGGCTCGAGGCCTGCAGGGGCGAGCCGATGATCACCGAGGTGCCCGACCCGCTCTGGGCGGCGACCTCCATGCCGGCGGTGACCGCCGACAGCAGGATCGAATTGCCGAAGCGCTCGAAGAAATGGGTGTCGGTCTCGCCCGCCAGCCCGCCGCGGCCCAAGGTGTCGACACCCGGCGAGCCGATCTCGATGGAGACGCCGTCGGGGGTCAGGACGCGCGACCAGATCACGAACGCCCGCGACTGGCCGTAGGCCATGCCCGAGCGGTACTGGCCGATCAGCTTGGAGCCGCGCGGGATCAGCACCTGCGAGCCGTCGAAACCGGTCACGTCGCGGCTGACCACCGCCCGCACCGAGCCGGGCAGGTCGGAGTTGATCGCCGTTTCCAGCACCGCGGGGATCACGGTTCCCTGGGGAACGGTGTGCTTGAGGTCTGACAGGCGGGTGGCGTGCGAGGTCTCCACCCCACCGGATTCCACCTGGGCGGCGAAGCGCTCCTCGGCGGACTCGGAGCTGCTGCCCTGGGCGGCGCGCGCCTGGCCGGATGCGGTCGCAGCGGTGGCGTTGGAGGCCAGACCGGGCGTGCTCTGGTCGACCACCATCAAGGGCGCGTGCAGGGCGGTGGAGTCGTCGTTCTGGACCGGCGGCGGCGCGGTCTGGACCGCCACAGGCGCGGGGGGCGGCGCGGCCTTGGCCAGGATGATCGGGGCTGGGGGCGCCGGCGGCGGCGCGATGCGGACCACGGGCTTCTGGGCGGCCGCGTCGGCCCGGGCCTGGCGGCCCTCGCTCAAGGTCACGAAGACGATGATCCCCAGGATCACCGCGACCGCGATGCCAAGACCCAGCGTCCAGGGCGAGTCCGGCTGGCGCACCTGCATAGTCATCTGGCCGGCCCTTTGGAACACCGGGCTTTCGATATCGGGGCCCGGGGAACGGCCGTGTGGGAGGGGCGTGCGGGTCATGGGAACAAACGCCTGGACTTGCGGCGGGGGGGCGGGCTCTCGGGGCCGCCGGCGGCCTCCTGGAAGCCGTCGTTGACGATGCGGGTCTCCACCTTGCCGCGGCGGAGCACGAAGGCGCGGACCAGCCGGTCGACCACGAAGTAGCCGTCCTGGCTGCGGAAGTTCACCACCGCTTCGCCCTTGTCGGCCTCCACCGCGAAGATGGCCGGCACGCTGGCTTCCTCGGAGAAGCGGAAATAGGTCGAATGGCCGTCGTCGAAGACGCGTAGCGGCAAGTTCTGGGGCGAGCCCTCGAAGCTGTAGGCGTGGTTGACGTCCTGGGGCGGCTTTGGCGGGGGCGGCTGGGGCGTGGTGACGATCGGGACCACCGGGGCCGGGTATTGGAATCGAAGGTCGTAGATCACCCCGCGATCGCCCGCGCCGGGCGGATTGCGCACGGCGGTGAGCTCGAAGGTATAGCGGCGCATGTTGGTGACCACCGTCATGTTGGTGGGCGGCGCCTTCTGCATCGGCTTCAGGAACAGCAGGTTGGCCTTGCGGTTCGGGATCACCTGCCAGCCCAGGGAATCGCCGACGGCCACGTTCTCGATCCGCTCGGCGGGATCGAACTCGATCATGGTCTGGTAGCCGAGCACCCCGCGCAGGGCGACCACCTGCAACGGATCGTACTGCACGACGCTGAGGCGCGGGTCAGAGCCGGCCGGGACGGGCTGCTGGGCGGCCAGCGCCGGCGAGGCGATCAGGGCCAGGGCGAGCAGGACAGGTGTCAGGCGGTTCATCGCCGGGTGTTCCGACGGCCGAGATGGTCGCGCGACGGCCCCGCACGGCGATAGCCCGGAGCGCCGGCGAACTGGGGCTGGACGGAGACCTCCGGCCGGATCAGCCGGACCGAGGCGGCGACCGCCTCGCGGGTGCGGCCCTCGATCACCGAGTCGAAGCGGCGAAGCTGGTCGGCCAGCAGGCTGGCGCGCGGGGCCGCGGCGATGGCGGCGGCGGCGGCGCTGGGCGTGGCGTCGACGGCGCGCGGAACGCCCTCCCCGGCGGGCAGCCAGCGCAGGGGCGAGATCAGGCGGAAACCAAAAGCGATCACGCCCGATCCCGCGATCATGGCCAACTGGGCGGCGGTGAAGGCGAAGACGATGGCGGCGGCCGTCATGGCCGGTTCCGGCTCCAGGGCCTTCAGTTCGCGCTGCTGGGCCAGGGTCACCAGCCAGGGCTCGAGCACGGTGGTCATCAGGAGGATCAGGGTCCAGGCGCTCATTGAGGCCAGGCCGGCGGCGACCACCGCCCGCACCCAGCCTTCGAAAAAGCCGCGCGTCTGGTCGAACAGCAACAGCACGATGAACAGGGGACCGATCGCTCCCAGCACGCCCAGCGCCACCATGGCGACCGCCACCGCGCCGGCGTCGACGGTCAGCACGGCGCCGCCCGCGGAGGCCAGGGCCCTGGAGGCCGCCTGATCGCGCTGAGCGGCCTCGGCCTTGGCGCTGTCGATCCGGGGCGGGGTCATCGAGGGCGTGACGGTCGGCGCGGTCTGCTGCACCGCGTCCTGGCCGGACTCCTGCCCCTGGGCGGCGAGGGCGGAGGAATCGGTGACGAGCTGGTCATAGGCCACCTGCAGACGGCCCACCGGATCCTTCGCGCCCGGCGTGATGGCCTGGGCGATCTCGGCAGGCGCCTTGGCGACGATGTCGAAGGCCAGGGTCTCGAACAGGTTCCAGCTGGTGACCAGGGCCAGCACCGCGCCCACCTTGAGCGCCATGCGCGGGGCGTCGGTCAGGCGCGCGCCTTCGGAAGCGAACAGCAGCCGGTAGCCGACCAGGGCCACATAGATGGTCAGCACCAGCGTCAGGCCGGACTGGAAGGCCTCGCCGCCGGTCAGGGCGGCGTAGCCCTGGTGGGCAAAGTCGCGGGTGTTGCAGTCCACCGAAGCGATCATGGCGCGCACGGCGCCGGTGTCGGGCGGGATGCGGCAGGCGGCGCTCACGATGCGGCCCCCCGCGGTCTCAGCCGCACCGCCGAAGCGGTCTCGCCGGCCATGAAGGGCTCCAGCCATCCCTCCGGCGCATCGCCGAACTTGGCCCTGAGGCCGTCCAGCCGCCGCACGCCGCGCTCGGTCCCGGCCAGGACCCGAAGTTCGCCATCCAGGCCCGAAAGGTCAAGCCGCACCACCACGCTGTGATCGGCCTGGCGGACCAGGAAGCAGCGCGAGGTGTCCGGCAACGCCCGGATCAGGTCGAACTCGTGCTAGGTCAGGCCGAAGCCCTCGATGTAGTCCGCCGCCTTGGCCTTGGGATTGGGGAAGAAGATCTGGCACGCCGACTGTTCGATGATCGCGCCGGAGATGCGGCTGTCCAGGGCGTCCGAGGCGTTCTGGGTGCAGAAACCAACCACGCCGTTGCGCTTGCGGATGGTCTTTTCCCAATCCTTGATCCGGCGCACGAAGACGTCGTCGTCCAGCGCCTTCCAGCCCTCGTCGACGATGAAGATGGCGGGCGAGCCGTCCAGCCGCTGCTCCAGGCGGTGGAACAGGTACATCATCACCGGCGTGCGGATCAGCGGCGACTCCAGCAGCCGGGTCATGTCGACGCCAAGGACGCGGGCGCCGATATCGAGCTCGTCGGAGGCGTTGTCGAACACCCAGGCATGCTCGCCGCCCTCGCACCAGGCCGCCAGGCGCGCGGCGACATCGCCCGCCGAGGGCCGGCGCGCGCCACGGAAAAGCTCGCGCAGATAGCGCAGGCGGCGATGGCTGGGCGACTGGGCGAAGTTGGCGTCCACCGCATCGGCGATGACCGCGCGGTCCTCGGCGCCCAGCGGCGCGCCCTCTTCGCGCAGCAAGGTCGCCAGCCACTCGTTGAGGAAGGCCCGGTTCTCGCCGGTGTCCTCCAGGGTCAGGGGATTGAAGCCGGTCGGCTCGCCGGGCGCGATGACGTCGTAACGTCCGCCGATGGCGCGGATGAAAGGCTCGGCGCCGCGGTCCTTGTCGAAATAGGCGACCCTGGGCTTCAGCCGCTCGGCCTGGGCGATCAGGAAGGTCAGCAGGGCGGTCTTGCCCGAGCCGGATGGCCCGATGACGGTGAAGTTGCCGAGATCGCCGGAGTGGAAATTGAAGTGGTAGGGCCCGAAGGCGGTGGTCTCCAGGAGCGCGATCGGCTGGCCCCAGTGCAGGTCTTCCGCCTGGCCGGTCGGGTGGTTGTGGCAGCTGGCCAGGCTGGCGAAGTTGGCGGCCGAGATCAGCGCCTTGCGCCCCACGTGCTTCTGGTTGCCCGGGAACTGGGCCCAGAAGGCGGGCTCCATGTTGACGTCCTCGCGCACGGCGATGGCGCCGGTCTCGGCCAGGGCCGAGTGCACCTCGGCGACGGCGAGGTCGAGTTCGTCCAGCGTCTGGGCCTTGGCCAGCACTGAGAGATGATGCTCGCCATAGGCGGCGCGGCCCGCGCCGACCTCATCCTTGGCGGCGGCAAGTTCGCCGCGCAGGCTCAGCGCCTCGTCCTTGGCGGCCCTGAGGCGGCGCAGCGCCAGGCTCATGGCGTCCAGCGAGGCCTGACGGTCGACGAAGGCGAAGCTCTCGGTCAGCACCAGTTCGAAGGGCAGGCGCAGCACGCCGTCCAACATCCCCGGCCGAGAGCGGGCCGGATAGTCTTTCATCGAGACGATGGCCCCGAAACTGGGCTCGCCTCCGGCCATGGCGCCGAACTCGATGGTGTCGAGTCCGAACGCCAGCCGCCGCTGGGCCAGGGCCTGGCCGAGGTCGCCGGAGGGCGCCAGCACGCGCCGCGGCTCGCCATTGACCAGCAGCGCCAGGAACTCGGCGATCTCCGAGCGTGCGCCGAAGCGGCCTTCCGCCAGGCCCAGGGTGCGCGGGCCATAGGGCGCCAGCGCCGAGACGAAGGTCTCCCGGGTCGCATGCAGCTGGCGCAGGTCGCGCTCGGTGGAGGCGCGGCGGTCGACCCTGCGTCCGAACAGGCTCTCGATCACGCCGGCCGTCCCCTGCAGGGGCCGGCTGACCAGGGTCAGGTAGATATCGTTGACATAGAGCCGGCGGGTGGCCAGCCGCGCCTTCCAGGCGGCGTCCAGGGCGGCGCAGAACGGATCCTCAGGCGACGGCGTCTCGGGCGGTGTGACCTGCCGGCGCACCACGTGGTGGTAGATGGCCAGGCGTGAGGACGCCGCGCCCCTGAGCAGAGTCTCGCGGACCGCCTTGCGGTAACTCAGCTCGTCGTCGCCGGCGGTCTCGGCGGAGAATCCCTCGAGCCTCAGCACCTGGATCAGCTGGCCCTCCCGCGTCGCCACCGTCTGGGCGTCCAGATGGCCGGCGTAGGGCAGCTTGTCCCCGATCGCCGCCTCGCGGGGAGCCAGCACCTTGGCGGCGCGGGAGGTGAGGAAGAAGGGGGTCACGGCTGATAGACGTTGGCGCGCCAGAACCAGAAATTGCGCACCCTGGGGCAGCAACGCAGCTTGGTGATCCAGAGGTCGAAGAAGCGCGGCTCGCGCACGCAGCCGACATAGCCGATCAGGTGGACCACCAGGGCGAAGGGGAAGGCCCAGAACGAACGGGTGATCAGGAAGGCCTCCAGCGTCGCGACCAGGTTGAACACCGCGTAGCTGTAGGTCACTCCCCCGATCATCTGCGGCCGGGTCAGGGCGCCAAAGATGGGATCGGAGGAGAGCTCGGCCATGGCGTCAATGCACCCCGCCGGCCACCGATCGGATGCCCGCCACGATCGCCGCCGCGCCGAAGATGATGAAGCAGCCCACCACCACGGTCAGGCCGCGCCGCCACTCGATGCGCCCGGTGAGCATGAGGAATCCGACCACGGCCACCGCGATCACCGCCTCGGTGGTGGCCAGGTTGCCGAGCAGGGTGCCCTCGATCCAGCCCAGGGCGGCGTTGATGGGTTCCGAACCGGCCGGACTGGCGCTGGTCTGGGCCAGGGTGGGACTGGCAGCCAGGGCGGCCAGCAGGGGGAATCGGCGAAGCGCTCTCATGGGCATGGTCATGGCTTGGGCGCCATCTGGGACAGGCGATCCAGCACCGCCGCCACATAGGCCCGGGTTTCAGGATAGGGAGGCACCCCTCCCCAGCGGCGCACGGCGCCAGGGCCGGCGTTGTAGGCCGCCAGGCTGAGGACGATGTCTCCGTTGAACTCGCGCAGCAGGCCAGCCAGGTAGGCTGCGCCGCCGTTGACGTTGCCCCTCAGATCGCCGGCATCGACCCCGAGCCGCGCCGCCGTGCCCGGCCTCAGCTGCATGACGCCCCTGGCGCCCCTGGGCGAGACCGCCGCCTGGTTCATCCGCGACTCCTGCCAGGCCACCGCCGCGATCAGCCGGGCGCTGAGCTGGCTGCGATCGGAGGCGTCCTGGATCAGCCGGGGCAAGCCGGACGACCTGGCTGCGCGGGCGGGGGCGGGCGGGGGCGGCGAGATCGGGCGGGCGACGCCATCCACGGTCTGCACCGGGCCATCGAACGCGGCGGCGGAGCCGTCAGGCTGGATCTCGATCACCTGGGCCGAGGCAGGGGCCGCGATAATCGTCAGA
>Ga0265338_10006202_pt1 | contig 15321 bp, 13 predicted proteins | sample 42126metaG_FD_193579 | JGI IMG/M metagenome (GOLD analysis project Ga0265338, IMG submission 193579) | Rhizosphere microbial communities from Carex aquatilis grown in University of Washington, Seatle, WA, United States - 4-21-26 metaG | ecosystem: Host-associated > Plants > Roots > Rhizosphere... | reverse complement strand
AACGAACGCCTACAAGACGACGACAGTGACATTGACAGTTACGGATTCGACAGGCGCCGTCGTGTGCTCAATTCCCGACGCCAGCAGCGACATTCAAACGACGGGTTCGGATTTGAACCTTGCGGGTTGCCCTGCTCTACCGGCGGGCAATTATGGTTTGAGCCTGAACTCACCCGACTCCAAATATAATTTGTTGATCGAGGGCAGAACGGGATCGGGAACACGCGGTGCGACCTCCCGCAATCTGCCGCTGACTAAGACCCCGGTTCCCGTCAGCATTGGGGCCGACGGCGTTTGGAGCAGCGGCAGCCTAATCTATGTTCTCTGGGATACCAATCCAAGAGACGCGGCGCCGAATGATGGCAATGCGCTTTGCGAAACCACGGGCGCCTCGCCACTCATTATTGATCTCAATGCGACCAGCAAACATCCCGATCTTGTCGAAATGACCTCCATCGCGGATGGCGTGTCTTTCAACATTCTCGGTCAAAATGGCGCACAATTTGGACTGCCGGCCAATACTCCGACGAAGATTTCTTGGTTCAAGAATTCGAACTACGGCATGCTCGCGCTCCCGTCCGTCGACGGTCAGGTGCACGGCATCGATCAATTGTTCGGCAACAATACTCGCCTTCCGGATGGCAGTTATCGGGCCAACGGTTATCTGGCGCTCGCGTATTACGACAAGAATCATGATGGCGTGATCGACCAAAAGGATCCCATTTTCTCGCAATTGCGGGTTTGGAAGTCCAATGTCGGAAACTTTGGTAAGGCTCCGGCTCACGGCGAACTCTGGACGCTGAGTCAGTTGGGCATCAAGAAGATCAACTTGAACTACTCGCGCGCCGGTGGAGATCCTAAACTGGCTGCAGGTAATCCGGTTCGGTTCCGGTCGTCGGTCGTCTTCAACGACGGCAAACATAATATGTATGATCTCTGGTTCTCGGTGAAGATGCCGGAGACGGCTCCGCGGATCTTGAGTATTACTCAAAAGTAGGCCGTGAGATTGGCTACGCGCTGTCTATTCTTTAGACAGCGCTTTCCATCCATAATCAGCTATTAAGCCCCTCCCAGGCACATGATTTGAAGTCCAGACGGTAAATCCGGAGGGTTTATGAAACTCAGGGTATTCGCCATGGCGTTCGGAGTCTGCCTCTCTTCGGGAGCGGACGCCGCCGACGATTTGACCGCCAAGTTCGATAGCGCTCCGGCCTTTAAGAGCTGCCCGGCCATTGGCGCGGGTTCTTCGCTCCCTCCTCCGAAATTCTGTCAAGACCTGGAAACTCCGGAAACCTACTGCCGCACGTTTCAAGTCAATGATTACATATCGCAGGATTCTGTCGCGCAGAACGGCTCCAACGCGTGCCAAAACTATTTTAAGTCGGCGGTGGAGTCGCATCAGGTGGTTTGCAATTTCATTAAGGATGAGGCCAATTTGCAAGCCGGTTCGGCTCACGGAAACCGCCAGTGTGCTAAAAAACTCTATGGCTACTACCAACAAGCCTCCCTTCGCCAAGCCGAAAAGCTCAAAAAGGCATACGAGCAAAGCAACAACGCGATCGATCTCGTGACCGACGAAGGTAATCAAAATTTGAAGGCCGAATTGCATTGCCAGAAAAACGGTGCCGGCAATAAGCCGCCGGGCCTTCTGCTCTTGGGTCTTAGTGAGCAAGCCAAGCGCGATCAAAAGGAAGCCTATGATAATCTCTCGAGCACCCTTAGCCGGTTCTCGATGTTCACGATGTCCCAGGCGAATTCGCCCAATCCCAAGCATGACCTCATTCCACTGAGCGGCATTGGAAAAAATTGCGCCCAAGGGACCGATCATGTCGGTACAGCCAGCGAGTCGATCCTCAGGCCGGTGGCAACAACGGCGGGCGTGATTGGGACTTCGACGGCGGTCCTTTTTGCGACCGGAGCTGCCGAGTCCCTCGAAGATTCAATGGGGCCGTTGATCGGAATCAACGTCGCCAAAGCCATTGTCATTGGCAAACTCGCTCACGGCCACGTGGAGAAGGCCGATTACGCCCTGGCTGGCACGGGCGCACTTTTGGGAGGAGCAACTCTTGTCGATTTTCCGGCAGCAGCCGCTCTCGGGATTTCCATGGCCGCGCGGGTCGGCTATGAAAAATTCCGCGCCAACGAAAATGCCTACGACAATCAAGTCGCCTTGGCCTACAAGAAGTGGACGCAAGAGCACCTACAGTTGGCCGCCAACTCGTCTTCGGGTGAGGTGGCAAGCGCCTATGCCAACCTCAAAAAACAGTATGCTTACTGTAGCCAGTGCGGGAATCTCGACCGGAGTTTTAACTGCCCGGCCGTCGATGCGTATAAACATGGATACAATGACGACTACCTAAATGTGGCTCACGGATACACCAACCCATGGGTGAAAGACGTTTGGAACAAGAATAATCGGACCAGCTTTCCCATTCCTACGGTTTCACCGACCGCTTTCGCTCCGGGACCGAATCCGCAGACAATTGAGGCTTCCAATAGTGCGAATTAAGAGTTTTGATCCGTTCGCCCCGCCGATACTATAATTGGTCCCCTGATACTTCTCATTGCTTTCCCCTAACTCTCGAGTGACTGGTCACTCTTAGCTAAAGGGTGGCGCCCTGAAAAGGGCGCGGGCCACCAAAGCGTTCGATGCTGTTCGGTTGGGGGCTCGGAATTATTTGGGCTTAACGCTCATCCGGCCATCACAGCCGCGGCTCTCTTTCACGCTCGAGACAACCACCTTCATAAGATTGGGGTCCTCTCCGCCTGAGAGATCGATCGCGAACCGGCCTTCTTTCGTTTGTTCTCCACAACGCCATTGCGCGCGGCCGAGGATAAAGGGCGAGCGGAAGGAAAGACCTGACACTGACACGAGTTCGGCCGCCGTACCTGCACACGGCAGGTTTGCGGTGAGCCGCGCCGTTAAATCTTTGGTCACGATTTGGTTTTCCAACATGAGCAGCTGAATGGAAAAGGAATGTTGGCTATTCGTAATGCGCGGAGCATGCAGCTTGGTCTGACCGCCAAGATAGAGCTCACTTTCCTCGATTTCAAGGCGGGTCAATGCCTTTGCCATCCACTCCAAATTCGTCTGCTGCAAACCTGGCCGGCCGGTCCATGCGTTGAAGACAATGGCGGCAATCTCACCGAATTTTTTCGGGGAACCGTCCGGCGCATAGAGCGTTTGGCTGGAGATCCCCAGATAATTGGGACGGCCGTCGTTGTAACGAAAGATATCGGTTGAGCGGGTGTCGGTAAAAAACTCGAGTTCCGCATCGCGGGTTGAGAAGTAACTCTCCAAGCTCTGCAATTTTTCAATTTCCTCAAGGCCCAAGCCGCAAATATCCGGGCGCTGCACACACAGAGAGACAAAGTACTGAAGGCGGGAAAGCGCCGACAGGGCTTTCATTTCGGCATAGCCGCCGCCGTGATTAATGATACGAATTCCCGCCTGACTTAAGGTTCCCCACAAAATCAGCGTGAGTAGGAGTGTTCGGTTCATTTTTGGCCTCCCTTGTTCGGCAACAAGGTGATGATTTGCATTGTGAAATTGGCGACTTGGTTCTTTGCGTTTTCGTTGCAACTGTATTTGGACAGGACTTTGACGGCCGCTTCGCTGAGCTCCTGCTTAAGCCGCGGCCAGTCCTCTTGTGCCACACTTAGCGTGATGGATAGGCTTTCGCGCTCGTCATAGCGTTTTCGATCGATCGCGTCCGCATGCATGAGCAGCGTCTGTTGATGGGCGATTTGGACCGCGCGGATGGCTCCGTCTTTTTCGGTGCTTGTGACTTCGGATTTGGCTTTGGCTACCCATTTTTTATCCTGCGTCCGAACCTCGATCAAATCGAGTTCGATAAGACGTGCGATGGCCTCTTCAATATCGGCCTCCCCGACGCCCAAAATCTCCGCCAATTCAAAGGTTGTGTGAGCGGACCCCGGCAGGGTTAGAATTTCGAGAAGCGCAAAGTTGTACCAGTTCGCGATCAATTGAAAATGTTGAGCGGTCAGGTGACTTTGTCCATCTTTCAATCTCTGTATGGCGCGAATACGTGCAACTTTTCGCGCCTCTTCCGTGCGGCCGAACTTCGCTTCGATCAGATCCCAAAAGTGCTCGCCTTGAGTTTGACTCAATTGCAGTTTGTGCGCGATCCACAGAGTGCGCTCGCGCGAGAGGCCATGGCGTCCGGCCAAAAACTCAGATAAAAAGGCAGGGCTCATGTGCAAGTCTCGAGCGAACGCGCGCATCGAATAGTGTGGCCGCCGGTGCTTGCGGCGGCCCAATTCATCTTGCAAATAAAGCCTCTGGTCAGAGGGAAAAAAGTCGGAAATCATACGTAATCCAGAAGCCTTAGACGAAATCGTGCTGCGGCGCAATTATAAGAATTTCCACCACTCTCAATCTGTTCGGCCGGCGGATGCTCGATCGAACACTCGTGGCATAGGCGTTGCTGGTGAGCACCTACATGCGCTTTTTATTAATGCTGCTCATGGCCCTGCCCACGGGGGTTTTTGCGGCTCAGGAATTTCATCAAGAGGTTCTCTTTCGCGAGCTTTTGCCGCAGATGTCCTATTATTTGGAGTACTTCCGCCAGATCGGCCCGAGCGCCAGCAATCTCTCTCCGGCGGAAAGTGGACAGCTCAATCAACTGATCGAAGTCTTGCGCGACCGTTCCCACTCGCTAAATTTTTCGGCGCCCCGGGAGGAATTTACACTGAAACCGGGAGAGCCTGAGCGAGTCGCGAAAACCACGTCCGTTCCGGGCGAACCGATCGACATTAATTCCGGAATGCTCAGTGAGCGCTCAATCGAGCTGGATATTCCGATGACCATTCAGCTCCTGATTCATGAGTTGGGGCACAAACTCCAGGATCAAAAGGATCAGGCCGTGGTCGACGGTCTTGCCACCAAAGTCAGCGCGTTTTTTAAAGCGTACACTCAAGCCGTTCAGATCGCGCCCGATTGGAAGATGCATATCCTCTCGCTTCCCATAAATTGGTTTTATTTTTCGCAGCCACAGTGGGGGTATGAGACGTACCGGCTCCGGCCCAATAGCGCGGTCTTTTTTGAAAACGCCACGACTGGCTTTGAGAGCGCGACCGATGATGTGATTGGAACGATGAGCGGAGCCGCCGGGGTTTTGAACGCGACCCACGCGGCCGGTGAAGTCTTCACCGATCATCAAACGTATCTTTACGCGGCCGAAGCCAAAGACGGCGGCGCGGTGAGTTTGATCGCGCGCCAAGAAAAGCGGCTCCAACCGCGCGATCCGCGGCGCATGACATACGACCAAGAAGTTTTCCGAAAATCCGTGCGCAACGATCAGACCTTAGTTTTCCGATTAAGGCCCGACAACAAGTCTTTCCAGATCGATGTACAACCGACTGTGCAGCAAAATATGGCCGAGTCCGTGCCCAGCCAATTGGAACAACTTTCCCCGCAAGAATTTCGAGTGGTTTTGCCCGATATCAAAGGGAGCCAGAAGCCTTCCCTGCTCGTTTCAACTTCTCAGGGACCCGTTTGGCTCGCACCTGAGCAAAGCGGCGATTCTCCCGCTTCGTTTCATTTGCGCATTCCTCAGGCGAGCCCGAACGAATATTTGGAAATTCAGTCGGTCAAAAGTGACGGCGGGTCGGCCCGCCTTCTCGATCAGTCGTATTGGTTTGCGATTCCAACCGTGTCGCAACCGAGCGAGCGCGGCGCCAAGTTCATGCAAATGCAAATCGATACAAAGTGGCGGAACGTAAAGCTCTTGCCCGAAGGAAACACGGAAGATGCGAAAATCATTTATCAGCGATGGGGCGACTCGCCCTTCCGCATTCAACTGCAGACTTTTAAGAAAATTAGGCAAATTCGTTTCATTTGGAAAATGGGACGCATTCACCACCAAGCTCAAAATTTAAGGCAGCCGTGGATCAATGATCCGTTCCAGCGCAACTATGCGGCCCGCGGCTATGAGGGGGGCGAATATGCGCGTGAATATGACACTTACGAAGAGACATTTACTGCGGCAGACGTGCAACAAGACGACCGCACGCTGACCGTACCGCTAAAGATATGGCCTAGACATGATTCGTGGACTGAGCATCGGCAGTATATGACTCGGATGGGCAGCTTTAATACTTTCACTTCAAACGTGGCCGTTGAACATATCACCGGTGAAGATACGGGATATCGGGAGCTCGTCGATGTTCAAATTACTGACGAGAACTTCGAGACTCAGTCGCTTTTTAAGGGCGTGCGTCCGGCAGTTTTTTTCTTCAATCGCTCAGGCAAGAATCCTTGCGATGAGTTTTTGGAGCGGCATAGGTACACGGATCATTTGGCCTTGGCGGTCGATTAAAGCTAAGCTAGACTTCGAAGGATGGAGAAACAGACCCTGGCCGCCGTTCTACTGACGAGCTTAAGTAAGGTTACGGGCGAGGAGCTCGCGTCGATCGGCCCGCAGGTCGATCTGATCAATGATCTCGGCATAGACTCAATTGAATTTGTTGATCTGTTTTTTAAACTTGAACACCGTCTGCAGGTGGAGCTCGACTTCGCCGACCTTAAGCGCCTATGCCGCGCAAAGCGCAAGAATGACATGCGAATTCTTTTTGAAGACGTGATGGAATACCTCGCGTCGCGGATGCCGTGACGGCCTCCAAGGCTCGCCCCTCACTGGAATTTGTCTATCGAATTTTGAGCGCGGCGCTCGCTCCCGCGGTTCTTTTTTTCAACGGGGCCAGCTACGTTTATGCGGGCCTCGGATTTTTGGCGATTCTGGCGGTTTCGGGCGCTCGCGGGCGGTGGGTTGCGCTTTGGATTTCAAGTCTCACTTTGGCCTTCTTTGTGCCGCACATTTTCGGCTCGAGCGGAGTTCCAATACTCGAGCGAAGTGAGGCGGGTTTGCTCACGGGGCTCGTGGCCTCGGAAAGCTGGCTGTTTCCGGTGGCCCGCGGAATTCTTCCTCTCCTTTTCTCTTATCTGTGTTTTGAATTGGCGAGATGGTCTTCACGTCAGGCGCGCGGCGTGAGGGAGATCATTCAGTTTGCCTTGCCCCTAGCAGCGGTTGCGTTGATCTGGTTCAGTAAAGTCTTAGGTGCTTGGCCATGGCTGGCCACGCTGACGTTGCTTTTCGCGCTCTCTTTGGCCTTTTATGTTTGGTTTATCGTTCTGAGCCTGGACTCTCCCACGGCGCTGCCGATCTATCGCGCGCGACGCAACTTTTGGATTTTCTCCTTGTTCTTCTGGAACGGTCCTTTGCCGTATTTTCACGTCGAGTCCACGGAGGCCCTACTGCAGCCGCCGAAATTCGAAGTCAGCTATGGGCCGGTGTTTTGGAAGTTACTTGAGGTGGCGGTATTGTCCTGCGTTTTCTGGGTAATCAGGTGGTACCTGTTCACGGTTTTGGGCTTGCCGAACCTATGGGCGACCGGAACCTCGGCGTTTATTGCCCAATGCCCGAGTGTGCTGTGGGCATGGGCCCTTGTCGCCGTCATTAGCGTAAGTTTTCTGATCGCGGTGTATTCCACCAATGTGTTTGCGGCTTTGACGCTCTATTTTTTTGGCGTAAAGCCCGTGTACAATATGGATCGGCCATGGGCCGCGAAGAGCTTTCACGAATTTATCGGCCGTAGTTTGTACTTCTACAATTTCCCGCTGACGACGGCGTACTGGCCCGTTTACCTGCGGTTTATCAAGCGGCTTAGACTTCCTGACCGATTGAAAATCTCGATACTGGTGTTTTTTTCGGCGCTTCATTTCAGTTTCGTTTTCCATCTTCTCCGCGTGTACCAATTGTTCATCTTCAATCCGGTGGGGAAAGGGCTCGCGCAATATTTCGGCGCGATCTCGCCTTATGTGATTTTGTTTTCACTCGCGATTGCACTCTCCGTATTAAAACCGGAAATTTGGCGATGGGGAAACAACCGGCTCTGGGTGCGGGCCGGAAAAATCGCGGGCTTTGTTCTTCTCTATTCGTTTCTCTTTAGTCTGGTGATCAATTTTCCAATCGAGACTTTCGCGTCACGCCTCGAGCTGACGCGCTTTCTTTTGCTCGGTGCGCGCTAGAATGGCAACGGGTCGTCCGCCGCCAGGCCTAGATTTGTCCTACGACGGATATTGAGCTCGCGAACCCCTTGCACCAAGTTTGCATTGAGCATGAAGCAAAGCGGAGACTCCATACTTTTAAATTCCTCGCAGTATTGCGCAGCTTTTTCCAGCGCCTGGAGTTTTCGCCAACTGAGGCGAGCGTAGACCGGAGAAATGCCCTGATGGGCTATCCAGGTCCACTTGGGTGGCGTGTCTAAGGTTTTGATTTGGCCGAGATCTATCTCTTGCACGGCACATGATTCCTGAGAAGCCTCACAATGTAAGGTCATGCCCTTTTTCTCGCTACGTGCGAAAATATCGAGGGAGCTCGGTCCGAAGATAAATTCGAGAGCGTCGGCTCCCGGAAAAAGGGAATTCCAAACTCCATTCCTCAGTGGCTGCAAGCCGGTTATTTTTCCGTGAAATTGAGAAGCCGCAATTGGGAGGAGAGTCGGTGCCCCTGCCAACGAAACTGTAGATTCACCCAGAGATTTAGACCCGCAGCCTAGAATCTGATATTCGAATGAATAATCGAACAGGGCCCGCCGAAGAAACGAAAACTTCGATTGCGGAACGCTATCGTCAAAAGTCAGTACGAGGACAGGTTTAGAGAATAAGAAAGCCACGGCGTGGTCGAACCATTGACCGCCGAAATTTCCCAGCCGCCTGAGAATCCAGACTTTCACCAAGTCGGCCAAATCAGGCGGCCGCCGGTTCCAGTAGGTTTGATCGGTCGGAGCGACCCACGCACGCGCCGGGGCGGAAACACATTTCGCCTCCTTCGGCCAAAAGAAGTTCGTGGAAATGATAAAAGAAAAATCGGGGACATTTCCCGCGAAAAGATCGCGCTCGTGAAAATGATCATAAGCGCAATCGGCGGCCAGCCCGATCGCAACAATCAATAAGCCAGTCGCCCATGCGCGAATAAATCCGAATCTGTCATTCGAGGTCCACACTCAATAAGAGTAATCGAAGGGAACTCGCGAGCGCAACTGACACTCCGAATAAAAGGTCACTGGCTGTATTGGATCGGACCGTCGGCTACTACGGATGGTTCCAGATATTCCCGCCGGGCAATCCGGACTTCGCAAGCTGCTCTCTAATCTCTTCAACTGTTGGCGGCCGGTCTCCGACACGTAAATGATAAATTGGAAATCTCCCCTCGCGCATCGACGCGCGCACTTCGGTCTGCACGAATTCGGCCATTTCGAGCATGGTCAGAGCGGCCTGCGAATCAATCGTGTGCGCGAGGCCATCCGCTTGATCCGCGGCCACATAGCGAAACGTATTGTCGAGAATATGATTATACGGAAGATTGTCGAGAAGCTCCGGATCGCTCAGCCGTTGCACGCGTTTGCCATCGACGTACAGGTCGACAAACCCGGCGCTAAAATTCGCGACGATCCTCTTGCCGCCACGGCGCAAATCGAGCGCGAACGTTTCGTGATCGAAATCCGCACCCAGCTCCTGGACGCCTTGAATACCTTTACCGTATGTTCCGATCCCTTTGATTTTATTTCCGCGATAGGATTTGAATTCAAAAGCGATCTCGCCGAACGTTTCCGCCGGAATCGGAGAATTCTCGTACTGCCCGGCTTTGATCGACGTCATGACCGCGCTTTCCAATTTGCCGAAATATCCCACTTGAGCCCCGCCGTGAGTCGTAAATAAATCGAGCGCCAGGCCGCTTTGCAGGGCATTTTGCCTGCCTTCACGGCGAATAGCGTCCGGAAGGTCCTTGGTGGCCGGAGGCGCCTGGTATTTGGGATCGGTCGGAGTATGGTTTTCCACCAGGTAAAAATGGAAGTACTCGGGGTCGCCGCCCAAAAAGCTTTCGCTGAGCCTTAGGAAGCCAGGTTTGATCATGGCCTTAAAGTGATCGATGCCGCGAAATTTTTCTTTGAGTGCCGGATTGGCGGAAATCATATTGAAAAAGTCGCGAACCTCGGCGGAGTTCGCACCGAATGGTTTATCGAAAAACACATTGGGCATGTTCTTCTCGCCGAAGATCGAAATAATTTCCCGCATATTGGCGATGTGGGCGACGTCGGGAGTCTCCACAAAAACGGCGTTGGGTTGAAAGTCGCGCATGGCCTGACGGAATCCCTCTGCGCCCAACGTGGACTTATCAAGGTAAAGGGCGCCTTCCGCCTTCATCTTGGATACGCGCGCGAGCATGTCGGCTTGACGGACGGTTCCCATCCAAAACTCACTGGTATCGACGAACGCCACTTGAACATTTGCCGCGCCATAACTCGCTTTAATCGAATCAATGGCCGGCCCGACATAGCGGCGGATCACATCGCCGACGCCATAAACCACGACGCGCATGGGACGCTTGACGACGACGGGATTGCTCGGCTCAGCCGCTACGTGCTGCCTCTTGTGGAACCCATCGTTGCAGACATCGGCATGCGCCAACGATGCAGTGACGGTGAGGGCAGAAGCCATCAGTAAAATTGCGCGTGAGAGTGTGAGCATCAGTTTTTGGTTTTGCAAATGGGGGTCCTGCTGGTAGGGCGGCGAGGGACAATCAAACGTAGGTGGGCTGACGATATTTTAGACAGGATGCCGGTGGTGAGCGCGCGTCGCTGAGGGCGGGATTTGCTGCGCGCATCCTGCGCTTGTCCCTTCGGGACTCGGCCTTCGGCCTCGCTCAAAAGACGCGTCATGCGCCTTTTGTGAACCCGCGCCGCTTGAGTTTAAGTCGCGACGTCTGCGGCAAAATAAAAAAGGACCCTTTTGGGTCCTTTTTTATTTTGGCGGAGAGGGCGGGATTTGAACCCGCGGTACACCTTTTGAGCGTACGAGCGTTTAGCAAACGCTTGGTTTAAGCCACTCACCCACCTCTCCAGCGGTATTTATTGGCCTTTAGGGCAAGCTGCCATACGGGGGGCCTAAATTCAAGTGCCGGAAATCTCTCAAAGATCCTTGCCTTTTTGGGGGGATTTGCCTAAACCTTGGCTTCCTAAATTCGTTTGGGTCGCGCGCCCGTAGCTCAGCTGGATAGAGTACTTGACTACGAATCAAGTGGTCGGAGGTTCGACTCCTTCCGGGCGCGCCAATTTAAAGCCAAATCAAAAATAAACTGCCACAGACTAAATTCCGCACCGCTATGATCTTCGCTAAAAATTAGTGCCGAAAATCGTCTCTGGCACATTGCATAAAAGACCGCTATAGTGCCGGAATGAAAAATCAAATTACGAAATTCATGTTGTTCGTCTCTTTGCTCTTCACAGGTTTGTTGGTCCACGCGGCTGACAAGGGAACGGTCACCCTTTGCGGCTATAAAATCGCGGTCTCGCAGGTTGATGACAGTGCCGAGCCCTATCAAACCGATGACGTCACGGCGGAAATGCGCAAGCTCCCCGTCCTCAACATCGTTTACTGCGCCGACAAACCGGATCCGCAAAACGGCATTGTTGGCTTAGTCGCGATCGGAGTCGACAAGAACGATCACGCGGTTTCGGCGATCCGCGCCCCTATTTTCAAGACCGATTTCCCATCCCAGACGCGTTAGTCTATGATGGGAGTCCACTAGGAGGCCCACATGCTTTTACTCGCCTGGTTATTGGCTCCAGCCCTCAGTTTCGCGTCCGTTCAGGGGAACGACAACCTGGAATATCGCGACTATGACTTCAACGGTTTGGAGACCATGAAGGTCGTCAACACCTCCGGCAAGACCACGATTACGCCAATGCCGGTGAACAAAGTGACGATCTCCGTGGAAAAGAAAAAGTTCTCCGAGAATTGCCAGTTGAATATCTCGCGCTCGACGATTAACCAAATTGACGCCGAAGTTGTCTCACCTTCCGGTGAAACCTGTGACGCCGACATCAACATCCAGGTGCCGACGGACGTCGCGCTGGATATGACGACTGGATCCGGCGACGTCGACATCGAAGGTATGAAAGGCAATCTGAAACTCGCGACGGGAACGGGCGCGGTGCACTCGAAGAGTTCCTTCAAGAATCTCGATATCGTCTCGGGCGCCGGCGATGTGAAACTGGAAAATCTGAACAGCGGCGGCAAAGTCACCACGGGTTCGGGAAAAGTCGACTTGAAATTTATCGATCAGCCGAACGGCGAATTCAGCGTGAAAACGGCCAGTGGCGATGCCGACGTGCACTTCCCCAAAGGCACGAAGCTGAACGCCGACTTGGACAGCAAGGGCATGACGGACAGTGAATTCACCACGTACACGAACGGTTTTCCGCTGTCGGTGAAATCGGCTTCGGGCGACGTTGAGGTCCGCAGTTACTAATGGGAACCATGTACTGGCTACGAGTGGTCGGAATGGTGGCGGTGCTGACCGCCGTTCTCTGGTCCATGCACAATCTGAATAAAGGTCACACGGGTATCCCGCTGGTCGCCCCGAAGGGCGCGTCCCCCGTGCTGGAGCTATGCCCCACCCGCATTACTTGGCTCGATGTCGCCGCGACCGGCGAACATCTGGAAGAACACAACACCCATTGGATGAAGAGCGTCGCAAACGGCCCGATGGAAGAGCTAGACGCCGTTTCCACAGAAAAATGGTTCAGCCGCTTCTGCCAAGGCAAGTTAACGGCCACCGATCACAAAAGCACCGATTGGAAAAACGTCATGAAGATCGGCTACGTAGAGGGCCAAGAACGGGTGCTAAAGGTCGATGGCGAGCACGATTTCCAAATCGACGGGTTGAGCTTCAAGTCCGACGACCTAGAGGCGGCACTGAGCACCCTCGCGTCAATTCCCAAGCTGAAGAAACCGGGCGAATAAAAAGCAAGGGCCGTTGACAAGCCACGCCAGCTTCTCTAATGATTAGACCTACTTCCAACGTTCAGGCGTAGCTCAGTTGGTAGAGCAAGCGGCTGTTAACCGCTTGGTCGGGGGTTCGAGTCCCTCCGCCTGAGCCATTAAAATAAAAAAGCCACCCAAGGGGTGGCTTTTTTATTTTAACGTCCCAGTCAGAGTGACATGAACTCGCAAGACCGGGGTTCGACAAAAGGGCCATGACGGCCCTTTTGCGCGAGACGGCCAAAGGCCGCGAGCCCGAAGGGCAAGGCCAGGATGGCCGCAGCAGTCCCTCCGTGGGATTCCCGACTATTTCTGCAAATATTCCTTAACCTACACGCAAAAACCTATAATCCTATTTTTAATAGGGAGCAGTGATGACAATAGTCAAAGACATCATGAATTCGCAGATCTTCAGCATCGGCCAAGACAAATTGGTCATCGACGCCGTTCAGGAATTGATTAGCCGAAATGTCGGTGCGCTCGCTGTCACCGACTCCGGCGGTAAACTGATCGGCATCTTTTCTGAACGCGACTTACTCAAACGCGTGGTCGGTAAAAATCAGGATCCTAAAAAAACTTCGATCAAGTCCGTGATGAGCTCTCCGGTAATGACGATTCCCGATGAAGCGTCGATCGGCGAAGCTATGGTGAAAATGTCGGACAATCATATCCGCCATCTTCCCGTCGTTAACGCGAAAGCCGCGTTCGTCGGAATGCTCGGCATTCGCGAAGTGGCGACCAGCCTCGCGCAAATTCAAATTGATTTGTTGATGGAAGGTAAGAACTAGTGAGCAGCGAAGAGACCTTCCCGCTCAATTCGCGCATTCTCATAGCGGACGACTCGACGTCGTCGCGCGATATTCTGATGACCGAGTTAAAAAAACTCGGCTACCAAAATCTGATGCAGGCGACGAATGGCGACGAAGCGCGTGGGCTTCTCGAAAGGGCCAATGTCGACCTACTGATGAGCGACGTGCACATGCCCTCTATGACGGGCATCGCTCTCCTGCGCTGGCTGCGGCAGGAGAGCCAGAAAAAAGACCTGCCGGTCATCATCCTGACCTCTTCCACCGAGCGCTCCGAAATTCTCGAAGCGGCGAGGTTGAATGTGAATCATTACCTCTTGAAACCGATTATGCCTAAGGTGCTTAAGCAGAAGCTGCAGGTCGTGTGGATGAAGTTCAAAGAGCAGAAGAGCGGCGTCTAGCTCTAAGGCGTTCCCATCGCCCTCGCTAAATCCGCTCGCCCAACAGACCGCAGCAATGACCTACCTTTTGGTCAACGACATCCCCATTCTCGAATGGCTCGGAAAAAATAGCTGTCCAACATGCGAGCAGCTCCTTAAGGCAGGGAACCGAGTCTTTGAAACTAAAGATGTAACCGTCATCCAAAAGTTAAAAACCGAAGATTTGGAAAAGAACGAGGCGTTCAAATTCATAGACCCAATTCTCCATCTAATGCCGAGTGGGTTCTATTCAATCTCATACGATAAATATTATCCAACAGACGGAGACGGAACTTGGTCACTGAATGGCCTCCCGTGGAGCAATTTGAAATTAAATCTTAAGTATCGGAGGTCACGGTAGGCAACAGAGAAAAAGGGGCAAAACAACTGCGGTTGAGCAACCTCGGCAGTTGCTCAAGTTTAATGCTCGATCCATAGGATTAGATTACTAAGCCAGCTGCTTAAAAATTGCAGCCAGCAAATTGTCTTCACGAATCTGCTGCTTCAGGCCAGTCATCTGCTCGCGCGCCGCTTGGATCTGACCGTTCACGGTCGTCAACTGATCTTTTTGCGTCGCGATGCTTGTGCGCAACTGCGCGATCTGCCCTTGCACGCCTTGAATCTGCGTTTTCAAATCGGCGATGACCTGTTCCACGGCTAGCTTCTGGGCCTTGAGATCTGCCTTAGCCGTGGCATTTCCTTTTACCGACGCGTTCTGAGCGTTCAACGCTTTCAAGGCGTCGTTCTGCGCAGCCACTTTCGCCTGCAGACCGTCGATTTGGTCATTCAAACCCGCGATCTGATTGTTAATGCCATCGATCGTCTGTGTGAGCGATTGGTGTTGTGCGGTTAGAGCGTCGATCTGGCCTTGTACGGTCTGAACTTGCACAGTTAATGCGGCAGACATCGCCGCAAAATTCTGGCCGCTCTCAAGCGGAGCCGTCGCATCGCCATACTTTTTCGTAAAGCGTTGTACGAGGTTCACGACTTTCTTGGCGTGACTATAAACCTGCGCGTAGGACTTCGAAGTTTGCGCCATGCCCGCGATTTGAGTCACGAGCGTATCCACGGTCGCTTGCTGAGTCGTCACGGCATTCGTGTCCTTCGTCACTTGGCCGGGAGCCGTATCTTCCTTCGCCTTGAGTGCATCAATTCTAAGCAACGCTTGATTCACATTGCGCTGCACGCGCAAGCCCGTGATCTGCAGGTTCGCGCTGGTTTTTCCCAATTGGGAAAAACCAGCGCGAAC
>Ga0265338_10006200_pt1 | contig 15328 bp, 20 predicted proteins | sample 42126metaG_FD_193579 | JGI IMG/M metagenome (GOLD analysis project Ga0265338, IMG submission 193579) | Rhizosphere microbial communities from Carex aquatilis grown in University of Washington, Seatle, WA, United States - 4-21-26 metaG | ecosystem: Host-associated > Plants > Roots > Rhizosphere... | reverse complement strand
CGTCGTTAGAAGGTGGAAATTTTCTGCAATGGGATGGAAAGTATGTCGCTATCACAAGCGCAGCACCTAGAAAACCCATCCAAGTGCTGCAGATAAGTATCTCGGGTTCGAGTGGAAGCGTTGTAAATACAACGACGCTTCAAGGGTCTGTCGGCTATTTTAAATATTTTTGGATACAAAATGACGCTATAATCACGCCGAGGGGCGCTGGAGGATGGAAAGCCAGGAAAGTCGGTCTCTGGAAATATCCGACTGGAGGAAAGTCGTTTAATTCGATCGCTTTGCCAAAGGTTAAGGGCGGCCTAGCATCAGGAATTACGGTCAGCCTCGCGCCGCACCGCTAATCATCGAGGAGCAAGTAATGCAAGCCCAACGCCTTTTCCGCTACGCCGCCTCGCTGTGCATCGCAACCGCGTTGCTCGCCGGTTGCGTCGGATCACAGCCGCCGATCGGCGCGCCGGGCTCGATGCCGCGAGCCTCGGCGATCGCACAGCACGCCGCGCCTGGCAAGTCGTGGATGTTGCCGGAGGCCAGCGGAACGGACCTACTGTACGTCTCCGATCCGGTAGATAAACAGGTCGACGTACTCTCATATCCCCAGGGCACGCTTCAAGGGACGTTGACGGGGTTTACTAGTCCGCTGGGCTTATGCAGCGACTCCGCAGCGAATGTGTGGATTGTTAATGAGTCGCCAGCTGAGGTCATCGAATATGGGCATGGCGGAACATCGCCGATCGCAACTCTAGATATCCCATTTCAAGCGCCACTTGGGTGCGCCATTGATCCGAAGACCGGAAACCTAGCGGTATCGGGAGTCGGAGCAGAAGTTTCGGTTTTCCAAGAAGCGCGAGGTCAACCAACGACATATGGTTCGGATGACTTCTATCACATGTATTTTTGCGGATACGATAACCATGACAATCTCTTCATCAGCGGTGATAGTCAGAGTGGTGCGAACATTGCTGAGCTCCCCGCAAATGGTAATAATCTGCGATCGATCAGCCTCAGCGAGACGCTAGCGCGACCGGGAGCAGTCCAATGGGACGGGAAGCACGTCACCCTTGCTAACCTTATTGGCGGTTCGAAGCTCCCTATATATCGTCTGTCCTTTACTGGCTCGACCGCGCACATAGCATCGACCACAATGCTAAAGGTCAAGCATCTTCATGGCGGCCAAGGGTGGATTCAAGGCCAAACCTACGTTCAGCCTGAGGGTTCGAACAACAGGATGATTGGCTTTTGGAAGTATCCGCATGGCGGTAGAGCCAAAAGCGTCATAAGCTTGGAAAATAAGTCGCGTGAACTGTTTGGCATAACGGTTTCCGTTGCTCCAAGCCACTAAAGAGTAACGATGAACGCTTTACGCTTTACCCTCGGCCTCTTTGCCGGCCTCGTCATCTTGGCCGGCTGCAGCGGATCGCAGCCGCCGATCGGCACGCCGGGCGCGATGCCGCAGGGCGGCGTGTGTCAATGCTCGCCGGGCGCGGCGGATCGCGCCGCCGATTCGGGACGCCCGAGGGAGTGAGGCAAAGCAATCTAGGCCAGGTGCAAGGTTCTCTTCCACGGAAACGGCAGCACACTCGATTCCGTTGCTAACTTGATGGAAAGAATGGAAATGTATCTTTATTACACGGCTCGCGCTGTCTGTCTGCGCATCCCTTGTCATAGTCGCGGGCTGTGCATCTCCCACGGCCTCGCCAAGTAGTGGGCTTGGCATACCTCAGACTTCACGGGTGCAAGACCGAACAGCGAGCCCGTCGTCTCGCGTAGTGCGACAGAAGCAAGCCTTGCTCTACGTAATGACCGATGCAAATTTCGCTTATGTTGCCGACTATCCCAGCGGCCAATCGTTGCACAAGGTGAGCGTCGGAACGAATCTCACGGGGACGGGTATTTGCTCAGACGCGAGCGGACACGTATTTATGACAGGGTACAACGAGGGTACATCCGTCAAAGGATATGTATTCGAGTTCGCTCACGGCGGAGCTAGCCCAATAGCAACCTTGGCTATGAGTGGGTCTCCCACCGGCTGTTCCATAGATCCGACGACGGGAAACCTCGCGGTCACAAGCACCTCCAATGGGAACTGCGACGGAAGCAAGGTAGAAATATATCCAAGCGCGACAGGAACTCCCACGACCTATGATGTCGCGGGTTTCGCTTGCCTCACGGGAGCAGCATACGACGGCCAAGGTAATCTCTTCGTCGGCGGAAGCGTAGGTGGATCTAACCCCCCGCCTTATGCGATCGCGGAGCTGCCTTCAGGTTCTTCGGACTTTACGAGCATCTCACTGAACGAACGAATAACATGTACCGGTTTTGAATGTGGTACACCGATTCAGTGGGTTGGGGATTATCTTGCGATTACCAAGCCAACGGCGGATCACGCAAGTCCGATGGTCTACCACGTACGGATTTCCGGCTCTGTTGGCACGGTCGTTGGGACCACGACATTTCATGGACACTTTAACCGCTTTTCAGGCACTGGTTCTTGGGTTCAGGGAGACAAAATAGTCCTTAACTACGGCCTGAACAATGTTGCACTCTGGTCCTATCCTGGTGGCGGAAAGGCTCTGAATACCCTTAAGGGCTTTAAGGGCTTCGCCCATCCGGGACTAACCATAAGCGAGTAATTCACCGCGCTAGAAGCACGTGAGGTCGAGGCGTAGAAACATTTTCGACACGTTCGCCCTTGGATCAGCTCAATAGTATTTCGAAAAACCGCGGCCCCCGCGCCTCACCGCTAATCACCAAGGAATAAGTGATGCAAGCCCAACGTCTTAGCTGCTACGCCGCCGCGCTTTGCGTTGCAGCCGCGTGGCTTGCAGGCTGCGGCGGATCGCAACCACAGATCGGCACACCGGGCGCGATTTCGCAGAGCCCCGCGATCACTCGCCGCGTTCAGCGTCCAGCGTTATCACTGGCGCCCGGAAACAGCACCGATGGCACCTTCCCGGCCACACGATTAGTCCCCGTAAATGGCACACTGTACGGGACGACCAAGCGCGGAGGCGCCTATTGTGATAAAAAGCACACGCTCTTCGCCGGCTGCGGAACCGTGTTCAGCATTACGACAAGCGGCACAGAGACGGTGTTGCACAGTTTTGGCAAAGGTTCTGACGGTCGTGGACCATCGAGTATGATCGGCCTCGACGGCGTGCTCTATGGTACCACCTTGGGTGGCGGCGTTTATGGCAAGGGCATCGTATTTAGCATTACGACGGGCGGCGACGAGCACGTGCTGTACAGTTTCCGTAAGAAGCCTGACGCTAATTATCCCGGCGGTCTTACGAACGTCCACGGAACGCTGTACGGTACCTCAGGCGGCGGCACTTACAACTTGGGAACAGTCTTCAGCGTCACGAAGAGCGGCGTAGAGCAGGTGGTGCACAGTTTCGGTCAAGGATGCGGCGCATCGTGCGACGGCGGCTCTTTTCCGCAAGGGCGTTTGCTTGAGGTCGGCGGCCAGCTCTACGGCACGACGGGCAAAGGCGGAACGGCGAACGAGGGAGTCGTGTTCAGCATGAGCGAGACTGGCGCAACCGAGGCCCTGTATAGCTTCAGCTTTGGCCAAAAAGGTCAGTCCGTAGGAGCAAACGGCGGCCTGATCGACGTAGACGGCGTGCTCTACGGTACGACGGCTACGGGCGGAACGTTTTCCGAGGGCACCATATTCTCCGTCACTACGAGCGGCATCGGGCAAGTGCTGCACAACTTCTCAGGAGATTGCAAGCGACGCATCGATGGCGCGCTTCCGCTTGCGCCCCTGATAGATGTCAACGGTACGCTTTACGGCACGACGGACGAAGGCGGAAATCCACTGAATTGCTATTATTATGAGGGTACTGGAACCGTGTTCACCGCAACCCCAAGCGGCAAAGTGAAGGTGGTGCACAGTTTCGGCAAGGGCACATCGGCATATGACGGCTCATCTCCGGAAACGGCTCTGACTAAGGTGCACGGCATCCTCTACGGGGCGACGGTTGAGGGCGGTCCCTGCGGCCGGGGCACTGTCTTCAGCATCACCCTAAGCGGCACCGAAAAGGTGCTACATAGCTTCTGCTAAGATCATGCGCTTATTATCAAGCCCGACCACATCATGAAAATCAACCGCTTCGCGCCCAACGGCTCGACCCCTGCGTTGCTAACCGGTTGCGGGGGATTGCAGCCGCCGATCGGCGCGCCGGGCGCGATGCCGCAAAGCCGCTGGACCGGCATATTGCTAGAAGCCCGGTTGAACTTGCTTTTCCGCAGTGTTTTTGCGAATGCAAGGCGGCAACAATGGTAGAACCAGTCTTTGGCGAGGCTTTCCCACTAGTGTTCTTAGCCGTCGTAGGGTTCTTAGCAATTGCAATCGGCGGTATCGCTAGTGCGGTTTTGAGACAGCGATGGACGCTCAAGGCCATTGGGCTGGATATTCTTGTCGGCCTAATAGCTGCGTGGATCGCAGCGTACCTTGGGATATACACCCTGGTAATTATTTCTTATCTCGGCTTGTTGGGGCGCGCGGGATCCCTGGTTTGGGGCATTGCGGTCCTAAGCATTGCTGTATTGAGCGTTGCCGGCAGACATCTGTGGGCGCAGCATAGCAAGAGCCTGGGGCCTCGCCCCACGCACCAAGGAGCAAATGATGCGGAACGCGAGTGTTAACCCGCACGTCGCCGCGCTGTGTGTCGTAGCCGCGACGCTTGCGGGTTGCGGCGGATCGCAGTCGTCGATCGTCGCGCCCGGCGCGATGCCGGCGACGACGCGAGTATCCGGTGGCATATCGGTCGCGCCCGCGAGGGCGCATGGCTCTGCGTATCGCCAAATCGTTGCTTTCGGGATGCCGTCGAACACTTGCCCCGATGGCGCATTGCCGTTTGGCAGCCTAGTCGCGTTCGAGGGCTTGTTCTACGGAACGACCTTCGGCGGCGGCCAGAACGGTGGCGGCACTATATTCGCGATGACGGAAAAGGGTTTGGAGCACGTTCTCTACAGCTTCACCGGCAAGAACAAGTACGGCGGCTTTGGTGGCGGTCCGAAAGCTGGCCTTATCGTCGCAAATCGCACGCTCTACGGCACGACGCCCATTGACGGAGACTATGATGCGGGAACGGTGTTCGCGGTAAGCATTTCTGGAAAGAACTTCCGCATCTTGCACAGTTTCGGAGGATCTGGTGACGGAAATATCCCTCAAGCGAGTCTAATTTACCGGGCAGGAGCGCTCTACGGCACAACCTCGCAAGGGGGTGAATACGGCAACGGGACAGTCTTTAGCGTTAACGCAAAGACCGGTTCGGAACAGATCGTGTATAGCTTTCGCGGTCGCCCCAACGATGGGCGGCAACCGCAGTCCGATCTAATCGCGGTCAAAGGCGCCCTATACGGCACAACCGTGTACGGCGGTGCCCAAGATGATGGCACGGTCTTCTCTATTGATCCGAAAACCAACGTGGAACGCCTCGTCTACAGTTTTACCGGTTCGGATGGGGTCAATCCTCAAGCGGGACTTATCGAGATTAACGGTACGCTGTACGGTACAACGGCCTACGGCGGCACCCGTTCCAACGGAGCCGTCTTCAGCTTGACTCCAACGGGAGGCGAGCGCGTGCTGCACAGCTTCGGCGACTCTCCCGACGGTCAGGACCCCTTTGCAGACGTCGCCGCAATCAACGGAAAGCTCTTCGGCACAACCACACGAGGCGGGGCCTTTTCTAGTGGGCTCGGCGGTGCGCTGTTTAGCCTCGACATTGCGAGCGGCAAGGAACGGGTGCTGCACAGTTTCGGCGACGGAAGCGATGGTGCAGTTCCCGTCGCGGCTGTCGTCGCAGTCGCAGGGACGCTCTTTGGCACGACAGTGGCCGGCGGCCCAAATTCCAGCGAGTGCGTGACCTCCGGAAACGAAGGGGCTGGAACAGCATTTAAGTGGCGATTGTAGTCACGCCGAGTGCTGGTTAAAGGAGCAAGTGATGCAGAACAAACGTCCAAGCCATTGTGCTACCGCGTTTTACGCCACAGCTGCATTGCTGGCCGGTTGCGGCGGATCGCAGCCGCCGGTCGGCGCGCCGGGCACGATGCCGCTAGGATGGGACGTGAGCAACGATTCTCGGTCTCGCGAATCGTGAACCAACCATTTTCGGTGAGAGGCGCGGTTTGGGAGCTAGCTGCCGTAGTCGTTATCGGCGAACTAACCATAGCCGCATATGGGGCCAAGTCTTGTCATGATCTTTCATGGGCGGTGTATTATGTGCTGTACGTGTCTCCAGTATTCTATATTCTCGAGCCGTGGACCGTACCGTTGATTTTAATTGCCCCTATCTTGGGCGGCTTTAGGTCTGAATGGTTTGGCCGTCATCGAACCTTTACGCTTACTGCATTTGTTCTGCTCGCCACGTTGATGCCTTTGCTTACAGCGGTGTACACTTCGAGCTCGCCATTTACTTGCTCGCCGCTGTAGGTGTATTTTGATCGCGCGATTGGCTTCCTCGCGCCCCTGTAACGCCCGCCCGACCATACCGCAGTAGCTCAGCGCCATGCGCTTAGCAGCGCGGCATCCCGCCGGCTGGGCGCAATGCTGACCTAAGTCTCCGGGGAACCCTGACGGCCCGTCGAAGTGTTATAGCCTCGACAGGCTAGCTCGGAGGCAGTATTCATGAATCGTGGTCTTATCGGCGCGCTTTGCTTGAGCGTGGCCTTCGCTTTGCTCACCGGTTGCGGCGGATCGCAGCCGCCGATCGGTACATCGGTGCAGCCGCGCGGCGCGGCGGCGCAAGTGAATGTGCGTCGGGCTTCGGGTTCGAGTGGCGATTTGTTGTATGTTACAAGTGTGCCAGACCTTACCATCCTGTCCTACGCACAGGGCAAGGTGGTTGCAAGAATTTCAGGCAACTATAGCAATAGCACGATTTGCTCCGATCCGAACAACGGGAACGTCTTTGTCGTCAATCCAGGCGACATTGAGGAGTACGCACACGGCGGGACGACTCCAATCGCCACGCTGAGTGACCCCTCCGAATATACCTACCTCGCCGGGTGTGCCGTTGACCCGACCACGGGAAATCTTGCCGTAGCGACGGGTTTTCCTGGCGGAGTCCTTATATGGTCGAACGCTCAAGGCAACCCGACGTGGTACGGAAGCCGAAAGTTTCGTTCTTGCCTCGACCCAATCTACGATAGTTCCGGGAACCTTTTTGTCAACGCAAACAACATACATGAACGCTTTCGCCTAGCAGAGTTGCAGGCAGGCCATACCGATTTCAACATTATTGATTATCCAAAAGGTAGCGGTGTGGATTTTGCGATTTTTCCGCCAGCAATGCAATGGGACGGACAGTACCTTGCATTTCAGGAGAACGAGTACTCGGGCTATGGGAACGTGCTGTTTCAGGTGCGGGTTAACGGACGTAGGTCGAAAATCGTGAATACGTCCCACCTCCTTCGCCAAAGCCAAGACCGAAACTATGTTCTTCATGACGGATTGCTGTTCGGACTATACAATCGGGAAAGAGACGGCAGCGATTACGCCGTTGCTGTATGGAAGTATCCGAAAGGTGGGAAGCCGATGGACCATTTCTATGGCGTCAAGAACGGGCCTTACGCTAACTATCCTCAGTTGACACTTAGCGTCGCCCCGAGCCACTAGGAGCCCGTAATGAAAACCTCCAGCCTAATCACCCTCTTTACCGCACTCTCAGTCCTCGCGGGCTGCGGGCAATCGGGGACTTCGATTCCGCAGGGCTCGGCAGTCCAGCAGGTTCGAGCGCATCGGGCGAGTGGATCGAGCGGCGATTTAATTTATGCCACCGGAGGGTGTCTTGGTACGTGCGTGGTTTCATATCCCACAGGCCGCTTAGTCCAAACCCTACCTGTCGGTGGGGCGGGCGCCTGCGCCGACGCCGCGGGTAACGTATATATCTCGAACGGAAGCACGGCCCTTTATGAATATGCGCATGGTGGCTCGACGCCCATCAAAGCGTTTACCGTTTCGAGTGGCACAGTCAACGGTTGCGCCATTGACACCCAGACGGGGGATGTCGCTGTAACCGGAGTGTTGTCTGATGAATACAATGTAGAGATTTTTCCCAGCGCTGGTGGCCCCACAAAAGGGTATGCTCTCGCCTCTGGTCTCGGTTTTTGCTCTTATGATAACGCGGGGAATCTCTTTGTCGATGGTTACTCCCGCCAGGAATTAGGGTTGTGGGAATTGGCAAAAGGCAGTAGCCAGTTTACTTAAATTGCGATTAGCCCGACTTTGCGTGGGATCGTTGGTCAGGTGCAATGGGACGGAAGCCATATATCGGTCGAACTCCTTGGCCCTCATAAGGGCGTCACGTTGTATCAACTTCACATTAACGGCTCGACGGCGACCATCGCCAAGACGATCAAGTTTGACCGCGTGTGGCACGCCGGGCAATCCTGGATTCAGGGTAATATGATCCTGATTCCGTACAACACGCATGGGAGCGAGTTTAAGAAAGTAGTAGGATTCTGGAAGTATCCCAAAGGTCGAAAGGTCGTCCTAAACGTTAAAAAGTTCATGACAATCGGCGATCTTCAAGGAGTAACGTTTTCCGCTGCCCTGTTGCACTAGGAGTAAATGAATGAGAGGCTCTCACTCAATCATCCTCGCTTCGCTCGCCATCCTCGCAGGTTGCGGCGGATCGCAACCACCGATCGGCGTGCCGGGCGCGATGCCCCAGAGCGATCCGTAAATGACTGACGAGAAGACCTGGCCTCGATCAAAGAATGGCTGGTACATATGGGCAGCAGCGACTGCAGTCATGATTGTTGCCGACCTGATGGCTTACGGCGTCAGGTTCTTTAATCTGTGGCCAGCGATGCTTTCAATAATTTTCGCTTTCCTCATGTTCTCGGGTAGGCGAGCGCAGGATTGGGTGATTGCATACTATCAGGAGCTAGCACCTCGCACCAGCAGACCTAACACAATGCCCGCGGCGAGGCGGTACGATCTCCTCGGAATGCTGGACAGGGGCCTTTGGGCTTTATGGGTTGTTCTATTGGCGTGCGCTCTCGCTTTTCCGATAGTCGGCGATTCTAACTTGAGCGATGTCTTTAATATAGCAATGATCGCACTTTTGGCCACGGCGGCTTCAATAAGAATGTTTATCGCCGCCGCCCTCTTCTGGCCAGGACGCAGGGGCGATTCGCCTTGAACATTGTGCGAGTCATCCGTTGCAGCGGATCGCAGCCGCCGATCGGCGCGACGGGCGCGATGCCGCAGAGCGGCGCTCTGATCTGAAACTGCGATTGCCTGAACTGTGCCAAAATATATACCGCTAAAGACTGAACCGGCTATCGAAGCAAGTCTCAGTAACATGCTAGATTTTCATTGGGGAGTACGTGCTGTAAGGGCCACATTTCTTATCCCGGGTAGGCCAACTGAGGCGCTGGAAGTATCCTTCGAAGACCAATGTATCGTGCGACTCGTCGACGAAATGCCTCTCTCAACTGAGGCGGACGAATCACCCAGTGAAGGTCTCATTCCAAATCACTTCGCGTATCGTGTTGAGGGCGCATTGTTTTTTAGAATGCAGTCCGAAGCGTTCAAGGAAAACGCTAAAGTGGGTAGCGGGTCGTGCGAGCATTATCGATTCATTACGGGCTGGACCTGTTTGGACGTTGTTACTGGCGCCCAACCCCGCTTTACGGTCGTGGCGCGCCCCGCAGATTCAGGCTAAGAACTACCCCGCTAGCCACGCCTCACCCTAACGCCCACCCGACCACACCGCAGCAGCACGGCGGAACGCACTTATCACCCGGCATCGTCGCGCCGGCCAAGCGCAAAGCTGTCTAGGTCTCCGGGGAACCGTCGAACATTCAGTCTTCGGACAAGCGCGCCGTGTGGCGTAATCACTCCGGAGAAGTGTCTTGCACCTAAAGTCAACGCAGCCAACGCGAACGATCCGCTTTCAACTGTGGAACGAGTACCACAACTTGCGTAATAGCCAGAGTGAGTAAATCACTCTTATGGTGCGGCATCGTTGTAGGTGGTGTCGGTGGAATGATCGCCGGTTACGGACTACTAAGGATCGACGTTCCCTCGGGGGTGCAGTTGTTTTCGATCGGTGCTCCACTGGTAATCTTTGCAGCGGTTTTGCTGATAATTTGGGCTTTAGCCTGGGGACGTAGAGGAGGAAGGTTTTAGCGCGGCTGCGCCATCCGGAACACCTTCAGATAGACGCTCCGCCGCCCGAATGCGATACGTTAGTTTTTCCGCTCGCTAGCGTCGCCGCGATCGCCGCATTGAGTGCGAGTATCCGGGCGCGCGTGACGAGGCGTGGTTCAAGCCCGAGATTGTACCGAGGCTCGATGCATTTCCGCTGTAGCGAGATCGGCAAGGCGACGGGGCCATCGCTCGCAGCCTGTTCGCGCGTCCGGGCGCGCGCGTCTCGCATCCGCGGCACCGGAAGGCGTTGCTCGTGCTGACCAGGGGCTAGCAACAACAATCCGGGTGCAATGCTGACCTAAGTCTCCGGGGAACCATAACGGCCCGTCGAACGTTGAGTGCTCGGACCAAGCTTGCTCGGAGGCGGAATCATGCATCGAGGCTTTATCGGTGCGCTTTGCACAAGCGTAGCCATAGCATTGCTCGCTGGTTGCGGCGGAAGTCACAACAACGGCGTGGTACCGATAGCAAGTGCCAATGCCCCTCTGACGCATCACAAAACCTTTCGCTTCACCGGCAAGAAGCAGCTTTTTAAAGTGCCAGCCGGAGTGACGACGCTTCAGGTCGACGCCCACGGCGGTAATGGAGCGGGCAAGGTCCTCGCTTGCGGCGGGCGCGTTATTGCGGTTATCCGAGTGAAGCCGAACGAACGGCTCGCTGTGTACGTCGGGAGCAACGGCGATGGTGAGGTCGGCGGCTATAACGGCGGCGGCTCGGGAAAGACGTATTCTAGCTTCGCGAGCTACGGCGGCGGCGGAGCGAGCGATATTCGCGAAGGCGGCGGCAAGTTGCAGAATCGCATCGTCGTCGCGGGGGGCGGCGGCGGCCAAGGTGGCTTTGATAACGCCATAAAAGGCCAGCACTACGGCGAAGGCGGCAACGGCGGCGGCAGTGCGGGGGGTAGCGGGCAAGATGGCTTTCAGAACATTTCCCCCAAGGGCAAAGACTGCAAAGGCGGCGGCAGCACTGCAGACAGCGTCGGAACCGGCTATGGCACGACCAGCTACGGTTATTACGGCCGCGGCGGCAGCGGCGGCACGCAGGCGAGCGGCGGAAGCGGGGGGCAGGGCGGCGTGGGCCATTCCGGTTCGGGGCAGTCTGGCGGCGACGGTTCGCTCGGACAGGGCGGTTCCGGCGGTACCGGCACGACGTATGGCGACGGCGGCGGAGGCGGCGGCGGTTATTACGCCGGCGGCGGCGGTGGCGGTGGTGGCGTAGGCTACGGTGGTTACTCAGGCGGCGGCGGCGGCGGAGGCGGCGGATCGTCGTACATCGAGCCCAGCGCGTCGTCGTTCCAAAACTGGCAGGGATGGAAGTTGCCGTACGGCATCGTCGTGGTTAGCTGGTAACGGTATGAAAACTTCAGCGCTCAACCGTTACGCGTTGGGCCTTCGCGTAGCGATTGCACTATTCGCAGGCTGCGGCGGATCGCAGCCGCCGATCAGCGCGCCGGGCGCATGGAATACGGGGTTTGCTTCGTGACCAGGCCTGAGAGCATTTTTGTAGGTTTTACTATTGTGCTTTTCGGGATGCTAGCAGGCATTGTCATGTTTGCGGCCGGTATCATCATGGCAATACGGCTCAATGATCTTCGTCGTACTTCAAGCGAGGTCGATGAAGTGCTTCAAGAGCGGCGGCGCATTGTGACCCCGTCGTTGGTGATAATCGGGGTGGCAGCTGCGCTCTTCGCGATCCTCCTGGTGCTCGATTTCTGGTGGAATATTGGCAGCGGCTTCCCGTTCAATCGCATCTTGATGCCGGTTCACGCTCACCCCTAACGCCCAACCGACCGCATCGCAGCCGCACAGCGCCACGCCCACCGCGCCGGCCACGCGCCGATCGGCACAAACGTGGGACTAGAGCTTCAGTTCGATGATTGACGACTAAAAGGACGTGCTGTCTTCATGCCGAGCAGATTTAAAGAAACTAAACCGCTTAAATGGTGGTGGCGGGCGCTTTTAGGCGTATTGTTCTTAGTGGTAGGAGAAGCTCTAGGCATCGTCGGCTATTTGATTCAATCGCGAACCTATCATCTACATCTAGTTTTCGCTTGGCCCACAAATCTCCTGAGTTAATGCCGTTTGTTGCACTTGCGTCGAACCTCATTCTGTTCCCCGTCTGTATCGTTGAAATTGGGTTTTCGCGCCATTGATTGGTTCAGAGAATGAGTTATCCATTATGACTTAGTGTAAAATGCCTCGCGCCCCACCCCTAACGCCCACCCAACCACACCCCCGCAGCATAACCCAACACCGCTAGCCCAAGCGCCCCCGCCCGCGCGCCGAACCGGAACTACGGAAGGCCTTGTGTAGTATTCCGCGGCAAAGCGCACCGTATCCATCAGGCACTGAATCGCTGTGTCTTGGTTTGCGCGAGCGACGCCTTCCGCGGAATGTCTCCAAGAATTTTTTTTGAAGTCAGCGTATCCCGTAATGAGTCGCGCGGGCCGGCCACCATCAATTGGGGGAACGGCCCAGCGGATCGGGGCTCGTTATGGCGTCTGCCACGCGACGTAATAGAAGTTATCTCGCGTTCACCTGATGCGCGTTAGCGTGACCGCGATACGCTACTGGCGAAAGCGCGAACCCCGTGCGATCGCTTCGCGCACGCCCCTGCGCGCGCGGGTGGGGGGAGGGGGTGCCCCGAGAGAGTGGTACGGGCCAGGGACGCGTTCGGGGTGAACGGCTTTGGCGTATTGCGGACGTAGGCTAAGCGACGTAATGGACATTATTTCGCGTTCGCCTGGTGCACGTTAGCGTGACGGCCACACGCCACAGCCGAAAGCGCGAACCTCACGATCACTTTCTACGCGTTCTGCGCGCGCACGCACGCGCGCGCCCGTGGTGGGGGAGGGGTACCCTCAAGGGAGTCGTGCGCGCCGGCCACCATCAGTTGGGGGAACGGGCTTGACGGGATCGCGGGTTTGGTGCGGCGTCACGCGACGTAATAAATGTTATCTCGCCTCCGCACGATGCACGTTAGCGTGACGGCGGTGTGCGTTAGCGTGACGGGCAGTCGCCAACCCGAGCGCGATGGTCGCGATCGTACCTTGCGCGCGCGCCTGCGCGCGTGGGCGGGGAGGGCGTGCCCCCGAGAGATTTGCGGCTGCGATGATACGTTCTAGGAATTAAGTGCAACCGATCTATAAACCAGTTTAACGATGCTCAAGGCGACAGCTTAAACACCGTTCCCCAACCGCCGTTGCCGCGCCATGCAGCGGTGCCGTAGAGTGCACCCAGCTTGTCGAAGATTAGACCGCCTTGTGGATTGGTGCCCTGGCGACTAGTGAAGCGATGGATGACTCTATGGCGGTAACTCGATCCCGATGGCGTCAACGTGAATACAGTACCGAATGTGCCAGAGGTGCTGTTCCCGTGCCCCCCCTCCGCAGTAGTTCCGTAGAGCATACCGTGCTTACCGAGGACCAATCCGCCGTATGGATATGAGCCGTCGGAACCGCCTTTGAACTTGTAGACAAAGCTTTGGCTATAGCCCGATCCTGAACGCGTCAGTTTAAATACGCTTCCGAGGCTAATGTCATACTCGCCTCCTCCGTAAAAGGCTGTGCCCCAGAGAGCGCCTTCCTTATCGAAAATCACTCCCGCGACCAGAAAGTTCCCGTACCCGCCCTTGGCAAAGTTGTAGAGCGTAGTCTCGCTGTACCGCAAGCCTGACCGCTTCAACTTAAAGACGGTGCCGCAGTCGTGATTTTGCCCGATGCAACTTTTGGACGTCGTTCCGTAGAGCGCGCCGTCTTTTCCAAAGACCAGACCGCCATTTGGAAACGCTCCATCAGCGCAGTTGGTAGCGCAAAAACTGTACAGGACAGTCTCGGTGTAGCCCGAGCCGGATGGCATCAACCTAAAGATCGTGCCACAGCCTTTCAAACTGCTCCAGCAACCTGCCACTCCTTCGCCGCCGGTAGCGGTCGCGCCGTACAGCGCGCCGTCCTTCCCAAAAACCAGGCTGCCTCTCGGGTTCGCGCCGTCCGTACAGTTGCTATTCGCACAAAAGCTGTACAAGACGCTCTCGGCGTATCCCGAGCCAGACGGGGTCAATTTGAAGACGGTCCCGTAACCGTGCTCCCCGCCTCGGTCAGTCGTGCCGTAAAGTGCACCATTCCCGTCGAGGATCACGCCGCCGGACGGGTATTCGCCGTCAAGAAGGCCGCCTTTGAAATCGTAAACGAAGTTTTCCGTATAGCTCGATCCCGACGGGGTCAGCTTGAAGACAGTCCCGAGGTCGTCGGTCCCCCCATGTTCCGTTGTGCCGTAAATGCCACCGGTTTTGTCAATGATCACACCGGATTGTGGTTCAGCTCCGTTGCCTCTATCAAAGTTGTAGAGGTCGGTGTAGGGCAATCTTCCATTCGGCACCGCTCCTGTTCTCGATAAGAAGGGTTCTGAAGTATCTCCGCGGCTTGCAGTCGTCTCGGCGTGCGTTACCGCCATCGAGCCTTGCGGTATCGTGTTGGGTGTGGCACTCTGCGATTGCGACCCTCCGCAACCAGAAAGCATGATAACGACAACGCTAAATACGTATCGTTGAAAGCTCGATGTATTGCCCAAGCGAATGCCCCCTTCAGGGCTCAAGCGTAGCGAGCTTTTTGGCGCGTCGAAAGGGCCAATAGTAGTAGTCTCTTCGTGGGACTTCCGGCCTGCCTCGCCAAGTAGCTACACTTGCGGCCGGCACGCGACAGATCTGGTGCCTGACGACCTTCTCTGGCAGCTTATCCGCTTCTCGAATGATTTGCCCGTGCTCGTGCCAACGCAGAATCCGCCGTGCCGTACGGCGCCAGCGCAGGGAAGCTGAACCCGGTATCCCGACCTAGGTTCCGGGGAACCATGACAGCCCGTCGAACGTTGAGTCCTCGACTAAGCTGGCTCGGAGGCGGAATCATGAATCGAGGCTTTATCGGCGGGCTTTGCTTTAGCGTGGCCTTCGCTTTTCTCGCGGGCTGCGGCGGGTCGCAACCAGCGATCGGCACTCCAGGCACAATACCGCAAGCCCCCGCGGTTACGCAGCACGCCGCGCGCGGCAAGCCGTGGACGTTCCAAGATAGTTCATCGAACGATCTAATTTACGTTGTCGGAGTCAATGGAGAAAAAATAACGACTTATGTCGTTTCGTACGCAAATGGTAGTATCGTAAGCACTTTCG
>Ga0265338_10006199_pt1 | contig 15328 bp, 12 predicted proteins | sample 42126metaG_FD_193579 | JGI IMG/M metagenome (GOLD analysis project Ga0265338, IMG submission 193579) | Rhizosphere microbial communities from Carex aquatilis grown in University of Washington, Seatle, WA, United States - 4-21-26 metaG | ecosystem: Host-associated > Plants > Roots > Rhizosphere... | reverse complement strand
TACGCCGGGCCGGCGCGACTCCGTGCACGGTTGCCGCCGGTGCGATCCGGCTCCAGCGCGCATGGTCGTTGCGGCGCGCGAGCAGGTGCAGCTCCACGTCGGTGCGTGCCGCGAGGCCCGAGGCCAAGGCGACGGTGTAGTGCCCGGCACCGACCGGGCGGTCGGGTACCGCCGAGACGTCGAGGAGTACCCGCATCGCTCGGATGCTACGGGGGTTCGCTCGGCCGGGCGCACTTGACGCGACGCTCACGGTCGGGTTGTTCGGTCGTGTCGGGCGCGAAGTGTGACTGCCGTCGCGTAGGCGACGGCGTGGGCCTCGGCCGAGTGCTTCCACGTCAGCTCGGCGGCGCGCGCGCGTCCGCGCGTGTCGAGCGCCGCGCGCAACTCCTCGTCGCCGATGAGACGTTCGAGCGCCTCGGTACACGCCTCGACGTCGCCCACCGGGAACAGCAGCGCCGCGTCGCCGACGACCTCCTCGATCGAGGAGCCTTCGGCAACGGCCAGCGGTGCGCCTCGGGCGATCGCTTCCAGTGCGGGCAGGCCGAAACCCTCGTAGCGGGACGCGATGCAGCACGCGGCGGCGCGGCGCACGAGCGCGTCGACGACCGACCACGGTTGCTCACCGAGCACCTTGACGAACGGACGGTCGATGCGCTCGACCTTCCCCCATCCGGGAGGTCCGACCACGACGAGCTCCAGGTTCGGGTATTGGCGCGACCGGATCCGCTCGACGGCGTCGGCGATCGTCGGCAGATCCTTGCGCGGCTCGATCGTGCCGACCGTCAGCACGTACGGCGCGTCGATACCGACGTTCGCGACCGTCGCGTCGATGTCGGCGTCGGAGCGCGACAGCGGCGGATCGACGCCGAGCAACGCGACATGAACGTCTTCGGGGCTGAACCCTTCCCGGATGAGCTCGACGCGCGTGAACGACGACGGCGTGATCACGAGGTCGGCGCGCCGGCGGGCGACGTCGAGGGCCCGGCGATGGAACGAGACCCCCCGGCGAGTGGTGACGTGCGGCACGCGGAGAAACGCGATGTCGTGCACGGTCACGACGAGCGCGGCGTCGTTGACCGGCGGTACGACCAAGCTCGGCGCGTGCACGACGTCGGCGTCGAGCTTCACCACCGGCCGCCCCAGCCGGTGCCAACACTCGTAGCGGATGCTCCCGTGCGGGGCGCCGAGATCGATCCAGGCCGCGCGGCGCGGTATTCCGGCGGGCCGCGCGCCCGCGGCGAAGGCGACGACGTCGACGCCCACGGTCGGCAGGACGCGCAGCAACGAGTGTGTGTACCGGCCGATCCCGCCCGGCACCGGCTGCAAGAGCTGTCCGGCGTGCAGTGCGACCTTCATCGGGTGGGCCGGTTCGGGATTCATCGCCCGCGCTCGGCGAGCTGCCGGTAGCACGCGGCCAGCGCCCGTGCGGTCTTCGGCCACGAGAACACCGCGAGCCGCTCGCGGCCGCGTGCGACGAGGTCGGTCCTGGTCGCGTCGTCGGTCAGGACGCGATCGATCGCGGCCGCCAGCGCGCGCTCGTCGGTCGGTTCTACGAGGAGGGCGGCGTCGCCCGCGACCTCCGGGATCGATCCGGCGCGCGCCGCCACGACCGGGACGCCGGCGCTCATCGCTTCGAGCAGGGGGAATCCGAAGCCCTCGTAGATCGACGGGTACGCGAGCACCGACGCGGTATCGAGGAGCGCGCGTCGCGCCGCGTCGTCGACGTGGCCCGCGAGCACGACCCGGTCACGCGCAGTGCTCGGCAGTCGCGCGATCGCGTCGTCGACCGCAGGCCGGTCGGGGCCGTCGCGACCGGCGAGCACGAGACGGAGATCGGGATGATCGTGGGCCAGCGTCGCGAACGCACGCACGAGGCGGGGCAGGTTCTTGCGCGGCTCGAGCGTGGAGATCGCCACCACGAACGGGAAGCCGCCGATCGCGCGGGTGAGCGCGGCGGGCATGCACGCGACGTCGCCCAGCTCCGGGGTCCCGAGCGGTATCACCACGAGTCGACCGGCGCTCGCGAGCCCCGGACCGAAGAGCTCGTCGATCTCGTTCGCGACGAACTCCGAGCTCGTGTGCACCGTCACGCCGCGCGCGATCGCCCGCCGGACGATCGGCACCAGCGCCCGCACCTCGGGCGTGCACAGCTCGGGGAACCGCACGAACGAACAGTCGTAGATGCTGACGAGCGTCGGCAGCCGGCTCGGCGGCACCAGGTAGTTCGTCGCATGGACGACGGTGGCCGGTTCGAGCCAGCGGTCGATGCGCGGAGTGTCGGCGCGCGCCCACGAGCGCAGCAGCACCCGTGCGGGCCACGGGACGAAGCGCGTGCCGGCAGGTGCGTCGCCGCGTAAGCGACGCGCGCGCAGGCTGAGCGTGTACGGGACGACCGGTTGCGCGGGCTCGAGCTCGCGCAGCGCCGCGAGGATCTCGCCAACCGCGTTCCCGATGCCACTGCGCGCGCCGAGCAGCGGTGTCACGTCGATCGCGACGCTCGGTTGGTCGGTGGATGCCGCGGAACCTCGGGCGACGGGTGGCACCGGAGGTTCGTAGCACATCGGCCCGTGCCCGGGATGCACGAGTGGCGGCCGGGCACGGTCGCGCGCCCGCGGAAAACGGCCGCGCGGCGTTCGGTATCGTGAGAGCGGGCGGGGGCTACCGAAGGATCCGCGGGGATCGCTTGGGGGACCCGGTGTCGCACGAGGAAACGCACGCCGAGCGCGACGATCGCGTGTCGGCGCGCTCGCCCGGACCTCCGCTCACGAGACGCGCCGCGCTCCAGCTCGCGGCGGGTGCGGGTGCGGTCGTGGCGACGGCTCCGTACCTGGCGCGTGTCGGTGATCGTCGCGGCCTGGTCGACGTGAGCAGCGCCGAGCTCGTGTCGGCGCCCGACCTCGACTGGCCGGTCCCGCCGATCGTCACGCGTGCGAAGTGGGGTGCGAACGAAAGCCTGCGGCGCGGCGATCCCGAGTTCAACTCGGCCATCGGGAAGCTGATCGTGCACCACACCGGCACGCCGAACGACATCACCGACTATGCCGGTCTCGCCCGAGGGATCCTCATGAACGAGGTGAACAACGGCTACATCGACATCGCGTACAACTGGCTCATCGATCCGCACGGACGCATCTACGAGGGCCGCTGGGCGCAGGACTATCCGGCCGGTATCGCGCACACGGGTGAGCGGGACCGGCTCAACGTTCAGGGTGCGCACGCGCTGCACTTCAACGTCGACACCATCGGCATCGGGCTCATGGGCGACTACAGCGACGTGGCGCCGACGCCGGCGATGGTCGAGGCGCTGGTGACGCTCATGACGTGGAAGTGCGCGCGATGGGGCCTCGACCCGGTCGGGGCGGCGCCCTTCGTCAACAGCGAGGGCGCGCGCGTCACGCATCTCGCAAACATCTGCGGCCATCGCGACACGTACGCGACCGCGTGCCCGGGCGACACCGTCGAAGCGATGTTGCCGCTGTTGCGGTCGGAGGTCGGCGCGCGGCTCGCGGTCGGGAGCACCGGCTACTGGATCGCGTCGAGCGCCGGTCAGCTGCTCGCGTTCGGCAACCTCCCGAACGCGGGCGGAGCCACCGCGCACGCGTCGCGAACGCCGATCCTCGGGCTCAGCGCGCGCCCTACCGGCCGCGGCTACTGGCTGTTCGGCAGCGACGGTGGTGTGTTCTGCTTCGGCGACGCCAAGTTCTTCGGCTCCACCGGCGCCCAACACCTGAACGAGCCGATCGTCGGCATGGCGCCGACTCCGACCGGCCGGGGTTACTGGCTCGTCGGGCGGGACGGCGGCGTGTTCTGCTTCGGCGACGCGAAGTTCCTCGGGTCGACGGGCGGGCTGCGTCTGAACGCGCCGGTGCTCGGGCTCACCCCGACCTCCACCGGCAAGGGTTACTGGCTGTTCGCGCGTGACGGCGGCGTGTTCTGCTTCGGCGACGCGAAGTTCTTCGGGTCGACGGGCGGTATCCGCCTGAACCAGCCGATCGTCGGCATGGCGGCCCGGCCGCAGAACGACGGCTACTGGATCGTGGCGGCCGACGGCGGGGTGTTCTGCTTCGGTCACGCGCCGTTCCTCGGATCCGGGGTGAGCCACTTCCGGTCCGCGCCGTGTGTGTCGCTCACGGCCTCGACGACGGGCAAGGGCTACGTCTTGCTGTTCGCCGACGGCGCGGTGTTCACGTTCGGCGACGCACCGTTCTTCGGCAGCGCGGTGGGGCGCCTGTTCGGCCCCGCCGTCGGTCTCGCGGGCCGGGTCGCGCCCCTCGTATAACCACTCGGGCCATCAAGGGCCGGAGCGGTCGCAGCCGCAGTGTTCGTGTCAAGCGGTGAGGTGCAGGCGCCGGTCCATGTCACTGCTCAACGCGTGGCGGGGATCGAGCGCCGACCTGATCTCGCGCCAGCGATCGAGTTGCGGGTACATCGCGGGCACGAGCTCCGGGCGCAGGCGCGAGTCCTTCGTGAGGTACACGCGTCCACCCGCTTCCACCACGAGGCTGTCGAGGCCGTCGAGCAGGGCCGAGACCTGGGGTCCGGAGGCGGGCACGTCGAGGGCGAGCGTCCAGCCCGGCGCGGGGAACCCGAGCAGGCCGCGACTGTCGTGCTCGAAGCGCTTGAGCACCGCGAGGAACGACGCGCACTGTTGCGCGCTCAGGCGCTCGAGCACCTTGCGCACCACGGCCTCGGCCCCGTACGGAACGACGAACTGGTACTGCACGAAGCCACGCGAGCCGTAGATGCGGTTCCAGTCGAGCACGGCGTCGAGCGGGTGGAAGAACGTGGTGATCGTCTGGACGTCGCCGCGCCGATTGCGAGGCGACTTGCGGAACCACAATTCGTTGAAGGCGCGGGTCGAGATCGGGTTCAACAAGCCGTTGGGCATCCATCGCGGCACGCTCAGGAGCGGGCGCGGTGAGAACTGCCGAGCAGTCGCGCGTCGCGCGGCGGTGAAGTCGGCGAGGAGGGCGTGATTGCCCCGGGTGAGCACGGAGCGCCCGAGGCGCTTGCCGCCGGCCAGGCAGTCGATCCACGCGACGGAATAGCGGTACCGATGGTCGCCGTCGAGCATCCGTGACATGCAGTCGTCGACGTCGGCGGCGCGCTCGGTGTCGACGACGATGTACGCGGTGTCGGCCGGTTGGAGCTGCAGCGTCGCTTCGGTCACGATGCCGGTGAGACCCATGCCGCCCGCGGTGGCCCAGAACACGTCGCTGTCGGGCTCGACGGTGAGGGCGCCGCACTCCGGCGTGACCAAGGTCATCTGTTTCACCGAGTCGGCGAACGACCCGTGCCGGAATTTCCCGTGGATGTCGGAGGCGATCGCGCCGCCGACGGTCACGTGGCGGGTGCCGGGCAGGACCATCGGGCACCAGCCGAGCGGAAGGAACGTCCGCATGAGCATCTCCATGCTCACGCCGGCCTCGACGGTGCAGGTGCCGTTCACGACGTCGAGGTCGAGGATCCGATCGAGCTGGGTGCACCGGACGACTTCTCCGCCGCCGTTCTGCGCGGCGTCGCCGTAGCTCCGCCCGAGGCCGCGCGCGACGATGCCGCGCCCACCGGAGGTCTGTGCCGCGCGCTCGACGAGCCGGAGCACGTCGCTCGTGCGTCGCGGTTCCCATACCTCGGCGCGCGTCGGCGCGGTGCGGCCCCAGCCGGTGAGCTCTTCGCTGCTCGCCGCGTCGTCGGTCACGATGCGGGTCGTCATCGGCCACCGTGCACGGCGACTGCGAAGCACACGATCCACACGAAGCCGATGGCGAGCAGCACCCGGTCGGAGAGCACGAGGTCCTCGGGTGCGCCGCCTTCGCCCTGCGACAGCAGCAAGGCGTAGCGGAGGATGCCGAGTGCGAACGGCACGATCGAGATCTCGAACCACGCCTGCTCGCCGACCGCAGCCGACTTCTCGAACGCCCACAGGCAGTACGCGAGAATCGCGACACTCGACGCGACGGCTCGCACGTAGCTCAGGAACGCTTCGGTGTACCCCGCGAGCGATCGCCGGTGCGTCGTGGCTCCGTCGCCGAGCTGACGGAGCTCGGCGCTGCGCTTGCCGGTGACCATGAACAGCGACCCCGCGCCGGCGACGATGAGGAACCACGGCGAGATCGAGACCCCCACCGCGATGCCTCCTGCGATCGCGCGCAGCACGAAACCGCACGCCACCGCTCCGAGGTCGAGCACCGGCTCGTGTTTGAGCCACGTGCTGTAGCTGATCTGCAGGACGAAGTAGCCGCCGATCACGAGCGCGAGCTGCCAGCGCGCGTCGAACGACAGCGCGAGCGCCGCGGCCGCGAGGGCGGCGCTGCCGACCACGGCCGTGCGGGGGCTCACCTCGCCCGCCGCGACCGGCCGGTTGCGCTTGCGAGGATGGCGCCGGTCGCCCTCCACGTCGAGCGCGTCGTTGAGGAAATAGGTGCTGCTCGCGGCCAGACAGAAGCACACGAACGCGACGAGCGTCCGGAACGCGGGCTGCGCGTGCGTGAGCACTCCGGCGGCGCCGGGGGCCGCGACCACGAGCACGTTCTTCGCCCACTGCTTGGGCCGGGCCAGGCGCAGGAGCGCGGGAGTCCGATGCTCGACTACCACGAATCCCTCGCCCGGAACCTCGATGCCCACGGAGGGGCAAGTGTACGGGCGAACTCGTCTGCTTTCACCAGGTCCGGGAGCCTTCAGAGCTCGAGCGGCTCGTGCTCCAGACCCGTGACCAGTCGCTCCATGGTGCCCATCGGCACGCCCGACCGGAGCCGGGCCCCGAGGCAGACGAGCATCGCCACCGCCGCGAACACCGCGCCCACGCCGAAGCTGAGCTCCGAGCGCAGGAAGAGGTCGTGCGCGCTGAGGATGCCGATGCCGCACCCGACCGCGCCCGCCAGCCACGACAGCGCCGCGGCCGCGTAGCTGCGCAACGCGATCAACGCCTGGGCGAGGGTGAGGGCGAAGATGAACCCGCCGCTGCCGACCGCGAGCAGCCCGAGGTCGCGGTTGCCGAGCGTGAACCTCGTGCCGAAGAGGAGGCGACCGGCGAAGTGGCCGACGGTGAAGCTGCCGACGACTCCGACGATCCCGACGGCGAGCACGATCATCACCAGTTGGCGGAGCGCGCTGCGGAACTCGTCGTCGCGGCCTTCCCCGGCGAGCCGGGCGAGCTTGGGCAGGAGTGCAGCCTGCACGGCCTGGAAGCCGAGGATCGGGATCCGCGCGATCAGGATTCCGGCCGCGAACTTGCCGACCCGGGTCGCCTGCGCATGGGTCTCGAGGGCGATCGCCACCAGGTACGCCGAGTACGACAGCGCCTGGCAGAGCACCGAGCCGAACAGCAGATAGCCGATCGCCGACGACAGCTCGGAGTACGGGGCAGTGGGTCCGGGCTCGAGCAGCCGCTTCTGACCGCGCAGCGAGATGAGCATGGCGGCGACGGGTGGCAACACGAGCACGAGGCCGTACGGGCCCGGTGTGCGCGACCCCACGACGACCAGACCGATCGTCGCGACGAGACGGATGACCCCTTCGGCGCCGAGCATCGTCCCGTACGGACCGAACCGCCCGTTGCCGGCGAGCGTGCCGCGCACGATGTACGACGCGTAGTACACGACGATGCCGATCAACAGCGAGACGAACAGCAACGTGTCGTGGTTGAAGACACGACTCCTGATCGGCCCGATCGCCGCCACCGAGCCGAGCACCGCGAACAGCGCCAGGATCCCGCCGAGCGTCGCGGCCCGCTTCACGAGCGGCGCGCCGCCGATCCCCTGCGCGCGCCGGTGCGCGAGCGCCCGGCCGACCTCTTGCTCGAGCGGCTGGAAGAACCCGGGCGTGAGGATGAACACGACGACCCAGAGGCCGAAGATGGCGCTGTAGTCGATCGTGTTGTGCGGCGTCGTGAGCTGGCGGTATGCCAGGACCTGGAACGCGTAGGCCGTCAGCCCGCTCACCGCGATGCCCGCGCCGACTGCGAACGTGCCCTCGGGGAGGGGCAGCTTGCGTGCCATCCCGACCATTCGCTGCATGCGCTCAGCCACGAACCGACCAGGGTAGTGGCTGCCGTCCGGATACATGGGCAGGACTAGTCTCGGCCACGTGAGCACGCGTACGTACATCGTCCTCGCGGGCCTCACAGGACTCCTGATCCTCGCAGCCTTCGCCGTGCAACTGGTGCGGAGCTGACGACGAGAGAGGTCGGCGCCTTGGCCGAAGAACTCGACGTGCCGGAGTTCGATCTCGTGGTGCTCGGCGGCGGTCCGGGCGGGTACGCGGCCGCGCTCTACGGCGCCTCCGCCGGCATGCGCGTCGCGATCGTCGAGGAGCAACGGCTCGGCGGTACCTGCTTGAACCGCGGTTGCATCCCGGCCAAGGAGCTGCTGCAAACCGCCGAGGTGCTGCGCACGGTCCGGGGTGCGGCCGAGTTCGGTGTGCACGCGTCTTCGCCCACCATCGAGCTGGGCGAGACCCAGGTGCGCAAGCAGGCGGTCGTCGACCGGCTCGTCGGCGGGCTCGAGATGCTGCTGAAGGGTCGCAAGGTCACGATCGTGCCCGGTACCGGAACGCTCGCACCCGACGCGCGCACGATCCGCGTCTCCGGCGGCACCGAGGTTCGTGGCCGCAGCGTGCTCGTCGCGACCGGCTCGGCGCCGCGCACGCTCGCGATCCCCGGCTTCGACTTCGACGGCACCCGGGTGCTCTCGTCGGACCACGTGTTGCAGGTCGACCGCGTCCCGACCCGGGTGGCGGTCGTCGGCGGCGGCGCGATCGGTTGTGAATTCGCGTCGTTCCTTGTCGACGTCGGCGCGGAGGTCACGATCCTCGAGGCCCTGCCGCAGGTGCTCACCGGCGTCGATCAGCAGGTCGCCCAAACCGTCGTGCGCGCGTTCACGAAGCGCGGCATCAAGGTGCAGACCGGCGTGAAGATCGTCGGCCTCGATCGCGGCTCGTTCGGCTGCGGGGTGCGCTTCGAGGGCAAGAACGGCGAGGAGACGTTGTCGGTCGACCAGGTGGTGGTGAGCGTCGGCCGGCGGCCGCGTTCGCAGGGCATCGGCCTCGAGGACGCGGGCGTGAAGATCGACGAGCGCGGGTTCGTCGCCGTCGACGGGAACATGCGCACCAGCGCCGACGGTGTGTACGCGGTCGGCGACGTCGTCGCGACTCCCCAGCTCGCGCACGTGGCGTTCTCGGAGGGGATCGTCGCGATCAAGACGATGCTCGGCGAACAACCCCTGCCCATCGAATACGACAAGGTGCCGTGGGGTATCTACTGCCACCCGGAGGTCGCGTTCTGCGGTCTCACGGAGGCCCAGGCGACCGAACGCGGCTTCGACGTCGAGACGTCGGTTCACCGGTGGGGAGGCAACGGTCGCGCGCTCATCGTCGGCGAGACCGACGGCATGGTGAAGATCGTCGCCGAGCGCGGCGGGCGGATCCTCGGCGTGCACATCGCCGGTCCGTGGGCGACGGAGCTCATCGCCGAGGCGTACTTGTCAGTCAACTGGGAAGCGACACCGGGCGACATCGGGTTGCTGATTCACGCGCACCCGACGCTGTCGGAGCTGTTCGGCGAGTCGGCGCTGGCGCTGACCGGCCGCAGCCTCCACGGCTAGCGAATGTGCACAGGAGGGAACATTCGTGGACGTCACGATGCCGCAACTCGGTGAGACCGTCACCGAAGGCACGATCACGCGCTGGTTCAAACAAGTCGGCGACAGCGTCGCGGCCGACGAGCCGTTGTTCGAAGTCTCCACCGACAAGGTCGACTCCGAGGTCCCGGCGCCGTCCGCCGGCGTCGTCTCCGAGATCCTCGTGGCCGAGGGCGACACGGTCGAGGTGGGCGCACGCCTCGCCGTGATCTCCGACTCCGGGAGCGCGGCGCCCGCGGCCGCTCCGCCCGCGGCCGCCCCGGAGCCCCCGCCGGCCGCACCTGCGGTGTCACCGCCCCCGCCGCCACCTGCGCCGCCGGCGCCCGAGCCTCAACCCGAACCGAAGCCGGCTCCGGCCTGGGCGCCGGTTGCGCCCGCCCGGGCCGCGTCCGCCGCTCCGCCCGTGCCCGAGGTGGCGAGCGCCTCGGTCTCCAACGCGGCCGGTTCGAACGCGGCGGGAGCGCCGGTCACTTCGCCGCTCGTGCGCCACATGCTCGCCGAGCAGGGTCTGGACGCCGCGCAGATCAGCGGAACCGGCGAAGGCGGCCGCATCACCCGCAACGACGTTGCCGAGGCGACGCGTGCCCGAGGCGTGACGACACCGCCGCCCGCGCCCGCGCCCACGCCCAGCGTGCCGGCTCCGGCTCCGGCGGCCGCCCCCGCACCACCGGCGGCGCCTGCTCCGGCCGCCGCACCCGTGGTGCGCGGCTCGGGCGACGACGTCGTCCCGTTCGACAACATCCGCCGGCGCACCGCCGAGCACATGGTGCGATCGAAGGCCACCAGCGCGCACGTGTACACGTCGGTACGTGTCGACTTCGAGCGCGTCGAACGGTCCCGACGCGCGAACCAGGTCGCGTGGAAGGCCGAGGAGGGCTTCTCGCTCACGTACCTGCCGTTCATCGTGCGTGCGTTCTGCGACGTGGTGCACGACTACCCGCACGTCAATGCCAGCGTCGACGGCGACTCCCTTGTCGTCCACCGCGATCTCCATCTGGGTATCGCGGTCGACCTCGCGTACAAAGGGCTGGTCGCGCCGGTGATCCGCAACGCCGACGGCAAGCGGCTGCGCCTCATCGCACGGGAGATTCGCGATCTCGCCGCTCGGGCCAAGAGCAAGCAACTCGGTCCCGACGAAGTCGTGGGCGGCACCTTCACGATCACCAACATGGGCCCGTTCGGCACCACGCTCACCCTCCCGATCATCAACCAGCCCCAGGTCGCGATCATGTCCACCGACGGCATCCGCAAGGAGCCGGTGGTGATCGAAGGCCCCGACGGCGACGACACGATCGCGATCCATCACGTCGGCCTGCTCGCGCTCGCGTGGGACCACCGCGCGTTCGATGGTGCGTACGCCGCGTCGTTCCTGAACGAAGTGCGTGTCGTGCTCGAGACCCGCGACTGGGACGCCGAGCTCGCGTGAGCCCTTCTTCGGTCCTGCGCGCGCGGTGGCTCGGGACGGTCCCGTATCGCGAGGCCGAGGCGTTGCAGCGGGCGATCCACGAGCGCAGTGACGCCGACTACTTGCTGCTACAGGAGCACCCGCACGTCTACACGTTGGGGTCGCGAGCGGATCCCTCGCACGTGCTGCGCGATCCGGCGGCGGTCGGCGCGGATCTGGTGGTCGCCGATCGCGGTGGCGACGTGACGTATCACGGGCCCGGGCAACTCGTCGGCTATCCGATCGTCTCGTTGGAGGAATGGCGCGCCGGGCAGCGCGATGTCGTCGCGTACGTGCGCAAGCTCGAAGCGGTCCTGATCGCGGTGCTCGCCGATTTCGGCATCGAGGCGGTCGCGGTCCCGAAATTCACCGGCGTCTGGGTCGGCGACGAGAAGGTCGCGGCGATCGGCGTGCGCGTGTCGCGCGGGCGGACCCGTCACGGCTTCGCGCTCAATGTCGATCCCGACCTCACGATGTTCGAGCACATCGTGCCGTGCGGCATCCCCGACCGCGGGGTCACGTCGATGGCGCGGCTGCTCGGTCGCGCGCCCGGGCTCCGAGAGGTGGCCGACCGCGTCGTCGCGCGGTTCGCCGAGGCGTTCGGCGCCGCCGGTGTCGATCGCCAAGACGTGGCCGGGCGGGTCGCCGCGCACGACCTGGCGCCGTTCTCCCGCGGCGAGAGCGCCGGCGCGCCGGTGCGGCTCCTCGGCCGGTTGGCGGCGGCGGGCGTCGACACGGCCGTCGACCCCGATGCCCGACGGCCGGAGTGGATGAAGGTCCGCGCCCGCTTCGACGACGAGTACCTCGGCCTCAAGCGTCTTGCTCGCGACCTCGATCTCCACACGGTGTGCGAGGAGGCGGGCTGTCCCAACATCTACGAGTGCTGGGCGGATCGCACCGCGACGTTCATGATCCTCGGCGACCGCTGCACTCGCGCGTGCGGCTTCTGCCAGGTCGACACGCGCAAGCCGCTCGCGGTGGATCTCGACGAGCCGCGGAGAGTCGCCGAGGCAGTGTGCGCGCTCGGCCTCGCACACGCGGTGATCACGTGTGTCGCGCGCGACGATCTCCTCGACGGTGGCGCGTCGGTCTTCGCGGCGACGGTCGACGCGGTGCGAGCCGCGAGCCCCGAAACCGCAGTCGAGCTCCTGATCTCCGACATGGCGGGCGACGACGACTCGCTGGCCGCGATCTTCGCGGCTCGTCCCGACGTGTTGAACCACAATCTCGAGACCGTCGCCCGGCTGCAACGGGCCGCGCGTCCCTCGGCGGGCTACGCCCGTTCGCTGTCGGTGCTCGCCCGCGCCAAGGACGCCGGTCTCGTCACGAAGTCGGGCCTGATCCTCGGGATGGGTGAGACCGCCGACGAGGTCCGGTCGGCCCTGTCCGACCTGCGAGCCGTCGGGGTCGACATCGTGACGCTCGGTCAGTACCTCCGGCCGAGCGCGCAGCACCTGCCGGTTGCCCGCTGGTGGACTCCCGCCGAGTTCGACGCGATCCGGGCCGACGCCCAGGCGTTGGGTTTCGCGCACGTGGAGGCGGGGCCGCTGGTGCGATCGAGCTACCACGCTCGTGAGGGAATCGATCGGCTGGCGACGCCTGCGGGCTGAGATACTGGGTCCGTGGCCGAACGGTTCGCTTCGATATCCGACGATCTCGCGCAGTGGTGGGCCGAGCAGCCGATGTTCTTCGTCGCGACCGCGCCGGCCGGGAGCGACGGGCACGTGAACCTGTCGCCCAAAGGTCTCGACACGCTGCGGATCCTGGGGCCGACCCGGGCCGCCTATCTCGATCTCACCGGAAGCGGCGTCGAGACGATCGCGCACGTGCGCGAGAACGGTCGGATCACGCTGATGGCCTGCGCGTTCAACGGTGCGCCGCGTATCTCGCGCATCTACGGCGCCGGAACCGTGCACGAGATCGGGACGCAGGAATTCGAGCAGCTCGCGCCGAAGTTCCCCGAGCTGCCCGGACGCCGGGCGATCGTCGACGTCGCCGTCGACCGGGTGAGCACCTCCTGCGGGTACGCCGTGCCCCTGATGGACCTCGTCGAAGATCGTGATCGTCTGCTCGACTGGGCGCGCGCCAAGGGCGACGACGGGCTCGTCGAGTACCGCGCGTCGAAGAACGCGCTGAGCATCGACGGCATCCGCGGTCTCGAGCCGCGTCCCGCCCCGCAGCGCGCCGGAGGCTCCAACGGTCATGCGCCGGGCGCGGGCGTTCGAGGGCCGGAGGTCGCCGGCGAATGAGCGCGCCGTGAACTACCCCGAGCGGGTCGAGCGCGCACGCGCACGGATGGACGAGCTCGGGGTCGACGTGCTGTTGCTGTCGGTCGGCCCCGACCTGCCGTACCTCGTGGGTTACGAGGCCATGCCGCTGGAGCGGCTCACGATGCTCGTGCTGCCGCGCCGCGGCGATGCCCACCTCGTGGTGCCGCGCCTCGAGGCGCCGCGCGTCACGCCGCGGCCCGAGCTGTTCGAGATCGTGCCGTGGGAGGAGACCGACGACCCTGTCGCGCTCGTGGCGCGGCTCGTCGGCGAGCGCACTGCTCGGGCGGCGATCGGCGACCATACCTGGGCCCGGTTCGTGCTCGACCTGCAGCACGCGCTGCCGCTCGCCGCGTTCCAACGCGCGTCCGAAGTGCTCGCGCCGATCCGGATGGTGAAGGACGCGTCCGAGATCGAAGCGCTCCGGGCCGCGGCCCACGCGGTCGACGCGATCGCGGCCGAGATGCGCGACCGCCCGTTCGTGGGTCGGAGCGAGATCGATCTGCACCGCGAGTTGGTCGAACGGATGCTCGAGCGGGGCCACGAACGCTCGAATTTCGCGATCGTGGCCGCCGGTGAGAACGCGGCGAGTCCGCATCACGAGCCCACGGCCGACCGCGTCGTCGCCGAGCACGACATCGTCCTGTGCGACTTCGGCGGCACCATGCACGGCTACTGCTCCGACATCACGCGCATGTTCTACGCGGGTGAGCCGCCGGCCGACGTGCGCGACACCTACGCAGTGCTCGTCGAGGCGCAAGAAGCCGGCGTGCGCGCCGCGACCGTCGGAACCGCGTGCGCGGAGGTCGATGCCGCGGCCCGCCGCGTCATCACGGAGGCCGGCCTCGGGGAGTTCTTCGTCCACCGCGTCGGGCACGGCATCGGCCAGGAGGCGCACGAGGACCCCTACATGGTCTCCGGCAACGACGTGCCGATCGCGGCGGGCTACGCGTTCAGCGTCGAACCGGGCATCTACTTCAGCGGACGGTTCGGGATGCGGCTCGAGGACATCGTGGTCGCGACGGATGCCGGTCCGCTCCGCCTGAACGACGCACCGCGCGATCTCGCGCGGGTCGGCTGACCGGCGCGTCTCCTCGTGAGGCTGGATGCCGCGACGTTCTTGTTGCAATGGGCGACGGGCGGCCTCGCGTTCTGCTGGGTCACGACCCGCCGGCGCGAGGTGAGCCTCGGCTACGGCTGGCTGCTGCGATGCGTCTTCGGGGTCTTGGCCGCCGCGGGTGCGGGCCTGTTCGCGACGCAGCACCTCGGCGCGGCGCGCAGCCTCGCGCTCGCCGGGTCAGTCGGTCTCGTGGCGTCGGCCGCGGTCGCGCTCGCGGTGTCGGTCGTGCGCCGGCGCGGGGGAGTGCGGGGGCGAGAGGAGTTGCGCGCCGATCGTCGCGCTCGCGTCGCCGCGATGGTCGGTCGCGAGGCCACGGAGATGCCGGATCGCGAGCGCCTGGCCGAGTTCCCGCCCGCGCTCGATCTGATCGCGCCGGTGCTGGGCGCGCTCGGTCTGCTCGCCGCCGCGCAGTTCGCGGGCGGTCCGTACTTGTTGGCCGCGGTGCGGCTGCTCGTGGGCGCCGCGTTCCTCGGCGCGGTCAGCGACGCGATGCTCCTCGGGCACTGGTACCTCGTGCAGCCCGGCTTGCAGCGCGGACCGGTGAAGGAGCTCGTGCGTTGGTCCGCGATCGTGTGGCCGTTCGAGATCGTCGTGTTCCTCTGGCCGACGGGAATGGTCCAGGTCCTCAACGGCACGGTGAGCGACGGCTACCACGGGATCCTCGGCTGGATCTGGGCGACGTGCGCGATCACCACGATCGGCCTGGTCGTGCTCACCTGGTACGCGCTGAAGGAGCGGTACTACTCGGCGGTGATGGCGGCGACCGGCCTGCTGTACCTCGCGATCCTCACCGCCTTCGGCACCGACCTCGTCGCCCGCGCCGTCCTCCGGCCCTAGTGGGGGTGAGGCGTCTGTGGCCCAC
>Ga0265338_10006198_pt1 | contig 15329 bp, 11 predicted proteins | sample 42126metaG_FD_193579 | JGI IMG/M metagenome (GOLD analysis project Ga0265338, IMG submission 193579) | Rhizosphere microbial communities from Carex aquatilis grown in University of Washington, Seatle, WA, United States - 4-21-26 metaG | ecosystem: Host-associated > Plants > Roots > Rhizosphere... | reverse complement strand
AAACGTTCAATCGGACTCGACTATACTGGTCGATTCAATCTCTATCAACGGCACGTTCGACCATGCAAGCGTCGTCCCGACAACTGTGAGTCCTGATAAGCGGATCCTCACATGGTTCCTCGGCACCCTCCAGGCGATTACGGGACAAGCGAAAATCAATCTCACCGTCCAGACTCCTCCAAATCTTGGATACATGAGAGTGAAGAATGCCGCATCGGCCCATTCATCGAATGTTTCGCTGGTAACGGCACCTACGATCACGACCACGATCGTTCCTGTTCGCCCGGCAGCAATCCAGGTGGCTGCCCGGCAAAAATATATTTTTGGCGCAGTGAATCAGGACAGCTCTCAGATAGTTGCCGCCGTTTCCGATTCTCTCGGAAATCCAATCCCCGATGGAGTCCCGGTTGTTTTCACGACCAATCTCGGTTCGTTCTACGTTGGCGGTAACACCTTTACCGCCGCGACGACAGGCGGCAAAGCGAGCGCATATCTCCTCGCGGCAAGCGTTACTAATGATATCAAGATCGCTTCCGTGAGCGTCGTTGCCGGCGTTGCACAGTCTGGGTTGATAACCGGCAATGCATCGGTGACGATGTACCCCGGCGCAGTGACTGGCGTTGTCCGAACCACCGTGAACAACGCGGGCGTCATATCGCTCCGTCCATATCAGGGGGCGGTGGCGCGAGTTTTTGACAGTGCTCCTAGACTCGTCGGTTCCGATACAACGGAGAGCGACGGAATTTTCTTCATCGCGTTGAACAAACAGGTAACGTCCTATACGCTTCAAATTTCCGTCATCGATCAGTTCGGAGACAGTTCGACGACAATTTCGGGCATGACGTCAGACACCTTATTCGGGCGCAAGGCGGTCAAGATTCTCAACACAATTGCCGGCCGCCTGCAATATCAAAGCGGTAATACTCCCATTCCAATCAAAGGAGTGGAAGTTTTCCTCGATTCATTGGCACCTGGCCAAGCTCCCGCCGCGCGCATGGCGAAGGGAGTGGGCGGTCAAATGTTTGCGAGACGCATTCAATCTACCACAACTGACGAACTTGGCCGATACAAATTCCAGAATCTGCAGCCGGCTGTTTATCAGATTAGCGTCGACAGCACCAAGTTTCCTGTCTATTCGGGTGTGACTACGCTATATGATACGTCGGGGGGGACGTTTGCCATCAATCTTAACATCCTCGTTCGCCCCAACGCCACAGCAAATATGACAATGTCGGCGCTGCCGACAATCTTTGCCGGCGATTCGATCCGGTATTCGATGAAATTTGTCAACCAGGGGAATATCTCTCACACCAACGTAGTGATGCAAGACTCCCTGCCTCCATTTACGTCCCTCATCGGAGCGCAGCGCGGCAGGTTCACGGCGATGGCCTTTGATACGGCGAAGCGAGTTCTCCGCTGGTCATTGGATACGATGGCGGTGGGAATGAACGACTCCGTTTCGATGACCCTCGGAGTGGTCCGAAACGTTCCTGACAGCACGTACATTCATAATGATTCCTGGTTCGGGTCCGATCAACTCTCGCCCTTCCGAAGCGGAACGGTAACGCTTGTTCGCTCAGCGCCCCAAATGGCGTTGAAAAACCTCGTTCTGGAAAACAGGGACACGGTGATGGCCGGCGACAGCGTTAAGTTCGAGATCTGGTACCGGAATTCGGGAACCGATTCACTGCGTCATGTTCAAATCCTCGATTCGCTGTTTAACGGCGGCCGAAGCATCGTTCGATTCCAGCAGTGGACCGGAGGTGTGCCGGGAAAGGATACGACTGCCGTCGACAGCGTCATAACATGGAATATCGGAAGCATTCCTCCGGGAAGCGTCGACTCACTAACCCTGTTTGTCAAGACCGACTATGCTCTTGCGGCTGGAAGAAAAATTCAGACGACGGCGTATCTGCTCCAAAACGGCGCCCAGGTTGCTTCCGCTTTTGCGTCGGTTCATATCCGGAGCAATCCGCAAATTGCTACATTCCTGCAAGTGGTGAAGTCGGCAAATAAGAACGTGGCCGAGATCGGCGACGTCGTTACCTACCAGGTTGCCGTTACGAACAACAGCGCGGAACTGATGAAGGATCTGACGCTCATCGATCAGCTTCCTCATGCATTCAAATATTATCCCGGCTCGGGACGATACAATAACGCTCGGGTTGAACCGCAGAAACTTTCCAACGGGACCGTGCTCAAATGGGCTCTTTCATCCGCGGGGCGCGACACGCTGAAAGCCGCAAACACCGGGACACTGGTCTATCAGCTGGTTCTGGGAGCGGATGCTCTCGAAAGTCAGGGCATCAATACGATATACGCGACGGCGAAAGACACCGTCGGAACACTCTTCGTATCGGCTCCGTCCCAAAAACAGATCACCGTGCAGCCGGGTGTCTTCACCGATCAAGGCATCATTGTCGGGAAAATTTTCTACGACGATGATCGCAATGCATACCAGAGCGAAGGAGAATCGGGCGTGAAGGGGGTCGAGATCTGGATGGAAGATGGAACGAGGATCATCACCGGTGACGACGGAAAGTATTCGCTGCCGAACGTCAACCCGGGCCAGCATGTACTCCGTGTCAACGAGCGGTCGCTGCCTCCCGGCGCCGAATTGATAAAAGGAGGAAGGGACTTTGCCGGTGATGCCAGCTCGCGATTTGTGCGGCTGACCGAGGGGGGGATTGCCCGCGCGAACTTTTTTGTCAAACGAATATTGCGCGACAGCGTTCACCAGAAGGTCGGGAAAATCGCAAAGACCGCTGCTATGAGAACCGCATTTCCGGAACATTTGTATCTTCGGGATACTCCTCGAGGCTCTTCGACGTCGAACCTGGTTGGATTCAGTATTGGAACAAACTATTCCGGCGGAACCTATCTGCAGCGCATTCGGATTTTTGATGACGTGCCATCCGGGTTCACGTATGTGGAAGGATCCGGCTTATTCAACGGCCGAAAGGTCACTCCGATGATTTCGGGAAACCACCTGGCTTGGAATCTTGGAAGGGGAGCCGCCATTTTTGACGGCCGTCTTCAGTATCAGGTTTCTGTGGCTCGCCCCGAGTTGCAGGCGTCAGGGCTTGAATCGCGCTCCGTTGTAGAGTTGATGACGGCGGACAGCGTGATAATTCAAAGCGATACGCTCAGAACCACCACCTCCGTCCAAAAATTGTCATATATCGAGAAACGTTTTCCGGTAGAGCCGCTTGTCTTCAATCCGGGTAAATCGACTCTCCGCAAAGACGCGCTGAAGATCTTCCAGCCTGCGGTCGATCTGATCAAGCAGCATCGCTGGGCCGATATCATGCTTGTCGGATATCCAGACATGCCCGTGAAACGAGGAACGGCGGTTTCCATTGCCAGAGACCTTGCAGAGGCCAGGGCAAGGGTTGCGCTTGATTTTCTATCGAGGCGCATGAATCTCGACTCTGTCCACATCACTGCGTGCAGCGTGTTTCGGTGCGATACAAGCAAGGAACTCCTTGCCTCGCTGATGGATGGATCCCGCGCCGCCGGAGGGGTACACCATCTCGAGCTCCGGATTCGGGACTATTTCCAGGATGCTCTCGTAACGCGGGACACCAACGCCAGCGTCTCGGCCATTTCGTTGATTCGAACGCCCCCTCAATTGGAGCGGGAATTCCAGGATTCAATTTTCACAATTCCCGGCGACGACGTTATGTTCAGCTGCGGAATCTTTTCTAACCCGGCAGGAGCGACTCTCCAGGCGAGCGTAATCGATTCTACGGCTGCCGGATTCGCCATCTCTGGGGGATCGCTGACATTGAACCATGTTCCGGTAATTTCGGCCGGTGAATTCAACGGCGTTATTTCTTCTTCTATCACGCCGTTGATCAAGAGAGGGAAGAACGAGATGCAGCTGCAGGCGGCGATCCCGGCCCAGGCTGTGGATGAACGGTTGGTGCACGTCTTCTACTTCCAGCGAATGAATGCTTTTGGTGAAACAAGCGTTGAACGCTCCAATCCGGTCACTGTTTATGTGAGGGGAAAGAATTTATCTCTTCTTGACCGTGCCCTGAAACAAGAAAAGGAATACACGGGAATCCGAAGCACCTCCAAGCCGACAACCTCGAAGTAAAGAGATCAGAGACAGGTGAAGACACGGCGTACGCCGTGTAGCGCATAGATCCAGTCTTCACTGTTAGACTTGTCACCTCCGCCATCACATCCTCCGCAGGTTGTACTCCCGTCCCTGAGCTGTCCTGGTAATAGAATATCGGTCTAATCGGATTACGCCTCTACAAGTTCAACACCTGCGATTTGTGCATCTCCGTTTTGTCAAAAATAAGAGCACCTACCATTTGTTTCTTCTATTTGACAAAAGAACACGCGGGAAAAGAGGATTTTTGCGCCTCTTCTCAAAAATCTTTCGGCGCAATTCTTGTGTAATTGCACCTGACCGGAAGTTGATCCGTTGGCGGCTTCTACCAATTCGGATAAAGACTTCAGGTTTCTAGAGACATCACAATTTCTCTTATTCAGAAACTTCGATCCGGACCAGGTCCATTATGTTCAATTCAATCGTCCTTGTGAAACAGGTCCCTGATACTTCCAACATTTCGGGACAGGTGATGAAGGAGGACGGAACCGTCAATCGGGCAAAACTTCCCGCGATCTTCAATTTCGAGGACAAAGTCGCACTTGAATTTGCTCTTCAAATTAAGGATCAACGCGGGGGCAAAGTAACGGTGATAACGATGGGCCCCCCGCGTGCTTCCGATGTCCTTCGTGAATGCCTCTACATGGGAGCCGATAATGCATATCTCATCACCGACAGGAAATTTGCCGGAGCTGATACGCTGGCTACGTCTTACGTTTTGAGCGAAGCCATCAAAAAAATCGGAAACTACGATTTTGTTTTTGCCGGACGACAGGCGATTGACGGCGATACGGCACAGGTAGGGCCGCAAACGGCTGAGAAACTGAACATTCCGCAGGTGACCTACGCGGAACGGATCGTCGAGATCAAGGACCACTCGGTGCAGGTGCGGAGAAAGATCGACGGCGGCTACGAAATTCTTGAGTGTAAATTGCCCGTTCTGATGACGGTGATCAAAGATGCCGCTGAACCCCGCCCATTCAGCGCCAAGAGGGTGATGGCTTTCAAGGGGGCGAAGTCTCTGCTTGAAATCGAAAAGCTTGCCGAAGGTAATTCGCTCCTCTATGTCGACAAACTTGTCTTTGAGTATACAAGCCGCTCTTTGTTTATTCCGACGCTCACGGCCGATGATCTTAACATCGACCCCGCGCGGTGCGGCGTAAAAGGGTCGCCGACGAAAGTCTATTCTGTTGATTCGGTTGTCCTCAGCGGAAATGATCCTGTACAGATCGACAATTCAAAAGCGGGTATGAATCTGCTCATTGAGAAACTTATGGAAGACAGGATCCTCGGGTGAGAGTATGAACCAGCCTTCAAACAACGTGTGGGTCTTCGTAGAGCAGCGCGCGGGCAAAGCTTCGGATGTAAGTCTTGAATTGCTCAGCAAGGGAAGGAAGCTCGCCGACTCGATGAACGGGCGGCTGATTTCGGTCGTCATCGGGAATCATGTCCGGCCGGTTTCCGTCGAAAGTTTCCGGTACGGCGCCGACGAATCGCTTCTTGTCGACCATGCGCAGCTCAACGATTATACGACGCTTTCGTACGCCAGGATACTCAACGCATTGGTCGATGAACACAAGCCGAGAATAATCCTCTTCGGTGCGAGTGTGACAGGCAGAGATCTTGCGCCACGCGTGGCGTCGCATTCGCGGAGCGGCCTGACCGCCGATTGCACAGACCTACAAGTATCGAACGTCAATTATCTCGGAAAAGAATACAAAGATCTGCTTCTGCAGATCCGTCCCGCCTTCGGAGGCAATATCATCGCGACGATTATTACTCCGGACACGCATACGCAAATGGCAACCGTGCGGGAAGGAGTGATGGAGATGCATCTCTCCGCGGCCCCTCACGAAGTGAAGATCACCGAAATTCCTTTCATCCCGGATGAAATTGACAACCTGGTCAGCCTTGTGGAACAGCACAGGGAAGAACGGAAGGTGAATTTAAAAGGGGCTGCAATTATTGTTGCGGGCGGCTACGGGATGGGAACAAAGGAGAGCTTCAAGCTTATCCACGAACTGGCTCACACCGTCGGCGGCGAAGTCGCCGGCAGCCGGGCAGCCGTCGATGCCGGCTTCATCCCCCATGAGCGCCAGGTGGGTCAAACGGGAGTGACTGTCCGGCCCAAGCTCTATTTTGCGATCGGGATCTCGGGAGCCATACAGCATCGCGCCGGCATGCAGGAGGCCAAGAAGATCATCGCCATCAATACCGATCCTGATGCTCCGATATTTGAAGTTGCACACTATTCGATCGTCGGGGACGCAAGAGATGTGATTCCCCGATTCATCGATGCATACAAAAGTAAACTGAAGTGACCGATGCCCAATTTCTTCCTTGACAACCCAGACGTTCAGTTCCATTTCAAGCGCCTCGACCTCAAAGAAATCGTCAGGCTGAGCGAAGACGATTATTCCCAATCCAGGCAATTCAATTACGCGCCCGTGAATTACGAGGACGCCATGGAGAATTACCGGAAAGTGCTTGAGGTGGTGGGCGACATGGCGGGCAACGACGTCGCTCCCAGGGCCGCCGGAGTGGATAGGGAAGGAGCCACCTTCAGCGACGGTCACGTGTCCTACGCAGAGGGAACAAAGAAGAACGTGGAAGAACTTGCGCAGGCGGACCTGATGGGAATGATCCTTCCGCGGGAGTATGGTGGACTGAACTTCCCATTTACCATTTACATGATGGTCACCGAGATACTGGGCCGGGCGGATGCGTCGCTCATGAATATCTTTGGCCTCCAGGATGTGGGCGACACGATACGGAAATTCGGGACGAAAAGTCAGTGCAAGGAATTTTTGCCAAAGATCAGCACCGGAGAACATACCGGAGCAATGGCTCTTACAGAACCCGACGCCGGATCCGATCTGCAAGCCGTAAAACTGCACGCGTATCAGAACGAAAGGGGAGAGTGGTTTCTGCGCGGAGTGAAGCGGTTTATAACAAACGGCAATGCTCAGGTGCTGCTGGTGCTTGCGCGATCCGAGGCCGGAACAAAGGATGGAAGAGGACTCAGCGTCTTTGCATGCCATAGCGGGCCCACCGTCGTCATTCGACGGATTGAAAACAAGCTCGGCATCCATGGATCGCCCACCTGTGAACTGCAATTCAATGACACGCCGGCGCAACTCATTGGCAATCGAAGATTCGGGTTGATCAAATACGTGCTGGATTTGATGTTCCGCGCCCGCATGGGCGTTTCGGCGCAGGCTCTCGGCGTGTCACAGGCGGCGTACGAGGAAGCATTCAAGTACGCAAAAGAGCGGCGCCAGTTCGGAAAACCCATCGCCGAGATTCCGGTCGTCTCCAACATGCTGATCGACATGAAGGTGATGCTCGAAGCCAACCGTTCCTTGTTTTATGATGCATCCCGGTGTGTGGATGAAAAAGAGAAATTGGAGGAATTTGTCGATAAGAGGAAGAAGGAAGGCAAATCCGTCACGGATGAAACGGCGAGACTCAAGCACATAACGAAGATCGCAAATCTCCTCACTCCGATCACGAAATACACACTTTCCGAGGGCGCCAACAAGATCACGTACGATGCCCTGCAGATTCATGGCGGCACCGGTTACATGCGGGAATTCCATGTGGAGCAACTGGCCCGCGACGCCCGCATCACGAACATCTATGAGGGAACTTCGCAACTTCAAATCGTGGCAGCTTCGGGCGGAGTGTTGAACGATGTTCTCTCCGATCTCTTCGACGAGTACGAAAAAAGGAACTTCACGGGAGGGCTCACGAAGCTTTCGGCGCAGCTCAAAGAAATCAGGCAACTGTTCCGCGCGAGCCTTCAGTACGTGCTTGACAAGAAGGACACGGGATTCCAGGATGTGGCCTCAAAAGAGCTCGTCGAAATGTACAGCTATCTCCATATCGGGTATCTTTTGCTGAGGGAAGCGGAGACCGAGCCGCGAAAAGTGTTTATCGCAAACCGGTATATCGTCAATGCACTGGCAAGCGCCCGCAAAAATGCTGACGGCATCCGGAATGAACTCTTCGGCGATCTGCTCCATGCAGGAAAAATTCTTTAATAACTTCATACATTCATCGGGAGCTGCAATGACAAAGAAGAAACAGTATTACTACTACAGAATCTACGACGACGAAGAGAAATTCAATTACTTCAGAAGCTCGTACGAGGAAAAAAGAATACGGAAGATGCTCAAGAAATTCGAAGTTGGCCACCAGGAATATCACAACGCCGCGTTCGTGGATTTCCTCAAGAAGCACGACCCGAAAGCAGAGCTCATCGAGGTCGCGCGCATTTCATATTGAGGATCAGCTTCTGAGCCAGCGGACCACTTCGATTCTCAATTGAGGCAGTGCGAGCCCCAGATCTCTATTCCGTTTGAGTATATTTATGGAAGAGACCACGGGTCCGGGCCTAGTTCTTTCAGCGGTTCTTCCCGGATTGGCTCACCGTGGGTTTTACTGAGTTGATTCATCTTCGACCGTAGTCTGTCTGGACATCCAGCAATAACTGAAACCAGCGTTTATACCTTCGATGTCCGCTGAAGTTTTATCATTTTTACCTCAATCGGCAAATTACGCTTTTTCTGTTCGCTCTTTACAGCCAAAATGCGCTGATTGAGGCGATTCTCTTGTCTCCAAAAACACCTTCCTCCCGCCTCCTCCAAGTCAAATCTCTCGAGATCCTGGTTTTGTCTCCCAAAATGATCTCAAAGCCTTGAAAAGGGATTAATTCTTTTTTCATCCTTTCGGATTATTACCCCTAAAGACTCCGATCGGTATATTTTTATGCCCCATGGAGAATTCGTTCTGGTTGGTGTCCGAGGTGAGCACGCAATGACTTGGGTGAAGAGAAAGAGCGAATTCGTCGAGTAATCTGGACTCGAGCCATATCTCCTCGACAGGCCACTGTGCTCCACAGCGCATCAGACTGGGGACATCTGTGTGACTGGTCAGAACAATATTTTCTGCTCCGCTGATTAGTGTCGAAACGCAGCGTTCAAATTCATTATCACGAAAGGAACATTTGCATGGATTTCTCGAAGAACATCGGGATGTTGTTACTGGCTCTTTGGCTTATTATTTCGGGCCTGATCGCCCTTGTGCCGGCAATTTTCTTCCATGGCCTGGGGATTCTTATGGCGATACTAGCCATACTCGCTGGTATTTTCATACTGTTGCGAAAATAGAATAGACCTGCAGGTTCTGTTGTGAGCTTGCCCGCACGTATCTGATCCCGCAAAGCGAGGTCCATTCGTGCGAAGGGAAGAGTGCTGCAAACCTTTTCAATAACTGCTGATGGAGAGCGAAGAACATACGATCGGGGTAATTGTGTTGCATAGCGCTGTCGCGATACTCACTTTGCACCGCTCCCATTGCATCACGGATTCTTTCGCCTGCACTTCGACAAATGGAGTATCTGGAATTAAATACCACTCCTGGCAACAGATACTTCGCCTCATTCGGCTCAATGCTCCGACGACTCACATCCTCAAAAGAATACAAATCCTCAATTTTCGCTTGTTCGCACTCCTGAACTCAAAAACCGAGCTCTTAGAATCATCAACGTGAGGTCTGCAAATGAATATACTCATGGTGTATCCGTTGTATCCCGACACCTTCTGGAGCTTCAAACATGCTCTGAAATTCGTCTCCAAGCACGCGAGTTTTCCGCCGTTGGGATTATTGACTGTTGCCGCAATGCTGCCAAAGGAATGGAACAAGAAATTGGTCGACATGAACGTAAAGGACCTCGCTGATAAGGATATTCTTTGGGCGGATTATGTTTTTATCAGCGCCATGTCGATACAAAGCGAATCGGCGAACCGCGTGATTGAACGTTGTGTCCGGCTGAAGGCAAAGATTGTTGCCGGCGGACCGCTCTTTACGAGCAGTCCTGAATATTATCCGCAGATCGACCACCTCGTTCTTGATGAAGCCGAAATCACTCTGCCGCAGTTCTTGCTTGATTTGAGCGAAGGGCATGCCAAACATCAATACACAACGGAAGACTGGGCGAACATTACAACAACCCCTCTTCCGCTTTGGGATCTTATCTCGATCAACGATTACTCATCGATGAATGTCCAGTACTCGCGAGGATGTCCCTTTGACTGCGACTTCTGCAATATCACCGTTCTGTACGGGAGGGTCCCGCGAACGAAGACAAAGAAGCAGGCCGTTGCAGAATTAGATGCACTGTATACTATCGGCTGGAGGGGACCGGTGTTTTTTGTCGACGACAATTTTATCGGAAACAAGGGGAAGTTGAAGAAAGAGATTCTACCGGCCATGGTCGAATGGAACGAGAAGAGAGGGAATCCTTTTTACTTCAGCACGGAAGGCTCCATCAACCTTGCTGACGATGATCTCCTCCTGCGCCTCATGGTAAAAGCGGGATTCGATGCAGTTTTCATCGGCATCGAAACACCGAACGAGGAGAGCCTTGTTGAATGCAACAAGATTCAGAATAGAAACCGGGATCTGATTGCCAGTGTGAAGAAGATTCAGCGTGCGGGGCTGGAAGTTCAGGGGGGCTTCATCGTTGGCTTTGACAATGATCCTCCGGCAATCTTCACCAAGCTCACAAACTTCATCCAGGAAAGCGGCATCGTGACCGCAATGGTCGGCTTGTTAAACGCGCCGAGAGGAACGCGATTGCATCAGAGGCTTCTCAAAGAGGGGAGACTGTTGAGCGATTTCACCGGGAACAATACGGACTTCTCGATGAATTTTGTTCCGCAGATGAATTCGAGAGATCTGCTTGATGGATACCGCTCAATCCTCAGCACAATATATTCGCCGAAGTACTTCTATGAACGGGTGATTCGCTTCATGAAAGATTTTCAGCCGAAGAAGAAGACATCGTTCCATCTCAATCCCAATTACATCTCGGCGCTGTTCAAATCCATGGTCAGGCTGGGAGTGCTCGGTGAAGAAAGAATCTATTACTGGAAATTGTTTCTATGGTCGCTATTCCGAAAACCGCACCTGTTTTCCCTGGCGATTCTGTTTACGATATATGGGTTCCATTTCAGAAAAGTATCCAATACTTTCTGATGCTCTGCCTCCGGTGATCATTTGTCGGATGTTGATCTCCGCATCGGAATAATCGCTTGAGTGCCGGGAAGCGAATCATCATTCTCTTATGGAGTATCCCCCCGGCCGCCATAAAAGGGGGATTCATAGATGCAGCGGACATTGTTGCGTGTTAATCATTCCACTGCGTCAACGCATTTCTTTTCTCCGTCGAAGCGGCAACCATACCATTATCAATAAGTGCTCATCCCCGATGATTGATATCTCAAAAGTAACCGATAATCTCTATGTGGGATCGAGGGTCGGCAGGGAACACGCCGATGAACTGCGGGGGCTGAATTTCAGCCTGATCATTTCCATGATCGGTCAATCGCCACCGGATGACGTATACAACCTTCCTCCTTTCAAAACCATATGGATCAGGACGTATGACTCATTTGTTACTCCCATCTCTATCAGGAAACTGATGGTTGGCGTTGAGGCTGCCTTGCCTGTTCTTCAAAGCAATGGAAAAGTGTTAGTGTTCTGCATGGAAGGCAAACGTCGGAGTGTTGCCATGGCTGCGGCTCTCCTCATAAGCATGGGACGTACGGGCGAAGAGGCCATTGATCTATTGACTTCTGCCCGCGAAGTAGCTGACCCTAAAAGATGGTATATACGAAATCAAATCAGGGCCTTTGAGCGATACTGGCAGAAGAGAGTCGTATGATGGAAAAGAAAATAAAGAAGATCCATATCATCATCAATCCCGCCTCCGGAAAAGAAGATTCCATTTTACCCGTTATCAACGAAACAATGCACAAAGCAGGCATTGAGTGGGAGGCATTCATCACACACAAAACCGGCGACGCGACGAGGTACGCAAAGAATGCTGTTAATGATGGAATTGATGCCCTCGCTGTCTATGGCGGCGATGGTACGTTGACGGAGGCCATCAACGGACTGATAGGTTCAGCAGTCCCTCTAGCCATTCTCCCGGGAGGGAGCGCCAACGTTATGGCCAAGGAGCTTGGCATACCTTTGGACCTTGAAGAAGCCTGTGGACTTTTAAGTCAATTTCCGGTAAGATTGAAAGCGATCGATGTGGGAAAGTTCGACGAGCGGTACTTTGCCGTAGGGATTAGCTTTGGTTATGGGGCAGACCTTGTGAAGGGTGCGGATCGTTTAACCAAAAACAAAATCGGGATATTATCCTATGTTCTGGCGGCTGTGTCGGCAATAAGGAAAACAAGAAAGGCAGTCTACCATTTGAACATCGATGGTCAAGAATATGACATTGGCGGACTAACATGTCTTATTGCCAACACGGGCAATCTTGGATTCACTACAGTCTCATTCGACAAGCACATCGATGTCAGCGACGGATTTCTGGATATTGTAGTGCTGAGGAAAGCAAACCTCAATCTTGTTAAACTTGCAGTTCTTACGTTGCTCAAAAGGGAACGGCCGCACAATCTGGAATTGGTTAAGCACTGGCAGGGCAAGAACATCAGCATCTCCTCAAGGCCCAAACAAACGGTTCAATGCGACGGCGAAGTCATAGAAAACCATTTGCTTAAGATCAATGTCCTTCCGGGGGCGATTAGTGTAATGGTTCCTAACAATACAAGTGAGACCAGTGTATAAACGGCTTCTTGTCTTCTATGCGTTAATAGTGGTTAGTATTCTCGGATTGACGATCTTTGTCGAGAACTATCCACTCTCCAACTTTGATCTGAATGTAACGGCTGAAATTCAGGAACACAGGGCCCTGGATTTTACGCCGTTAATGAACTTCATCAGCCTCTTTGGCAACCCCGGCGTTGCACTACTTTTGATTCTCATTGCCTCCTTGATGTTTGCTTTGGGAGATCGAAGGCGAGCGGCATGGTGTACGTTTGCTGTCATCCCCCCGGATTTATGCAATATTTTGATCAAGATGCTGGTGCATCGGCCACGACCTCCGCTGGAGGATATAAAAGGATCATTGCACTATCCCGAGAGCGCATTCCCAAGCGGACACGTTGTTCATTATGTTGTATTTTTTGGATTCCTTTTGGCGGTGATGCTTACAGATAAAAGTATTTCCATTTTCTGGAGGATTCTTGTTGGAAGCATTTCGACCTTCTTGATCCTAACCGTCTCAGTCTCCAGAATTTATCTAGGAGCACACTGGGCTACTGATGTGATAGGGGGGTATTTATTTGGATTTGCCTACCTCGGCATAATCCTGATCTTTTATTTAAGAGCTCCGGACTTCAAAACATCTTCGCCCCCGCTTCCACATAGCTAGATAGTTCCCTCATAGACCTAATCTGAGAATCTACCTCGCCGCCAAATCAGCATTGGACTGCCTCCACAACGGTCCGTGACCGCACGATGCCACAGTGGATCGGCTGCTGCATTTGTGTCTATACTATGTTGGGGGTTGCCGCCGACCCTCTATCCTGGCGGAGGGGCTGTTAATTTTCTTATTGATTCAGATGGAATCGATTGCTATATTAATTTCAAATTTCGCGCTTTCGGCGGGCAAGATATTCAGGCCACTGTCAAACTCTTGTTGCTGTTCGCCGTATTGGAAGAGTTCGATACAATAATCAGTTCACTCTTTCCCGTTCTTCCCGGGCTCTTAGCTCAGTTGGTTTAGAGCGCTACCTTGACACGGTAGAGGTCAAAGGTTCGAATCCTTTAGGGCCCACACAAGAATTTCATTACCTGCCGTTTTATTCCCACCTCACTTCGTTTTTGTACAAACAAATCGTAAAGAACCCAAAAGTGGGCATTAGTTCAGTTAGAGATCCAACTCTAAAAACCACCTTCATATCAATGACCGTCTCGTTTGTGTCCTCGACAAATTTGCTTGGGCACTTGTTCTTTTCCGAACCCATAGATGCATTTCATGAATCTTCTGTCATCAATACATCCATGCGAAAAGAGAATGAGATAATCTCGAGATGGGATATCCGGATGTAGAATGGTTCAATCTACTATTTATGCAAATGTAGGGCGATCTCTCTGTCCCGTAAGAACACTAGGTGTTCGACCTTTCCACGCTTCGGGTTAGTCCCCATCTTCAATAGCGATAGCCGCGATTACTTCAACAGAAATCTCACACGACGCATAACATTGATTGTGATTGAAGGCACAGACAGAGAATCCCGCTTGACATTCTGCTGATGGTTCCGCACATTCTCGCGATGCAAAATCTAGAGATGCGATTGCAGTATTTCTCAAATCTTAGCAAAGGATTAACTTCTTCTTTCTCCTTTTGGACGATTGCAGTCGCAATCTACCAACTACTCATTTCTCCTGACGCAACGACGATATAAGCTGCTCTACATGTTGAACCCGCCAGATTCGCGACGAAGACCGGGTCATCGCGCGAGATCATAATACCGGTCGACCCAGGAGGTCGGTATGAATAATCGTCTCCTTACTTTTGCGCTGCTTCTTCTTGTAGCCCACTTAACATCCCAATCGCAAATTCCCCGAACAATATCATACCAGGGCGTTCTTCAAAAGGATGGGAGTCTATTCAGCGGCGATGCCCTCTTCACTTTTACGTTGTATAACGGAAATACGGCGGCGTGGAAAAGTCAACCGGTTCCCGCTCATGTCACAAACGGACTTTTTAGTACCATGTTGGGTCCGTTTCCGGACACGCTGAACTTTAGCGGTATCGACTCGCTTGGTATATCATTTAACGGCACGCAATTGTCACCCCGAATCGCAATGACCGCGGTTGTATTTAGTTTGGCTTCTGCACATGCGACATTCGCCGATTCTGCCGCGAACCCGGGTCCGGCAGGAGCTAAAGGAGATAAAGGTGACAAGGGAGACATCGGTCCGGCGGGAACACCAGGAGCCGCAGGATTGCAAGGTGATAAGGGAGATAAAGGAGTTGACGGAGTGGGATTAAAAGGAGATAAGGGTGACATCGGGCCAGCGGGAACAACGGGACTTGCAGGATTGAAAGGTGATAAGGGAGATAAAGGAGTCGACGGAGTAGGATTAAAAGGAGATAAGGGTGACATCGGGCCAGCGGGAACAACGGGACCTGCAGGATTGAAAGGTGATAAGGGAGACAAAGGAGTTGACGGAGTAGGATTAAAAGGAGATAGAGGTGATAAGGGCGACATCGGTCCAGTTGGAACACCGGGACTTGCAGGATTGAAGGGAGACAAAGGCGACAGAGGAGTTGACGGAG
>Ga0265338_10006197_pt1 | contig 15330 bp, 11 predicted proteins | sample 42126metaG_FD_193579 | JGI IMG/M metagenome (GOLD analysis project Ga0265338, IMG submission 193579) | Rhizosphere microbial communities from Carex aquatilis grown in University of Washington, Seatle, WA, United States - 4-21-26 metaG | ecosystem: Host-associated > Plants > Roots > Rhizosphere... | reverse complement strand
GGATGAGGTGGCGAAGCATTCTCCCTTCCGCTGCCGCGCAGAGGAGAATGAGCGGCTGAAAAGCAAAAGCCCTCTCCTCCACGTCCGCGTGGAGGAGAGGGTTTGGGTGAGGAGGGTCCGCCGCGTGTCGGCGCCGCTTACTGCTTCTTCATCAGCGCGGAGATGCGCAGCGTGGCCGTGTTCTCCGACGAGCGCACGCTCCACTCGGAGCTGCTGCTGACGGTCTGTCGGAAGGGCGCGAAGCCGTCCTTCTTCACGACCAGCGAGTGCGCGCGCGAGACGTCGATCTCGACGCCGAAGAGCGGCGTGCGGCCGATCGGCTTGCCGTCGAGCTCGACCTCGGCCTCCGACGGGATCGACGTCATGCGCAGCTTGTGCGCCATGGCGGCGACCGGCGGCGGCGTGATCGGCTTGGCGACCAGCGCCGCCGGAGCCGCGATCGGCTTCGGCGCGGGCGGTGGCTCGGCATGCGCGACGGGCGGCGGGGGCGGCGGCGGCGTGGGGGCGGGCGCCTCCACGCGCGGCGCGGGCGCCTCGGCGACCGGCGGCTTCTCCGCCGGCGACGACGGGCGCGAGGCCGGCTGGCTCTCACGGTGAGCGACCACCGTCTTGCCCTTCGACGAACGGCGGTCAGCGACGTGAGACGAGCTCGACGATTTGCTGCTGCCGGTGGTCGCAGGCGCGGGCGCCTCGGGCTCGGCCGCGGGGCCGCTGTTGGCCTCGGGCGCGGTCTCGGTCGGCGCGGTGCCGGTCGCCGACGGGATCGCCGCCACTGCGGGAGCCGGCTCGGCGTTGGTCGCGGGCGCGGGGCGGGTCGCGGTCGCGGTCGCGGTCGCGACGGTCGCCGCGATCTCGGGCTTCGAGCCCTTGCGCGTGGTCGCGAACACCGTCAGCGTGATCGCCAGCAGCGCGGCCGCGCCGATGATCAGCTTGTTACGCATCGCCGGGCGCACCGACGGGATCGCCGCCGCCTGGCTCGGCATCGCGTCGAGCGACATCGGTACCCCGGGCGTCGACGCCCCCAGCGCTGGTTCCCCCTGGACCGGCGCCGGAGGCGTCGAGCCCGACGACGGTGATAGCTCCTGCGTCGTGGTGATCGGCGCGACCTTCGAAGACGACGAGCTCCGGCGAATACGCGCCGACTCGGTGATTGGCTTCTCGGCCTCCTTGTTCGCGGCGGCCGCGTCGGGGCGGATCAGCGCGAGCGCCGGCGGCGGACGCTTCACGCTGCCCGAGGCGTTGGCGGGGCCGCTGACGGTCTCGGCGACCGGCGCGGGCGGCGGCGTCCGCGACGTCTCGTCCTTGCCGGGGCGCGCATCGGCCAGGTTCGCGGCGGTGACGCCCACGACCGGGGTGCTCTCCTCGCGGCCCGCGTTTGCCAGCAGCTCGCGATCGTCGCCAGCCTTGGCGGGATCGTGCGCGCGGCCGGGGAACACATTGAAAGGAAGCTTGGACTTCGGGTTGCTGAGGATCTTCTGGCTCTCCTCGAGCGACACCGCCGGCATCACCGCCGAGAACAGCCCGGTGCGCTGCTTCACCGTCCGTTGCGACAGCACCAGCTCGATGACCTGCTGGCTGCGTCCGCTCAGCTTGGCGAACCGGATACCCATGCCCGGCACCGTGTTCGGCTTGCTGGCGTCGGGCTCGCGCGTCCAGTGCACAGTCCCTTCACCGACAATGAGGGGCGTACCGTCCAGCAGCTGCAGGTCCAGCCGTAGCTGGGTCCCGACCGCGAACGGTTGGCGCGAGTGGACGAAGATCCCACCGCGGCTCACATCAGACGCATAGCGCTCCGCAAACTGCTCGACGGTTTCGCTATCGAATCTGAAGCGCAGTGAGACCGGCTCGGGTTCCTCGGATTCGTTGCGCTTGATTGAGAGTGGTTGCGTCATGGCTGTTGACGCTAAAGACCAGCATTAACTCTGCCAACACGAAGAGTTATTTATCTTACGAAAAATGGCGGACTTAGAGCTAAGCCCCCCGGCCAATCAAGGCCTCGGCGTCGCTCCGGGGACAACAGTTGTTGCGGCAGCGGCAACACCGGAATCCATCCACGAGGTCGTTTAGTGGGGGGGCTGGATCCGTCCATCGGTCGCCAGGTCGCCGGACCTTAGATCGCCGCAAGATGCGCGCCGACGGGGTGGGGTGGCCCCCCCTCGATTCGTTGCCTCGCGCGCAACGCCATCGATGTCTCGCAGGCAGCAGTGCGTCCACCCGCGCCGAGGTAAATGCCCTGATTCATGTAACTTCGATAATAAATTTTGTTGGTCCCATTACTGCTTAATGATGCGGCATGGACGCTACGCGGAAGGTCCCCGCGTAGTCACAACAAAAGGGCTTTGAAGGAGGTCCGATGCGTACGGATAAGAAAGATCGCGGTTTCCGGTTTGCGCTCTCCACTCTCTTCCCGTCATTGCGGGGCGGGATGTCGATGCTGGCTGTCGCAATGGTTCTCGGCTTCGGCGGGATGAAGGCGCAGGCGGCTGTGGTCATGGGTCCGGACGACTTCGAGACCGGCGTCAACACGCACTACACGCCGAACAACAACGCGCCCGAGTGGGCGGTCAACACGACCGGCGAGGTCGGCAACGACTTCTACTCGCGTGCCGCGGCGACGACCGCGTGGTCGGACGCGCCCAGCGCTTCGACGTTCGGCGACGTTGGCGTCGAGGCCAACGTGCGCATCACCAACTGGAACGCCAGCACGCAGAACCGGGCGTTCATCTTCGCGCGCTACACCGGGAGCTCGCCGAGCTCGGCGACCACCTATCAGTTGTCGATCGCTCCCGACTCGACGATCACGATCGAGCGCCGCGGCGTCAACAAGGTGATCACGGTGCTCGCGACCGCGCACGCGCGCGACGTCGTCGGCGCCTCGTGGAACCAGGGCAGCTGGACCCGCGTCCGCCTCGAGGTCTCGGGCACGAGCTCGGTGAAGCTCGCCGCCTACGTCAACGGCGCGCAGATCATGACCGCGACCGACAGCAGCGGCGGCGTTGCGGCTACCGGTTCGGTCGGCTTCGGCAGCGCCGGCGCCAGCGTCGACGTCGATGACGTGACGACCACCGACGCGGCCTCGTTCCTGGCTCCGGAGAGCGGCGAGTCGGCCAGCTTGAGCGCCCCCACCGATCGTCCGATGTACTGCGCGCTCAACGGCTCGACCGAGGCGAAGGAAATTTAAACCCATGCAAACGAAGACGACGACCAACAGGGAGACCAGCATGTTCAAGCGCACGATGACTTATGCGGCCGCGTCGATGGTCGCGCTGGCGATCAGCCTCGCGGCTGGCACTGCGAACGCGACGGTGAACCCACCGATCAACGTCGTGGTTCCGCCGCTCGCGTTCGAGGACACGCACATCACGGTGTCGTGGCAGAAGCCGACGACGGCGACCGGGATCGTGGGGTACAACATCTACCTCAACGGCACGAAGAAGGGCTCCGTCAGCACGGTGACCTGGGCGAGCGGGCTGACCAACAACCTGCTCTACTACGATATCACCGGGCTCACCGCCAACACGTCGTACACCATCAAGGTGCGCGCGTACGATTCGACGGGCGCGGAGTCGGCCGACAGCAGCTCGGTCGTGCAGGCGACCACGGCGACGCCGACCATCGTCTACGTGCACACCTACGCCTCGCAGTCGGGCACGCAGACCTCGCAGGTTCAGGCGGCGATCAACGCTTGCCCGACCAACGGCAAGGTCATGATCTCGTCGGGTGAAACCTTCACCAGCGGCGCGCTCTACCTCAAGGCGAACTGCACGTACCAGATCGACGGCACGCTCAAGGGCAGCGACTTGCCGGCGGACTACGCGTACGGCAACGACCGCTTCCCGATGTACGGCACGGGCGGCAGCTACGGCACCGTCGCGTATCCGACGAACTACAAGTCGCTCATCAACACCTGCCCGACCAGCAGCAACAGCTGCACCGGCATCAACAACATCCGCCTCGTCGGTGCGGGCACCATCACCGGCACCATCTCGAGCCCGAAGTCGGACTCGTCGAACAGCGGCTACTACCTGACCACGCTCGCGATCGCCGAGCGTACGGCGCAGAGCTCGACCGACAGCGCGCGCGGTGACCTGGTGAGCATCACCGGCTCGTCGGGCGTCTACATCTCGAAGCTGCACTTCACCATGCCGCCCGAGCACACGCTGTTCATCGCCCGCACCAGCAACCTGACCGTCGCCAACATCACCGTCGATTCGTTCGCCTCGGCGGGTTCGAACGGCATCCACAACGGCGACGGCGTCGACCTGGCCTCGATCAGCAGCGGCTGGATCTTCGGCTCGTCGTTCAACACCGGTGACGACTGCATCAACATGAACGCCGGCACCAACGCGCCGGGCGTTTACGCCAACCAGCCGATCAGCACCATGCACATCTTCAACAACTACACGCAGAACGGCCACGGCGGCGTCGTGTTCGGCAGCTTCACGGCGGCGTGGATGAAGAACGTGTGGGTCGACGAGAACATGTTCAACGGCACGCAGATCGGCCTGCGCTTCAAGACCGGCACCAACCGTGGCGGCGGCGCCAATGGCGTCTGGGCGACGGACAACAAGGTCAACAACGTCTCGAGCGCGGCCATGATGGTCGAGGGCTCGTACCCGGACAGCACGGGCATGACGTCGGCGGGTTGTGGTTACTTCACCAACATCAACGTCACCAACCTGACCGGCGTGGTGAAGAGCGGCGCGTACGCGGTCAACATCGCGGGCAACTCGTCGCCCAAGAACACCGCGTTCACGCTGAAGAACGTCAACATCACCGGCAGCGGCTGCAAGGGCGTGTCGATCTACCAGACGACGTCGAGCACGTTCAACAACGTGACCACGGCGGCCGGTAGCTTCGTCTACGAGTCGGCTTCGCTGACGGCCTCGGCGTTCACCAGCTGCTCGCCGACCCCGACCGCGAAGTAAGAACCTACATAGCCCCCGCTCAGTCGGGGGAGGATCCGCAGTGGGGACCAGTGGCTAACGCCGCTGGTCCCTTTCTGCGTTCGTCCAGCCGCCGGCCCGCTCAGTCGGCGGTCTCAATTGCAGGTTGCCTTACAGCTTTTGACGCGCCAGCAAATCGAGGCCCCGATTTGCTCAGGTTTGCCACGAATTCTTCCGACTTCTCACCAGGAACGAGGGGTAGCGTGGACTTCATTGAAGACGGCGGTTCTGGCGCCATTCAGGACTCGAGCGCCTATGACAGCCTCATCGGACGTACGATCGCGAACAACTTTCGCCTGGTGAAGCGCATCGGCGCCGGCGCGATGGGGCGCGTCTATCAAGCCGAGCAGCTCTCGCTCGGCAAGATGGTCGCGATCAAGATCCTCCGTCACGAGCTGATGGCCGACGAGAAGCTCGTTCGCCGCTTCGAGCTCGAGGCGCGCACCGCCTCCGCGGTCAGCCACCCCAACCTGATCGAGACGTTCGACTGCGGCCGCGACTTGAAGCTCGATCTCGCGTACATCGCGATGGAGCTCTTGCACGGCCCGGATCTCTCGCAAGTGATCGCGCGTGAGGCGCCGCTGGCGCTGCAGCGAAGCGCGCGCATCATGGACCAGGTGCTGGCGGCGCTCGAGGAGGCGCACGCGCAGGGCATCGTTCACCGCGATCTCAAGCCGGGCAACATCATGCTGGTCGCGCGGCGCGACGATCCCGAGTTCGTCAAGGTCTGCGATTTCGGCATCGCCAAGATCAAGACCGCACGCGCGCGGCCGAACCTGACCATGGCCGGCCTGGTCTTCGGGACGCCGGAGTACATGTCGCCCGAGCAGGCGTGCGGCGGCGACGTCGATGCGCGCACCGATCTCTACGCGGTCGCGGCGATCCTGTATCAGCTGGTTTCGGGGCAGCTGCCGTTCCCCGCGCCGTCGCCCACCGAGGTGCTGGCGCGCATCCTGCGCGACGAGCCCGAGCGCCCGTCGCAGCGGGGCTACGTCGCCGTGCCCGAGGCGATCGAGAACCTGATCCTGCGCGGTATGTCCAAGGACCGCGACGCGCGGCCGCAGACCGCGTCGGAGTTCCGCGTGGCGCTGCGTGACGCCTGGTCGGGCATCATGGACTACTGGCCCGGGCAGAGCACCGCGCTGCCGACGATGTCGCTGCACCCGGTGACGTCGCTGCCGATCACGCCGTCGACACCGATGGCGCGCGGGCCCAGCGGCGAGCGTCCCATCGTGACGGTGCCGCTGCGCGGCCCCAGCGGCGAGCGCGCCGTGGTCACGCCGACGCCGCCGGCGGCGACGCCCGCGGCTTCTTCGCCGCCGTCGCGGATCATCAACTGGGGTGTGCTGGTCAAGCGCCGGCCGGGCAAGGCCGCGGTGGCGGGGTTCACCCTGACCATGCTGTGCGGCGGGCTCGGCATCTGGACGCTGACCACGCGCCACACGTCGACGTCGACGTCGACCGCGACGCCGGCGCACGAAGCGAGCGCGCCCACGGCCATGCCGCCCGCGGTCGCGCACAGCACCCCGTCCGGGAACGAGGGCATGATCGTCGTGCCGTCGCCGCGCCCGAGCGCGAAGTCGCCCAGCACCGAGGAGCACCGTGCGGCCGTCGCGGTGAAGTCGTCGCCGGCACCCGTCCGCCACGACCCGCCGGCGCGCTTCCCAAAGCCGATCGCGCGCGGCAAGCAAGTCCATCACGAGCCCGAGCCGCGCGGCGGAGCCGTCGCCGCGGCGAGCGGACCATCGCACGGCGCACCCCCGGCCGAGATGCCCGAGACGCGAGCGGAGACGCCCGTCGAAGCGCCACCCGCGCCCGAGCTGCCTGCGATGGTGGTCGCGTCGACGCACAGCGCGCCGGCGAGGGCGGCCGGCATCGCTCACAAGCTGCGCGCGACGTCGATCCCGTCGGAGGCCGAGGTGCTGCTCGACGGAAAGCTGATCGGCCGCACGCCGCTGTTCGGTGCCGAGGTCGACGTCAGCCAGAGCCACACGCTGACCATCCGCAAGGATGGCTATTCGCCGTACGAGCAGCCGGTCTCGGCGGCGTCATCGTGGGTGGCGCGCCCATCGGACAACGCGGCGTCGCTCCGTATCCAGACCGTGCTGCAGAAGCTGGATCACAACGCGGTGGCCGCGCCCAAGACGGTGATCGCCGCATCGAGCGCTCCGGTGATCGCGTCGTCGTCGGCGGCGCTGGCGGCCAGCTCGCACAAGCTGCGCATCACCTCGATTCCCACGGACGCCGAGGTCCTGATCGACGGCAAGTCGGTCGGCCGCACGCCCTTGTTCGGCGCCGATATCGACATGAGCCGTTCTCACCGACTGGTGCTGCGCAAGGACGGGTACGCTCTTTACGAGCAGACCATCTCCACGTCGTCGGAGTGGGTGGTCAAGCCGTCGGATCGTTCGTCGGCCCTGCTGCGCATCCAGGCGCTCCTCCGCCGCGGCGACGCCGCGTTGGCTCAGAACCCCGCGACCGCGCCGTAGTCGCCACCCGCGCCCGGCGCCGGCTGTGGCATCGGGCCAGCTTGTCGGCCGCGTGCTAACCTACGCTCCCGTTTTCTCACGCGGGCAAAGGATTCCTTGATGAAGGCGACGCGCCTCTACCTCGTGCGCCACGGCGCAACCCAGCTGACCGCGGAGGATCGGTTTTCCGGCGCGATCGGCGTCGATCTGTCGATCGAAGGGCGCGCGCAGGCCGAGCGGCTGGCGGAGCGCCTGTCGAGCGAGCCGATCTCGGCGGTGTACGCGAGCCCGCTGTCGCGCACCCTCGAGACCGCGACCATCCTGGCCACGCCGCATCGGCTGCCGGTCATGCAGCGCGACGGCCTGCGCGAGATCAGCCACGGCCGCTGGGAAGGGCTGAGCCGGCACGACGTCGAGACGCGGTTCGCCGAGGAGTACGCGGCCTGGGACGCGGACCCGTTCACGTTCGCGCCCGAGGGCGGCGAGTCGGGGGTGCAGGTGCTGGCGCGCGCGCTGCCGGTAATCCGCGAGATCGTGGTCACGCATGTGGGCCAGAACGTGCTGGTGGTGTCGCACAAAGCGACGCTGCGGCTGTTGCTGTCGAGCTTGCTCGGCTTCGACGAGCGCGGCTACAGAGACCGGCTCGATCAGTCGCCGGCCTGCCTGAACGTGGTCGATTTCAAGGATTCGGTGCGCGCGCGTCTGATGTTGTTCAACGACGTTTCGCATTACCAGAATCGGCCGCGGCGGTCCGAGGGCAACCTGTCGCGCTGGTGGGATCCGACCGGCACCTGACGCGCGTCCAGCGTGTGGCGCGCGGGCGCCGCGCGGGCCAAGCTCGTAGAGGAGGCAGATCGTTCATGTCGGTACTCAAAGGTCTTCGCCTGGAACGCGCGCAGGGATCGAAGCAGTTCGCCGGCGGCGCGTTTCGCAACACCAGCGGCGCGACGCCCGGCCTGAAGGGCAACCCGTTGCCGATCGTCGGCGAGTTCTTCTTCGGCGGGCGGGCGCGTCTGCCGCGCGCGCCGCTGCCGGTCGAGAACCCTCTGCCGTCCTGGGCCAAGCCAGTCTCGTCGTCGGGGTTGCGCATCACCTGGCTGGGCCACAGCACGATGCTGCTGGAGATTGACGGCGTGCGCGTCCTGACCGATCCCGTGTTCGGCCAGCGTGCGTCGCCGTTCTCGTTCATCGGGCCCAAGCGCTTTCACGCGGCGCCGGTGACGATCGACCAGCTGCCGCCGCTGGACGCCGTGCTGCTGTCGCACGATCACTACGATCACCTGTGCCGCGCCAGCATCGAGGCGCTGGCGCGGCGGAACGTGCCGTTCGTGACGTCGCTCGGTGTCGGCGCGCACCTCGAGGCGTACGGCGTCGACCCGAGCCACATCGTCGAGCTCGACTGGTGGGAGGAGCATGTGCTGCCGGGCGGTGCGCTGTCGCTGCGCGCGACGCCGGCGCAGCACTTCTCGGGGCGCACGCCGACGACGCGCAACACCACGCTGTGGTCGTCGTGGGTGATCACCTCGGCGCAGCGGCGGCTGTTCTTCTCGGGCGACACCGGGCTCACCGACGAGTTCGCGGCCATCGGGCAGAAGCTGGGGCCGTTCGACGTGACCATGCTCGAGATCGGCGCCTGGCATCCGGCCTGGGGCGAGATTCACCTCGGGCCCAAGAACGCGCTCAAGGCGTTCCAGATGCTGGGCGGCGGCACGCTGATGCCGGTGCACTGGGGCACGTTCGATCTCGCGCTGCACGAGTGGGACGAGCCGGCGGAGACGCTGCTGACGACGGCGCAAACGATCGGTGCGCGGGTGCTGACGCCGATCCTGGGCCGCCCGTTCGAGCCGGCGCACGTCGAGCGGCCCAACGCCTGGTGGCGCGAGGTGCGGCCGCACCCGCACGTTCTGCCGGCGCCGGCGGGGATCTGAGGGTAGCTTTCGGCTGAACGACGACTCGAATCCCGACTTCCGACTTCCGACTTCCGACAAGGAGCGCGCACGCATGTCATTCCACGATTTCTCCGCGACCACGATCGACGGGCGCAACCAGGCCCTCTCTTCGTACAAGGGCCAGGTGGTGCTGGTGGTCAACACCGCGTCGGAGTGCGGGTTCACGCCGCAATACGCCGGGCTCGAGAAGCTCTGGCAGGAGTACCGCAACCGCGGCGTGGTCGTCGTCGGTTTCCCGTCGAACGACTTCGGCGCGCAGGAGCCCGGCAGCGAGGCCGAGATCCAGTCCTTCTGCACGCGCAACTTCGGCGTCACGTTTCCGCTCTATTCCAAGGTGAAAACCAAGGGCGCGGGGCAATCGCCCATCTACGAGTTCCTGTCGAAGAAGGACGGCTCCCCGCAGTGGAACTTTCACAAGTACCTGGTGGGCAAGGACGGCCAGGTGCTGGCCGCCTTCGCCTCGTCGGTCAGCCCCGACGACAAGAAGCTGCGAGCCGCGATCGACGCGGCGCTGGCCTGATTGTCTTGGGCGGCTCGTGCACGAGTCGTGGCGATCAGAGCAGGGGCGGGCTCGCCAGCGAATCGAGCTGCAGCGCTTGCTGCGGAAACCACGCGCCCGCCGCGGGATCCGCGGTGTCGCCCCACTCCGGGTCCGTCGTGGCGCCGGCAATGCCGCGATTGCAGGGACCATCGGACTCGCCGGGCGTCTTGATCCAAAGATACGCGTCGAGCAGCGGCACGCCCGTCGACGCCGTCGGCCGCAGCCCGAGCCCGCGGCCGGGTGGGTTGCACCAGATCTGCGGATCGGGGTAGCTGGCCGTCGGCGTCCAGTGCCCCTGGCCGTTGCGGCTCGTGTCAATCACGAAGCGCGTCGTCGCCGCCGCGCCGCCCATCAGGTTCTGCAGGCCGGCGGTCACGCCCGCGGCGAAGTCCGGGCTGTAATTCACGGTGCTGTAGTTTGTCGCGGGGTCGTACTGGCTCGGGCACCAATCGAAGTGCCCCGCCGCCCAGGGAGCGCCCGCGGTCGCCACGGTGATGCAGTCCGAGACCCACGTACCGAACTGCGTATTGTCGCTGGTCGTTTCGTAGTTCGACACGTTCACGAAGAAGCCCTGCGCCCGCTGCACGCCGGCAGTGAACAAACGATAGGCCGCCTCGCTCACGCCGAGCCACGCGCTGTGGGTGCCGTCCAGATAGACTGACGCGCGCGTCGCCTTGGTTTCGAGACTGTCCACCGCATAGTTGATCTGTGCATAGCGCTCGCTCGGGCTGGCCCCCGGCGCGGGCGTCACGTTCCCCGCCGCGTCGGTCACCGTGGGCATGCACCACTCGGCGGCGCCGAAGATGGTGGTGTTGTACGGAATGATGCCGAGGCCGTCGGGCTCGACGATGACGACCGCGCGGCCGTCGCCGATGCCGCGGGCAACGCCGTCGATCCACGCCTCGTACGAAGCCGTGTCGAGCGCGCCGCCCGCCGAGAACTGTGCGCAATCTCGGAAGGGAATGTTGTACGCAACCAGGACGGGGACGCGACCTTCGCGCGCCGCCTGTCGCATCGTGGTGCGAACGGCGCCTTCGACGTCCTCGGGCGAGCCACCGGTGAACCAGACCGCCTGCGGCGTCGCCTCCATGACGCCCAGGCGGGCCGCGTCGCCGAAGGATCTCGATCTGAGCAATCCGACGAATTGCGTGACGGCTTCGGTGTCCGGCTTTCGAATGTAAAACTGCGTATTTGCCGTCAGCGCGCGCGATGGAGCCGCTGACAGCGCCGCCACGGTCTCGCTCACCGGTTCGCTGTTTTGCGAACCGACCGACGACGCCTCAGGTTCTGCGCAACCGACAGCGAAGTCCGCCAGCATGCATACGACAATCAAGCTACCGAACCGATGCCTGCCATGTCCGCCGACTCCGTCCCGAAACCTCGAGCTCCCATCCTTCATTGTCGTTTCTCCCCGTTGATGACGTTCGCTTTCTTAACGGGGAAGGTGGACGACCTTCCGATCAATTATCGGTCGCGCAGCGTAAACGACGCGCGCGAGGGGCGGAGGGAGGCCCGCGCCCTTCACTTCACCCGGAGGTTCCCCCGCAACGCGATCTCCTGCGAGGACGTCCCCACCAGAATCTCGAAGTCTCCCGGCGCCGCGGTCCACTGCTTCGCCGCGACGTCGTAGTACGAGAACGCGCGCCGGTTCAGCGTCACCTGCGCGCGCTTGGTCTCGCCGGGCTTGAGGCTCACCTTGACGAAGCCCTTCAGCTCCTTCGGCGGCCGCGGCACCGGCGCGTGCTTGTCGCCGACGTAGACCTGCGTGACCTCCGCGCCCTCGCGGTGGCCGACGTTGGTGACGTCGAACGCGACGGTGATCGGGCCGTCGCCGTCGAGCGTGTCGGGCGTGACCGCGAGCGCGCCGAGCTTGAACTTCGTGTACGAGAGCCCGTGGCCGAACGGGAACAGCGGCTTGCGCCCGGTCTTGTCGAAGTGGCGATAACCGACGAAGACGCCCTCGCGGTAGATGACTTTCTTTTCACCTTTCTTGTCGCCTGTCTCGCCGCCGGTCTCCGCTGGGTAATAGCTGTGAACGACCGCGCTGTCTTCCCATCGGCGCTCGAACGTCGCGGGCAGCTTGCCCGACGGGCTGAACGCGCCGACCAGCAGCTCTCCGAGAGCGGTGCCGGCTTCTTGCCCCGCGTACCAGGTCTCGACGATCGCGGGCACGCGATCGATCCACCTGGTCATGTCGACGCCGCCGCCTGACGTGAGCGCGACGACCGTGTTCTTGTTGGCGGCGCGCACGACGCCGATCAGGTCATCCTGGCCCAGCGGCAGCTGAAACGTGCGGTCGTAGCCTTCGCTCTCGGTCATCGGGTCGAAGCCGGCGAGCACGATCGCGACGTCGGCGCCGGCGGCGAGCGTCTTCGCCGCCGGGTCGATGATCTGATCGGCGCGGCGCACGCCCAGACCGACCCGCGCGTGGTGGTCGCCGTGCACGTAGTCGAAACGCACGGCGTAGGCGCGCCCCTCCTCGAGCGTGACGCTCTTCACCGAGATCGGCTGGGTCTGCGACGAGCGTTCGAAGATCAGCTTGCCGTCGAGATACAGGCGATACTCGTCGAGCCCGTAGCTGAACGCGACGAAGCGGTAGTCGCCGTCCTTGGGCGGGATGAAGAAGCCGGTCCAGCGCGCCGAGGACCTCGGCGTCGCGCCCGTTGGCCAGACGTTGGGGCGGTCCCAGGCGAAGTCGACGTGCTCGTCGACGCGCGTGAGCGCCGCCTGGCCGTTCAGCGACGGATCGCTGAAGTACTCGGCGAGCAAGCCCGGCTTGCCGTCGTTGGGCGAGGTCACGAACGACGTGCTGTCGAAGATCTCCGCCAGCGTCGGGACACCGCGGTTGTACGAGACGCGCGCGGCCGGGGCGCTGCCGGTGAAGGCCGCGGTCAGACCCTGCAGAAAGCTCACCGGCGCGAACGGACGCACCTGGGCGCTGCCGCCACCCGCGGGCAGCGCGGGGAAGGCGTCGGGGCCGATGATCGCCACCGATTTGATCCTGGTGCGGTCGAGCGGCAACAGGTCGCCCTGGTTCTTGAGCAGCACCATGCCGCCGCGCGCACCGTCGAGCGCGATCTTGCGCGCGTCCGGCGAATAGAGCGGCCACGTGAGATCGGTCTGATCGCGATCGAGCCAGCCAAACTGGATCGCTTTGCGCAGGATGCGTCGGACCTTGTCGTCGATGGTTGCCAGCGACACCTTGCCCTGCTGGATCGCGGGCAGCAGCGTGGCGCGGTTCATGAACTTCGCCGACGGCATCTCGACGTCCAGGCCCGCGTTGGCGGCGGCGACGCCGTCGTAGGTCGCGTCCCAGTCCGACATGATGATGCCGTCGAAGCCCCAGTCCTTCTTCACGACCTGATTGTTCAGGTAGTCGTGCTGGGTCAGGTGCACGCCATTGACCAGGTTGTAGGCGCTCATGATCGCGCCGACGTGCGCCTCCTTCACCGCGGCCTCGAACGCTGGCAGGTAGATCTCGCGCATCGTGCGCTCGTCGATCTCGGCGTCGGCGTGGTGGCGATCGAACTCGGAGTTGTTGGCGATGAAGTGCTTCACCGTCGCGCTCACGCCCTGGTCCTGCACCCCCTCGATGTACGCGACCGCGATGCGCGACGCGAGGAACGGGTCTTCGCCGAAGTACTCGAAGTTGCGGCCGCACATCGGCGCGCGGTAGATGTTGACCGCGGGGCCGAGCAGGAAGTGCACGCCGCGCGCGCGCGCGTCGCGGCCGATCATGGCGCCGACGCGGCCGGCGAGGTCGGTGTCGAACGACGCCGCCAGCGCGATGCCGGCGGCGTATCCCGTCGACGGGCCGACGTTGCGGATGCCGAGGGGGCCGTCGGCCATGCGCAGCGCCGGCAGGTGCAGGCGCGGGTTGGCGCGGATGTAGAAGCCGTCCGAGCCGCCGATGTAGTCCAGCTTCTCGTCGAGCGTCATGCGCTTGAGGAGCGCGTCGATGCGCCGTTCGACGTCCCGGCCCGGCTTGGGCGCGGCGGCGGCCGGCGGGGAGGGGTCGGCCAGTGTGGCGGCCAAGATGATCGCGAGTGAGGACAGCGCGCCGCGGCCGGCGAGGCGCGCGGGACGAGCACGGGAGACGACCTGCATGGGCGGCGCATGGTAGCCCGAGCGGCGTTGGCCGTCACGGGCGAGGTCACGGCCTGCGCGCGTCGGCGGACGCACGTCAGCTGATGCGCTGCAGGAGCCAGACCAAGCCCGCGCCGGCGATGGCCGCGGACAGCGCGCGCGCGCCATGGCGGGCAAAGGTTGGGACGCGCCGCCTCAGTTGCCACAACACCGGCAGAGCCACCGCCGCGACCGCGACCTGGCCGATCTCGACGCCCAGGTTGAATCCCAGCAACGGGCGCAGGATGGGAGCGCCCCGTGCGCCGAGTCCGATCTCACGGAGCGCCATCGCGAAGCCGAAGCCGTGCAGCAGGCCGAACGCGAACGTCAGCGCATAGCGGCTGCGCGGCGGGTCGCGTGCGTCGGGACCGGCGCCGGTGCGGGCCAGGTACAGGTTCTCGACGCCGATGGCGATGATGGTCGCGGCGATCAGCGGTTCGACCACGCGCGCGGGGAACCGGACGAGGTCGAGACCCGCGAGCGCCAGCGTGATCGAGTGCGCGACGGTGAAGCAGGTCACCACGCCGAGCACCGCGCGCCACCCGCGGCAGGCGATGAGCAGCCCGAAGAGAAACAGCAGGTGGTCGTAGCCGGTCAGGATGTGGCGCACGCCGAGCGCGAGGAACTGCAAGAACGACGGCGCCGGCGCGCTCGTCGCATGGGCGCCCGCGGTGTCGGGCTCCAGCGACACCTCGAGCGTCGGCGATTCGGCGCGCAACACTTGCTGCCCGAGAAATGCGCGCTCGCCGGTCACGGTGAGCACGACGCCCGCCGACGGCTGCGTGAGCCGCCGCAAGAACAGCGCATCGAACCCGAGCGGGCCGCGCGCCGGCCGCGGATAGGTCACGCGCACGTCCAGGTCGTCCTCCACCGTCGGCGCGAGCGCGATCGTCGCCGGCGCGATCCGGGCGCCGGCGTCGGTCAGGCGGAAGAAGTCGCGCGCACAGCTTTCGAGCGCCGCGCGCCGGGCGGGAAATTCCGCGGCCAGCAGCGGGCGTCGGCCTCGATCCGGAAAGCAGACGCGCCCGGCCGTGAGCAGCGACAGCGTCGTGTGCAGGCGCAGCTCGGCGCCCGCGATGTGCGCGTCGGTGGTGACCTCGAACGGATCGTGCGCGCGGGCGCGAGCGGGCCAGAGGAGCGCCGCCAGGACAGTGAGGGTGACGAGTGCCCTCATCGGGGCGCCACCTGCGACCTACCGCACCTGGATATTCGGCACCGGCGGCGCCGCCATTCCGTTGCCGATGTGGAAGCCGGGGTGAGGCGGCTGGTTGTACGCCGTATTCTACGACGTCACCTGCATG
>Ga0265338_10006196_pt1 | contig 15332 bp, 14 predicted proteins | sample 42126metaG_FD_193579 | JGI IMG/M metagenome (GOLD analysis project Ga0265338, IMG submission 193579) | Rhizosphere microbial communities from Carex aquatilis grown in University of Washington, Seatle, WA, United States - 4-21-26 metaG | ecosystem: Host-associated > Plants > Roots > Rhizosphere... | reverse complement strand
CCGGCGCGGAGCCGTGCACGGGCTCGAACATGCTGGGGAAGCGCCGCTGCGGGTTCAGGTTGGCGCTGGCCGCCAGGCCGAGGCTGCCGGCCAGCGCGCTGCCGAGGTCGGACAGGATGTCCGCGTGCAGGTTGGAGGCGACGACGACCGAGAGCTCCTCGGGCCGCAGGACGAACTTCGCGGCCATCGCGTCCACTAGCACGCTCTCCGTCTCCACGTCGGGGTAGTCCCGGGCGACGCGCCGGAAGGTGTCGTCCCACAAGACCATGCCGTACTGCTGGGCGTTGCTCTTGGTGACGCTGGAGACCTTGCGCCGGGCGCGGGTGCGGGCCAGGTCGAAGGCGAAGCGCATGATGCGCTCGCAGCCCACCTCGGTGAACAGCGCCGTCTGCACGGCGACCTCGCCGCCCGGGCCGCGTCCGGCGAAGTTGCGGCCGCCCGCCCCGGCGTACTCACCCTCGCTGTTCTCGCGGACGACGACCCAGCCGAGCTCGGTGTCGTCGGCCTTGCGCAGCGGGCTCCGCACGCCCGGCAGGAAGTGCACGGGACGGACGTTCGCCCACTGGTCGAGGTTCTGGCAGATGGCCAGGCGCAGGCCCCACAGGCTGACGTGATCTGGCACGCCGGGCCAGCCGACCGCGCCGAAGTAAATCGCGTCGAACTCCTTGAGTACCTCCAGGCCGTCTTCGGCCATCATCCGGCCGGTGCGCGCGTAGTACCCGCAGCCCCAGCCGAACTCCTGCCACTCGAATGCGAACGTCCCGGCGCGGCCCGCGGCCAGCGCGTCGAGCACCTCCCGCCCGGCGGCTACCACCTCCCGGCCGACGCCGTCCCCGGGAATCACCGCGATACGGAACGTACGTGACGCGCTCACCATGGGGTGTTCCTTCCTGTTTGCGGGAATATAATGCGCGGCAACCCAATCCTCGGTGCGGAGGGAGGTCATGGTGACCGAGCTCGGGCTAGCAGACACCAATGGCATCCTGGGCCTGCCCTGGATCGACCCCGTGCGGACAAGCGCCGGCCTGGGCTGGGAGCGGCTGTACGTGTCAACCCAGGCGGAACGGCCCTACCGGTCGAGCTTCTGCTCAGCCGGGACGCATCAGCTGATCCTGCACCTGGACGGGCCGGTCTCGGTGCGGCGCGGGCACGGCGGGCTCGGCATCCCGCGGCGCGTGCTGCCCGGCGGGCTGTTCCTGCACCCGGCGGCGCATGACCTGACCGTGGAGCTCGGCGGTGACCTGCGGACCACGCACGTCTACCTGACCGACGAGGCGGTGCAGGAGGCGGCGGACGGCACGGGCCGGGTGGAGCTCGCGGAGGAACTCGGGCGGTCCGATCCCCTCATCGAGCAGATCGTCCTCGGCCTCGACGGCGTGCTGCGGACCTGGGAGCCGACGGCCCGGACCTACGTCGATCACCTGTCCGTGCTGCTCGCGGCCCAGCTCGCGCGCTACCACTCGGTGCGGCCGGCCTGCGCCTGGCCGGACGACCGGCCGGGCCTGACCCCGCGCCAGCTCACGGCCGCGCGCGAGCTGATGGAGGCGCGCCTGGCCGAGCCCGTCCCGCTGGTGGACCTGGCCGCCGCCGTGTCGCTGTCGGTCAGCCAGTTCAGCCGGCAGTTCAAGGCGAGCACCGGGGAGACGCCGCACCGGTTCCTGATGCGGCTGCGGGCGGAGACCGCCTACCGGCTGCTGCGGTCAACCGCCATGCCGATACCCGAGGTGGCCGCCCGGTGCGGGTTCTCTCACCAGGAGCACCTGACCCGGGTGCTGCGGGCCCAGTCAGGCGTCACCCCGGCCGCGGTGCGCCGCGGCGGGTAGGCCACGGGTTGGGCACGGCGGGTTGACGGCACCGGGCTAGCTGACACAGGGCCGAGAGGCCGTGAGTTAGTGAGGGTTTTCCCGAACGGAGGCGGCTGGCTCCTTCGCCGGCTCGCTCCGCCGCGTTTCCTGGTTCGGCGTGGTCAGCTGGTAGCCGACGGGGAAGAGGCTGATCCGGGTGCGCGCGGTGACCAGGCCCCAGATGCCCTGCGGCAGGCGGATCGCCATGACGATGGCCAGCGCGCCGAGCGCCACCAGGTACCAGACGCCGTTGGCGGAGTAGTGGTACTGGATCTCGAAGAAGATCACCGCGCCGATGATCGGTCCCTCGATCGTGCCGAGGCCGCCAATGAGCACGCAGAAGATCATGTAGGCGGTCAGCGTGACGTCGAAGGCCGAGCCGGGTGCGATCGACAGCGTGTTGGCGAGGGTGAGCGCGCCGGCCGCGCCGCAGCCGAGCGCGGCGATCAGGAAGGCAACCCGCTTGGCGAACCCGACCCGCACGCCGAGGCTGCCGGCCGCGCTCTCGCTGTCCCTGATGGCGGTCAGGCCAAGCCCGAGGCGGCTGCGCAGCAGCGCGAAGACGCCGCCGATGGCGAGCACGACGATCGCCAGCGCCACCCAGTAGGTATCCGCCTGCCGCTGGGCCGGGTCGTAGCCCGACAGCGTGGTCAGCGAGGCGCCGGAGCCGCCGCCGAGGCCGCCGTCCTGGGAGACGATCAGGTAGATCGCCTGGGCGATCACCCAGGTGCCGATCGCGAAGTAGCCGCCGCGCAGCCGGAAGGCGAGGAAGGAGACCGGCACCGCGATCACGCCGGTGATCAGCGCGGCGAGCGGTATCCCTGTCCACACGTTGACGCCATGGTCGGTCAGGAACAGCAGCGTGTAGCCGCCAAGGCCGTAGAACGCCTGCAGCCCGATGGACATCATGCCGCCGTAGCCCGCCAGCAGGTTCCACATGCTGGCGAGCATGATCAGGACGAACATGCTGACGAGATTGAAGATGACGCCCGGGCCCGCGCCGTAGGGCAGCACGGCCAGGACCGCCACGACGGCCAGCAGGCCGACGCCGCCGGGCAGCGAGCCACGGCCACGGCGGCGGACCCGGACGACGGGGCCGTCATCCCCGGGGTGGGCCTGGAGGCGGGCGGCACTAGCGCGGCCGGCACTAGCCCGGGCGGATCGCGCGCCCGCGGACAGGCCGTGGGAGAAGCCGCCGAGAGTGCGCGGAATGCCGCGCACAGCGCGCAGCAGGCCGGACGCCGTTACGGCGCCGCCCCGGGAGAACAGGCCCTCGGGCCGGAGGACCAGCACCACCAGGAAGACGAGGTGCCCGGCCAGGACGCCGTCGGCCGGGTTGATCTGCGCGCCGATCGTCTGCGCCAGGCCGAGCACGATGCCGCCGGCCAGCGTGCCCCAGATCGAGCCGAGTCCGCCGATCACGACCGTCTCGAAGCCGAAGAGGAGGTAGTCGTTCCCGGAGGTCGGGGAGAACTGCGTGTGCATGCCGAAGAAGATCCCGGCGAGCGCGACGGTCGCGACCGCGATCGCGGTCGCGGTGGCGTACACCCGCTTGGTGTTCACGCCCATCAGCAGGGCGGTGCGCGGGTCATCGGAGCTGGCCCGCATCAGCCGTCCCGTCGTGGTGCGAGACATCATGAACTGCAGTCCGCTCAGGACCGCGACGGCGACGAGGAAGGTGACCACGTCGAACCAGCCGACGTAAAGGCTGCTGAACAGGTGGACCGACGCGGTACCGATCGAGCCTGCCTGCAGGCCCTGGGAGTTCGCGGAGAAGACCTGCAGCAGGACGTTCGAGATGATGACCGCGAGCCCGAACGTCACCAGGACCGACGTCACCTCGGCGCGCCCGACCGTGGCGTTCAGCAGCCAGCGCTGCAGGACGTAGCCGACGACCGCCGCGGCGGGGACCACGATGAGCAGCGTCAGCCAGGCGCTCATGCCGGTGGCGTTCACGAGCGCCACCGCGCAGAAGGCGGCGACCAGGGCGAGGCTGCCGTGCGCGAGGTTGACCAGGCGCATCACGCCGAACATCAGCGACAGGCCGGTCGCGAACAGCGCGAAGTAACCGCCGAGCAAGATGCCCTGCACGATCGTGTGCACCCAGGTCATCGCGTCGCTCCGAAATATGCGTAGGTGACCTGGTCCATGCTGAGCCCGGCCGCGGCGCCGTCAAGGACGGCGCGCCCTTCGAGCAGGCAGTAGACATGGTCGGCGACGGCGAGCGCCTGGCTGACGTCCTGCTCAACGAGCAGTACGGTCACGCCGCCCGCCTTGATGTCGGCGAGCGCGGCGTACAGGGCCTTGACGACAACGGGGGCGAGGCCGAGCGAGACCTCGTCGAGCAGCAGCAGTCGCGGGTTGCTCATCAGGGCCCGGCCGATCGCCACCGCCTGGGCCTCGCCGCCAGACAGGCTGCCGGACTTCCGGTCCTGGTGACGGGCGATGTTGGGGAACAGCTCGTAGACCGCGTCGAGATTCCATGGTCCCGGCCGGGCCTTGTAGCCGCCGATCTGCAGGTTCTCCCTGACAGTCAGGCTCGGGAACAGCTTCCTGCCCTCGGGCACCATGGCGATGCCGAGCGCGGGCCGCTCGTACGCGGGCACGCCGCGCAGGTCCGCGCCTTCGAAGACGACTCGTCCGTCGCTCGGGCTGACCAGGCCGGCGATCATGTTCAGCAGCGTCGACTTGCCGGCGCCGTTGGCGCCGATGACGGCCACCGTCTGTCCCTCGGGAACGCGCAGGTCGATGCCGAACAGCGCCTGGAACTTGCCGTAGTGCGCGCTCGCCTCCTCGACGGAAAGGATCATGGCGTGTCCTCGCCGGCACCGCCGCTGGCATTGCCCGGGCCGGGGGGCAGGTCGATGTTGCCGAGGTAGACCTGGCGCACCTGCGGGCTCGCCATGACCGCCACGGGGTCGCCGTCAGCGAGCACGCGGCCCGCGGCGATGCACAGCAGGCGGCCGACCACGGAGGTGAGCGCGTGCACGATGTGCTCGATCCAGATGATCGCCACGCCCTCGTTGTGTACCGCTCGCACGGTAGCGACCAGCTCGGCTACCTCGGGGTCGGTGAGCCCGCCCGCGACCTCGTCGAGCAGCAGCAGCCGCGGTTCCGTCGCCAGCGCGCGGGCCATCTCCAGCCGCTTGCGGTCGAGCAGGCCGAGGTTTCCCGCGGCGGTGTTGGCCCGGCCGGCCAGGCCGGTGAGCGCGAGTACCCGCTCGCAGGCGCCGTAGGCGGCGCGCTTGCGTCGCCCCGCGCCGTGCGCCGCGCCCACCAGGACGTTCTCGAAGACCGTCATGCCCGAGAACGGCAGCGGCATCTGATGCGTCCGTCCGATGCCGGCCCGGCACCGGGTGGACACGCGGGCCGCGGTGATGTCCCGGCCGTCGAAGGTGACCGTGCCGGCATCCGGAGCGAGCTCGCCGGAGATGAGGTTGAACAGGGTGGTCTTGCCGGCGCCGTTCGGCCCGACGATGCCGAGCACCTCCCCCTCGTGGAGTTCGGTGCTCAGCCCGTCGATGACCGTCACGCCGCCGAAGCGCTTGTGCAGCCCGTCAAGGGCGAGCAGGGCGGTCATGGTGTCTTCCAGGGTTGCTCTGGCGGTACCGGGGTCAGGTCAGGGCCTCTGGCGTACCGCCGGTCGGGATGTCGGGGTGACCGGGATTGACCACGATGGTGAGGTCGTACTGGTAGGGCCCGCCCGGCGTTTGCCGCCATTGTGCGCCGGTAAGGGGCGTCTTGGAAACGTTCGGCACCGGGCCGCTCGTCCAGTCGAGCGGGCCGGCGATCGTGCTGACCTTCAGCGTGGACAGGGCGGCGGCGATGTCCGCGGCCGTGAGGGACGTGCTCGCCTTCAGCGCGGCGTTCGCGACCTCGAACAGCGCGTGCGCGAAGCCGATCGGCTGGGTCCACTGCTGCTTGGTGCTGCTCTCGAACTGGTCGACGACCTGCTTGGTCGTCTGGCCGGTCAGTGAGCTTGTGAAGGGGTGGCTCGGCGACCACCAGCACTCGGTGGACAGGTTCTGCCCGAGGTCACCGAGCGCGTTGACCGAGGCGGGGAACAGCAGCGCCTTGGCGACGTTGGCGATCTTGGGCTTGTAGCCCTGCTGTGCGGCCTGCTTCCAGAACGTGGTGAAGTCCGGCGGGATGGGCACGCCCGCGAAGATCTGGCAGTCGTGCGACTTGAAGTCGGTGATCTGCGCGGAGAAGTCCGTGGTGCCGTCCGGGTAGCGCCCCGGGTCGACGACCGTGTAGCCCTTCGGGTCGACGGCGGCCGGAATGCCGGTCGCCTTGGCGGCGAACGCGTCGCCGTCGGAGTCGTTCGGCCACAGGCCGCCGATGACCTTGTTGGTGGGGATCGCGGCCCACTCGGCGAGGTAGACGGCCTCCAGGTCTTCCAGTCCCCAGAAGAAGTGGTACGTCCACTTGAAGCTGGATGAGGTGGCCCGGGTGGCGCCGGGCTTGCCGCCCCGGCCGATGAAGTACGACTGCCACGGGGCGACCGATGAGACGCACGGCACGCCGTTGGCCTCGCATGCGTCGGCCACCGGGTTGGTCGTGTCCGGGGTGCCGGCGACCAGGATGAGGTTCACCTTGTCGTTGAGTATCAGCTGGTTCGCGACCGCGGCGGCCTGGGCGTCCGTCGACTGGCTGTCCTTGCGGACGATATCCACGCCGTACTTCTTGCCCGCGACGGTGATGCCGTTCTTCGCGAAGTACGAGTTCATCGTGCCGATCACGAACGAGTCGGCCTGGCCGAACAGCGCCAGCGACCCGGTCTCGGGGGTGACGTAGCCGATCTTGATCGTGCCGCCGGCCGAGCTGCCGCCGCCGGACGATGAGCTGGCTCCCTGGACGCCGCCGCAGGCCGCGAGCAGCGGGGTCGCGGCCGCGGCGGCCCCGGTGAGCCCGGTGAGCTGAAGGAAGCGCCGCCGGCCAAGCGGCATGTGAGGAAGCGGAGAGGGAACTTCGGTGTCGCTCACTAGGGCCTCCAGATATTGATAACGGCCGCTCCGTTGCGGCTGTGGGGGGTTGTTACTCGGGATACGGGTGCCCTAGGGCACCACGCTGGTCAGGTCGAGTTCGGTGGCCGCGCGCTCCTGGTCGGGCTGGTTCTTGAGCAGCACGGGGAGGGTGCGGGTGATGACCGGGGAGTCGAGTTCGGTCACCCCGAGCATGACGAGGCTGCGGGCCCAGTCGACGGTCTCCGCGATGCTCGGCGGCTTGCGCAGGTCAAGGCCGCGCATCGCGTGCACGACGCGGGCGGCCTGCGCGGCGAGGGCCGGCCTGATGTCAGGCACGCGCAGCTCGATGATCTGCCGCTCCCGTTCGGCGTCGGGATAGTCCAGGTGCAGGTACAGGCAGCGGCGCTTGAGTGCCTCGGACAGCTCCCTGGTCGCGTTGGACGTGAGGATGACGAGCGGCACCTGGCGGGCGGTCACCGTGCCGAGCTCGGGGATGGACACCTGGAAGTCCGACAGCACCTCAAGCAGGAGGGCCTCGGTCTCCACCTCGACCCGGTCCACCTCGTCGATGAGCAGGACCACCGGGTCCGCGGACCGGATCGCGGCGAGCAGCGGCCGCTCGAGCAGGAAGTCCTCGGTGAAGATGTTCGCCTCGGTCTCGTCCCAGGAATGCCCGTCGTCCGCCTGTATCCGCAGGAGCTGCTTCTTGTAGTTCCATTCGTAAAGCGCCTTGGCCTCGTCCAGGCCCTCATAGCACTGCAGCCGCAGCAGCCGGGCTCCGGTCAGCGCCGCGGCGGCCTTCGCCAGCTCGGTCTTGCCGACCCCGGCCGGCCCTTCCACGAGCAGCGGCTTGTCCAGGCCGTCGGCGAGGAACAGCGCGTCGGCGGTCAGGTCGTCGGTGACGTACGCGGCTTCCCTTCGCAGTCGCTCGCCGAGCGTCGTGGTGTCACCGAAGCGCTTGCTCACCGGGCGTGGTCAGAACTCGACCGGCTGGGTGGGGAACTGGCCGCTGCTGATCAGCTTCGGGATCGTGCCGCTGGCGTTCTCCCAGACCAGGAGCATGGACCGCTTCGGCGAGTAGCCCTGGTGCCGGATGTCGGACGGCATCGCGGCCACGTCGCCGGCCTTCATGACGACCTTGGCGCGCTTGCGGCCGGTGTCCCGGTCCTCGACATCCCAGATGATCTCATCCGACAGCTGCACGAACCACTCGGCCCGGTCGTTGCCGTGGATGATCGGCAGGATGTACTCCTCGGTGGTCGGGCAGTACAGGGACTCCCGGCACACGCTCACCACGCTCGGGTTCCAGGTCACCGGGGACCTGGACAGGTAGGCGAACAGGTTGAACGAGCCGACCTCCGCCTCGAACCCCGGCTCGGCATGGACCTCGGGCTCCTCCTGGCTCACGTCCGCGAACATGCGGTTCACCGGGTGGCCGTTAGCGTCGTCGCGGAGCGGCTCATCGCCAGGCAGCGACACCATCCGCTGCGCGGTGACCCGGTGGCGGGTAATGGCGGCGTCGTTGTTCCCCTGCTTGAGCCCGAACGCGGAGCCGGTCTCCTGCGGGCTGGCGAACGGGTCGAATTCCGCGTTCGTCCAGTCGGAGAGCATGGCGGCGAACAGGTCCTTGATGACCGGCGTCTCGATGTTCTCCATGTGGTCAAGCTCGGCCCGGCGGTAGGCGTCGTTGTACCGGCCGGCGAACAGGTCGACGGTGCCGTAGTGGTTCATGGTGCCGACCACGCCGTCGAAGTTGACGATTCCGTAGAAGAACTCCCAGGCCACGTCCCGCTGCAGGGCGCGAAGGAAGGCGTCCACGCTCATCACGTGACGGCCGGTGGGCCAGTTAACGTAGGCGAAGTACTCGTCCCTGCTGAAGTGGAACTGGCCGAGGGTGAAGGTCCGGTAGCCGAATTCGTTCGGCTCGCCTGCCTGGCCGGTGACCGCGGCGTTCGTGACTGTCATTGGTATTCCTTCTGTTCGGACGGTCAGGCGGTCTGGCAGATTTCGGACCAGCGGAACTGCGTGTCCGGGCCCGCGACGGTCTGGATGAGCAGCACCGCCGGCCCCGGCGACGAGTAGCGGTAGGCGCGTCCGGCGGGGAGCAACGTGAGGTGCCCGCGCCGGGCCACGACCCGGCCCATCAGGGCCTGCGCCGCGTCGTCCGGCACGCCGCCAGAACCGCTTTCCGGCAGCGACTGGCCGTCGCGCAGGGTCTTGAGCGTGAACTCCACCTCGCCGTCGAGGACCAGCGCGCTCTGGTCGTGCGCGGCCGCCCGCCAGCCGGACGTTCCCTCCACGCGGACGGCCTCAAGGACGTATTCGAAGTTCTTTCCCACCGCGATCTGCTCGAACGGCTTGGCCAGCGACGCGACCTCGAAGATGTTGGAGAAGGCGTAGTTCTTCGGGTCGTCGTCGATGACTTCGACGCCGCCCTTCTCGTAGCTGTCGAGGGACCCGAGGCGAGTCTCGTAGGGCATGGCTAGCTCCTAGTCGGTGGTCCGCACGAGTGCGGGTGGTGGACTAGGTCGAGTGTGCGCGGCGTGAGATGGGAGAGTCCTGCACCAAAGCGGCGTCGTTCTGCACATTCCTGCGGTGCCGCGTTTCCGCACGCGGCGGGCCGCGCGGGTTGCGCACGTACCCGTTAGCGTTCACGGGGCCGGTGCGGGCTGGTCAAGCGGTGAGGCGGCGCCCGCCCCAGCCGTCCGGCGGCGGCGGCGGGGCCGAGGGCGGTTCGCCGGGCCGAAGCACGCCCGCCCCGATGGCGATGGACCGCAGTTGCGCGAGCACGTCGGGCAGGTCGCTGGCCAGCGGCAGGTAGCAGACCAGTTCCGTCGCGCCCGCCTGAGCGAGGGCCGCCGCGGCGGCCTGGCACTCCTCGAGCGTGCCGAACAGCCCCTGCTCCGCGGGATGGCCGGCGAGGGTGAACAGCTCGTCCGCGTCCGCGCGGGCCCGGGCCTCGGCGTCGGTCCGGCCGACGGACACGGTCACCTCCGCGAGCACGGGCCGTCCCCCCGCGGCCGAAGCGGCGGCGGAGACCTCGCCCGCCAGGTCCCGGCCGGGTGCGCAGGGGACGAAGACGGCGGCGGCCGGCCCGGCTTCGGCTCCGGCTCCCGCGGGCAGGGCGAGCCACGGGACATCCTGGCCTGGCCGCCGTCCGGTCAGGCCAGGCAACCGCGCGACCGCGGGCGGCGAGCCGGCCAGGGCGATCCGCGGGCCAGCCGGGCGCCCGCCAGCCAGGGATCCGGTGGCTGGGGAACCGGCCGCCGTAACGAGGCGGTCAAGCCAGTCACCGTCTGCGCCGGCCACGCCGGCGACGTCGGCGACGTCGGCGTCCACGACGAGTCCAAGCGGAACCTGCAGGCCGGAGGCCAGCGCGGTGAGGAGGGCGGCGACGTCGGGCTCGCTCATCCGGCCGCCGCTCAGCGGCCACCACGGGTACCGCAGCCAGATCCCGGCGAGGCCGAGCCGGTCGGTGAGAGTGGCCACCTGCCGTGCGCGCGCGACGTCTAGGCGCCCGTCGATGACCACGCTGAGCGTTACCGGCCGGGCCTGGCTCGCGGTGACCGGGGACTGTGCCGGACGTTCCGCCTCATTTAGGCTGCCACCCATGAGCAGTCATGCTAACGCCAGCCAGCTGCCTGGCCCAGTGAGCTCGCTCGCCGAGGTCGTTCCCGCGGCGGTCACCGAGTTCGCCCGCAGGCTCCGCTGGCTGGGCGTGGACGTGTCCGTGTCTGAGGTGGCCGACGCGCTGCGCGCGATCAGTGACGCTGACTTGCTTGACCGGGAACGGCTCCGCGGGCGGCTGCAGGTCACCCTCGTCAAGCGCTCCGCGGACATCGTTACCTTCCAGGCCGCCTTCGACCTGCTGTTCCCGGCGCTCGCCGCCACCGGGGACGACGGTCACGCGGCTGGGGAACCGGCCGGCGACGACGCGGCCGGTGAGATGGAAGACGGCGAGCCGGCGGCGCCTGACCTGCTCGCGCGGCTGGTCGCGCTGCTGCGCGGCGACTCGGCGGCCGGCGTGGGCGAGCTCGCCGCGGAGGTGATCGGCGCCTACGGCGGCCTGGGCACCGGGCAGGCCGCCGGCTCGCAGCGCTACTACGAGTACCGGATCTTGCGCCAGCTCGACCTGAGCACGCTGCTGCACCGGGCCATGCGGCTCGACGACGCCACGCCGCGCCCCGGCCTTGAGCGGCGGCTGGCCGGCCTCGAGCAGGAAACACGTATGCAGGAGCTGCGCGCGCAGATCGCCGCGCAGCTGCGTGACCGCCTCGCCGAATCTCAGGGAGTCGAGACGTCGCTGCGCCAGCTGCGGGAATCGGTGCTTGACGAGGAGTTCCTCCGGGCCGGCCCGGCGGAACTTGCCGCCATGCGCGCCGTCGTGCAGCCGCTCGCCCGGCGGCTGGCGGCGACGGCCCGCCGCAGGCGGCGACGGAACCAGGCAGGCAAGCTTGACGTGCGCCGGACCATGCGCCGGGCGATCGCCACCGGCGGGGTGCCCATCGACCCGGCCTGGCACCGGCGCCGCCGCCCGCGCCCCCGGCTGCTCGTGCTCTGCGACGTGTCGGGCTCGGTCGCCGAGTTCGCGAAGTTCACCCTGTCCCTGCTGCACGCGCTGCACGCGGAGCTGCCGCGGCTCCGCTCGTTCGTCTTCGCGGACGGCGTCGCCGAGGTCACCGACCTCGTCGAGTCGAGCCCGGGAGTGATCGACACCCGGCTGCTGCTCGCCCGCCCGGGGGTAGTGCGCGGCGACGGGCACAGCGACTACGGCGCCGTGCTGCGCCAGTTCACCGACGAGCAGGCGGGCGGCCTGTCCCGCGATTGCGTCCTGATCATCTGCGGCGACGCCCGGGGCAACTACCGCCCCGAGCGGGCCGACCTGCTGCGCGCGCTGCGCGGACGGGTGCGGGCCGTGCACTGGCTCAACCCCGAGCCGGCGGCGGACTGGGACACCACCGATTCCCTGGTGAGCGCGTACCGGCCCTACTGCGACTCCGTCACCGAGGTCCGCACCCTGCGCCAGCTCAGCACCTGGGTGGACAAGCTCATTTAGCTGGAAGCTCGCCGGGCACGAGTTCAACCGAGGCTGGCCGGCCCGGCGCCGCGATGCGCTCGATCAGGCGGGCACAGGCCCGCCTGCCGAGCAGGCGGCGCGGCTGGCCGTCATGACCGCTCCCGTCCGGAGCCCGCCCGATCATGACGACCGGCACTCTGGCGGCCAGCCGCTCAAGGAGCGGGGCGGGGATGCCTCCCTCGTCGGCCAAGATCCCGTCCACCCTGTCCGGCAGCGTGTCCACCTGGCAGATGTCCGGGTCAGCCACGTCCCAGTACGTGATAAGCAGCGACCAGCCGGCGTCGCGGACATGCGCGATCACGCCGTCCAGGGGATCGTCGCCGCCGAGGGGGCTCGCATCGTCATAAGACCTGCCCGGCCGCTTCACGCGGACAATACCGATCGTCTTCCCGTACCTGCCGGACAAGCCCTGCCCAGCGGTGTCCCGAGCGCGGCCGAGTTCCTCGAGGTTCATCCCGGACGGGTCACACTCCTAGCAACACGTCTGTGTCTCCCCCGGCCGTGGGCGGCGGTGCCCGCTACTGACCTACCGAGTAGTTGGTCGGTGTCGGTATTGTGAGTCAGCGCGCGCTATCTGGTCAAGGTACTCGGTCGTGGTCATTAAATGGTTTAGTGCGAGATCAGCGGGACGCCCGGGCCGCGATGAGGCGTGCGATAATTCGGGATACCTTCAAGGCAGGGATCACGGATGGCCTACGACGTCACCCGCAGCCGAGGCGAAGAGAGCAAGGCGGCAATTCTTACCGCCGCCAGGGAGCTATTCGCCACGCGGGGCTACCGTGGCACGTCGCTTGCCGCGATCGCCGAGGCGGCCGGGCTCAGCCAGCCCGGCCTGTTGCATCACTACCGTTCCAAGAACGCGCTGCTACTCGCGGTGCTCGCCAGTCGCGATTCTGCGGACTCGAGCATCTCCTCGCCCGGGCCTGACGCACCGCGCATCGGGATAATCGACGGCCTGGCCACGCTCGTCGCGCACAACGAATCCGACCGGCAGGTCGTGGCGCTGTTCTCTATGCTGCTCGGCGAGGCCGTAGCAGCCGATCACCCGGCGCACGAGTACTTCGTGCGCCGGTACGACGAGGTCCGAGCCTGCCTCACTCAGAATCTGCGCGACGCACAGGAGCAGCACGCTCTCGCTCCCGGCATCGATACGGAAGCACTGGCCAACGTGCTCATCGCCGTGCTTGACGGGCTGCAGTTCCAATGGCTCCTCGACGAGTCCGTGGATATGCGCGCGAGCTATGCGGCGCTCAGCGGGCTCATCCGCGCCGCCGGGTCATCCGCTCGCGCCGCCGCCCCCTGACTGGCTTCACGCGTTGGAGTCCCACGCGATCTCGAAGAGATGACCATCGGGATCGGCGAAGTACCCGGAGTAGACGCCGAACGGCCGCAGGTGAGCGGGCGCGGTCAAGGTGCCTCCCGCGGCTTCGACCTGCCGGAGCAGCCGGTCGACCTCCTCCTGTGATCCGGCGGGGACGCCCAGGCTGAACTCGGTGGAACTGGGCGGACCGGCTGGGAGGCCGGCGTCCTTGGCGAGGTTCGCCCGTTCGTACAAGCCGAGCAGCAGGCCGCCGTCGAGCTTGAAGAACGCGATGGTTCCGTCGGCGCCGGTGACCTCGTCGTGGAACTCCTGTCCGACGATGCCCTCGGTCGGCCAGCCCAGGCCGTCACGGTAGAAGGAGACTGACCGGTCGAGGTCGTCTACGGCCAGGGTGATGAAGAAAATCTTGGCTTGCACTGCGTCTCCTGTCGGTCGCGCCCCGGCTGGTCGTCGTCAGGCCCGCGCATGATTCACAGTCTGCCCGCAGGCACCGACGTTATGAACCGGGCCACGCGCGGGACAACTGGCCGGCCCTGTCCCCGGCGCCGGCCGGATTTACTGAGCAAGCGCTTAAGATGTCGGGGTTACGGGGCTGAGCTCACCGGTCGCTCCCCTTGAACTGATGCGAGGCAACGACGTGCTGGCCACTTTCGAATCAGGCCGCGGCGGAACGGCTGTCCCGCAAGGCTCAGGCGTAGAGACGCTGGCGATCACGCTGTAACTTTCATCCGCGCGCCAGCGAACGCGCTGCTTGGCCGCGGCCGCGCCGCGCCGCGCTGGGCAGGCCGTCGCGCCCGGCGTACCGTCCTTGGCCATGACGCGCCCCACAGTCAGCGCCATTCCCGCCTTCGTTTCTGTGCTAGCCATCGGCATCGCCGTGGGCGGCTGCGCAGCCGCGACCGCGACCGCCGGAGCCGCATCCGCTAGCTCCGCCGCTTCACCGGCGGCGTCCGCCGCCAGTGCGTCCTTCTACGGGCCGCCCGGTCCCGACCCGGCCTGCGCCGCCGCGCACAAGGCCGAGCAGACCTTGCAGGCACGGCAGGGCAAGGACCAGTCCAGCGAGTCCGCTATCGACCAGGACTTCACGAACTTCGCCCAGGCGCTCAACGCCGCGGCGCGGCAAGAGAAGCACCCAGCCGTGGCCAACGCGATGACCGCCCTGGCTGATGACTACACCGCCCTGGTCGAGTCGCAGAGCGGCGCGGCGCCGCTTCCGAGCATGAGCGCGATGCAGAACGACGGCGCTGCCTTCGACAAGGCTTGCCCTTAACGACACGGGTAATCCCGCCGGGGTCTGGACGACCCCGGCGGGCGGTTAACCGGCCCTGTTCCCCGGGCTGGGGGCCGACCCGGCCCGGGGAACAGGCTCCCGGTCAGGTGCAGGCAGTGCCGTTGATCGCGAACGACGTCGGGTTGGCGTGGTTGCTGGTCCACGTGCCCTGGAAGCCGTCGGTGATATTGCTGCCAGCCGCGATGGTCCCGTTGTAGCTGGCGTTGGTGAGGGTGGCGTTCGCGCCGGTCTGGGCGAAGCCACCGTTGAAGTTGGCGGTGATCTTCTCGTCGCCCGGCCAGGTGAAGGTCAGCGACCACGAGTTGATCGTGGTCGTTCCGGTGTTGGCGATGGTCACCTGAGAGGTGAAGCCGTTGGGTGACGCGGTCCACGCACTGTTCAGGGTGTAAGTGACGTGGCACGCGAGGCCGATGCTTACCGGGTTGATTACCCAGGTGAAGGTGGTCGTCCCCGCCGCGCCCGTGGTGTCGGTGACGGTCACGGTGACGCTGGAGGTCCCGGCCGTGGTCGGGGTGCCGGTGATCAGCCCGGTGGAGGAGCTGATCGCCAGGCCGGCCGGCAGGGTGGCGCTGTAGGTGAGGGTCTGCCCGGCGGCGGAGTCCGTCGCCTTGATCTGCAGGCCGGTGATGGCGGTGCCGACGGTGCCGGACTGGCTGCCCGGGTTGGTCACCGTGACGGTGTTAGCGCCTTGCGGGCTGATCGTCCAGGTGAAGGCGGCCGTGCCCTTCGCCCCGGTGGTGTCGGTGACGGTCACGGTGACGCTGAACGGGCTGCCCGTCGTGGTCGTCGGCGTGCCGGAGATCAGCCCGGTGGAGGAACTGATCGCCAGGCC
>Ga0265338_10006195_pt1 | contig 15333 bp, 9 predicted proteins | sample 42126metaG_FD_193579 | JGI IMG/M metagenome (GOLD analysis project Ga0265338, IMG submission 193579) | Rhizosphere microbial communities from Carex aquatilis grown in University of Washington, Seatle, WA, United States - 4-21-26 metaG | ecosystem: Host-associated > Plants > Roots > Rhizosphere >... | reverse complement strand
GATTAAAATAAGGGTTGTCTAATTGTATAATAATGGTATAGTATCGTGTATCCAAATAGTCCTTTCACGTTATTCCTTTTGAATTTAAATGCAAAGGTTCTAGTTTATCGTAGCGTTGTAATAGATATTTTAAGCTATTTCCATCACTCTACAATTAGATATAGAATTAATAGTAAACTATTCATAATAAGGTAATAAAGTTCTGATTCTCTATTGTTTTATGTTCTACTTAGTAATTGTTGCACATATTTTACGTTTAGCCATTACATAAAATGAGAAAAGTTATGCGGTGAGACGTTGCACGCAACGTCTCACCGCATAACTAATAATTAATTAACTAAAAACTAAAACAACCTTATCTTAATTATACATTCGGTTTTCTATAATTGCGATGACTTAGCAGTCAAAGCAGGATAAACCCCAAAACCTTATTATAATAGATTTAGTTATCCTTTTGTAAAGTATATGAATTACGATAAAAGTGTTTAAATGAAAAACCTTTTTCTCATGATAATACAACTACATTGAGCAGTTCAGTTATTGAATTATGTTTTGCTATACAATTCTAAACTACAGCCAACGCAAATGTTATATATCTTATTCACAATACTGTAATCGTTAGTTTGCAGCCGATATAAAACAATTATAACACTTCAATCTAAGTCTATTGTTTTTGCATTTGCAACATCACTATTATGCAAAATAAAAAAAACAATGTATCCTATGTGCTTATCTCGTTACATTTTATACAATTTTACAAGCATAATGAAGTAGTTCTTTCAGTTTTAAAACAAGCAACAGCGTAAAAACAGTTATTTTTGTAGAAAAAATTAAAAGCCTTAATTGTGAAAGTTTGTATTGCCGAAAAACCAAGTGTTGCCAAAGAAATAGCACGGATATTACAAGCTAATACTCGTAGAGACGGTTATTTTGAAGGAAATGGATATCAAATAACCTGGACCTTCGGACATTTGTGTACACTTAAAAATCCGGAAGATTATACCATTGACTGGAAGGCGTGGCGGATGCATGCATTGCCAATGATTCCCCCTCGTTTTGGAATAAAACTCATCGAAAACGATGGTGTACAAAAGCAATTTAACACCATTAAGAAACTCGTTTCTGATTGCGATGAAGTAATTAATTGCGGTGATGCCGGAATTGAAGGAGAGTTAATACAACGTTGGGTATTGACCAAAGCCGAATGTACGAAACCATTGAAACGTTTATGGATTTCGTCGATGACCGATGAAGCAATTAAAGAAGGGTTTGAACGGTTAAAAGAAGGAAAAGATTTCGACCGGTTATATGCTGCCGGTAATGCTCGTGCCATTGGCGATTGGTTATTGGGAATGAATGCAAGCCGTTTATATACCTTGAAATATGCCGATGGTAAAGGGGTATTGTCTATTGGAAGAGTGCAAACACCAACCCTTGCACTTATAGTACGCCGATTCGAAGAAATACAAAACTTTGTACCTAAAACATTTTGGGAAATAAAAACCTTATATCGATCGGTAATCTTTAATTCCACCAACGGACGATTCGAAACGGTTGAGGATGCTGCAACCGTAATAGAAGAAATAAAAACCAATCTTTTCGAGGTTATCTCTTTTGAACAGAAAAAAGGCAACGAAGCACCACCTCGATTGTTCGATTTAACAGCCCTACAAGTTGAATGTAACAAGAAATATAGTTTTACAGCCGACGAGACCTTAAAATACATTCAAACACTTTACGAACGTAAGATGGTAACCTATCCTCGTGTCGATACGAGCTTTTTGCCTAACGATGTCTATTCGAAGATAGAAGGAATTTTAAAGAATATGACACCTTACGCTAATTTTACAGCAGCTCTTCTCGGTAAACCAATCAAAAAGAGTAAAAAGGTATTTGACGATACCAAGATAACCGATCACCATGCTATTATACCAACCGGAATCAAACCCGAAGGATTGATGTTACCCGAAAAGCAAGTATACGACCTTATAGCTCGACGATTTATTGCAGCTTTTTATCCCGATTGTATAGTTTCAAATACAACGGTTATGGGAATGGTTTCCATACACGAATTTAAAGCTACGGGAAAAGTTATTCTCGATGAAGGATGGAGGGTACTATATCCTAAGAAAGACAATGCCGATTCCGAAACCGATGCCGACGAAGAACAAATAATGCCCCATTTCGAAAAAGGTGAAAAGGGCGAGCATACACCCGATTTACTTGAAAAACAAACGCAACCACCTAAAATGCTTACCGAAGCAACCTTATTGCGGGCAATGGAAACAGCCGGTAAACAAGTTGAAGACGACGAACTGCGCGAATTGATGAAAGAAAATGGTATAGGACGACCATCGACACGTGCTAATATTATCGAAACCTTGTTTAAGCGTAAGTTTGTAACACGCGAAAAGAAAAACCTTGTTCCAACGCAAACCGGCATTCAACTGATTAATACCATTCAAAACGAATTATTGAAATCGGCCGAGTTAACGGGATTATGGGAAAAGAAACTACGGCAGATAGAGAAGGGTGAATACGATCCGAAAACCTTTCTCGAAGAAATGAAGATCATGGTTCGTGACATCGTAATTGAAGTTCAACGCGAAACACATAAAACAATAGCCATTGAACAAGATGTGAAACAGGACGATAAAACTGAAAAGAAGAGTAACCCAAAGACAACGGAACCTAAAAAAGCAGCAGTTAAAAAATCGCTTCCCAAAGAAGAAACAGTTGTCGGAATAACCTGTCCTAAATGTAAGGAAGGAACACTGTTGAAAGGAAGAACCGCCTTTGGATGCAGTCGTTATAAAGAAGGTTGTACCTTTAAGATCTTGTTTGAACAATATGGCAAAACATTGACCGATAAACAAATCGTTACCTTAGTTGAAAAAGGTAAATTACCGAAAATAAAAGATCTTATAGTCGATGGTCAAACAATTGAACATGAATTGTTCTTTACCGATTTGTTCGAAGTAAGCCTTACCGCGGTGAAGGAAGAGAAAAGTTTGTTTTAGGAGTAGAAAGGAAACTTAAATCCATTCGTTCCTAAGCTTTATAAGTTGGTCATCTGTCTCGTGTAAAGGTTGTTTTTGCATTGCACCTTTTAATTGACTTATAGCAATTAATGATTGACAACTCGATCGGACTCGTTTTGAACCACGAAAGCTAGCGCGGACTCAATGTCATTAAGTTAAGGAATATAGAATAGAAATGACAATTTATTTTGTGACGTGAACACCCCAAACCCCTAAAAGGGGCTTTAACATCCTAACTGTTAGGTTAAGTTGTTTCTTTGTTTGCCGGTAATTTTATATCTTATTATTCAATGATAATGGAATTTATAGTGAGATATCTAAAATCATTTAGAGAGGTTGTTAAAGCCCCTTTTAGGGGTTTGGGGTGCTTTTCATACTAACAATAAATGATATCTCTTAACTTAATGACATTGAGTCCGCGCTAGCATACATTTCTGGAAATGTAAACGTTAAGTCCGAACCAGCGAAATAGTTCGGACTAAACACTATCATTGTCGTTAACATAACACTAATGACTGCAATTGATTTCATCGTTTACAATTCAACAATCGTAACGGTTATTATGTTTTTCACCATAGTAGAATAAACATTCGATCTATATATTATACATTCATCAGAGCTTATTTTAATAATCATACTTCCGAAAATACAAATCGCTTCGATTATTTTACTCTTTGATCTAATTATTTTTAAAAGTATATCGATTATTATTCAATGTATATCGATTATTTTTAATTCATAGAGGAGGTTTATGAATGTTATAGTATCAGTTAGAACTCCATAACGCTTATTTCGATATTCATAATAGCACTTTATTCATTCATCAAGCTTATTACGAATTCATACGGGTAGTTTTAATAATCATACTTCCGGTATTGAACATTGATACGCCTTTTTTACAATTTGATCGTCTTATTTTGAAAATCATATGAACTAATATGATTTCATAAAAGCCTTATATAAATTCACGGGGACAAATATAAATTCATATAACGTATTACGATATTTATAATACTACTTTAACCATTCATAAAGCTTATTACGAATTCATACAACTAGTTTTAATCGCCATACATCCTATATTGCACATCAATACGCTAGTATTACTATTTGCTCTACTAGTTTTGAAATTCATAACACTACTTTAACCATTCATAAAGCTTATTACGATATTCATATCACGACTTTTATTATTCATAAAGATTATAATGAAATTCATAACACAACTATAACCATTCAAAATCTTTATTACGAATTAATTCAGGTCGTTTTAATAAACAGACTTCCAGTATTGCAATTTGAATTGCCGGAATCATAATCCGATTAAGGTATTATATCATTCAACCGTATAAACAATCGTTTATTAGTAGCAAAAACGCGTATTTACAATCCTTTGTTTTGCTTTCTAACTAAAAACTCACCAATGTGAATTATTTTCCTTTGAGAGCCTTTGTTAATTCCCTTATTCGCCTTTGTGGTTAAACCAAAGCATTGAATAGCTTTATAACTAGTAATGAATCATTGTCGTTTAGTTAAGGAACATACAATAGAAATGAAGGTTGCTTTGTGAGTGAGTACCCCAAACCCCTAAAAGAGGCTTTAACAGCCTCTCTAAAAGCTTAAAAATATCTCACTATTGATGCCTTTTATTCTGGAATAATATGATAAATTAATTACTAGTAAACAAAGAGACAACCTTGCCTAGCAGTTAGGCTGTTAAAGCCCCTTTTAGGGGTTTGGGGTACTTATAGAACAATCAATAAATGATATTTCTTAACTTAACGACATTGAATAACTAAAAACGATCAATTAAAAAGAATATTCCTTTGAGAGCCTTTGTGAAAATTCCCTTTTTTGCCTTTGTGGTTAGCTTATTCCTTACTATAAACCCTTTTTACTCTACGAGCTATAGATGTAAGTATTTCATAGGGAATAGTTCCTATTTTGGCTGCTTGTTCGCTAATGGTAAGTTCTTTTCCGAATAGAATAACATCGTCGCCTTCTTTAGCATCAATACCGGTAATGTCGATCATGGTTGCATCCATACAAACATTGCCAATAATAGGAGCCCTTTGACCGTTCACCAATACTTCGCCAACGCCATTGCTGAATTTACGATTCAGTCCATCGGCATAACCTATAGGAATAACAGCTATGGACGAAGGTTTCGAAATCTTTCCTTTGCGGCTGTATCCCACCGTTTCACCTGCTTGCATTGTTCTGATTTGTGAAATACATGTTTTTAGTGTACTGATGTGTTGCAATGCTTTGCTTTCAATGGCACTGATGCCATATAAACCTATACCTAGACGCACCATTTCGTATTGAGCTTCTGGAAAACGTTCAATACCGGCAGAGTTGAGTATATGCCTGTCGATAGAGTAAGGGAACGATGTTTTAATCTTTTCAGCAATCGAATTAAACAAGGTTATTTGAGTACGGGTAAAATCATCGAATTGCATATCGTCGCTTCCCACAAGATGCGAGAATACCGATGCTATTGAAATGGCTTTTGATTGTTTGAGTACTTTTATCAGTTCATCTACTTCGTCTGGAACAAATCCCATACGAGCCATACCGGTATCGAATTTCAGATGAATAGGGTAGGCAGAACCAACTTGTGAATGTTCGAGCGATGCCGTGAATAACGAAAGTATTCTAAAACTGTAAATTTCGGGTTCCAAATGATGATCAATCATCGTATCGAACGTTTCGGGTTCGGGATTCATTACCATGATCGGTAACGTGATTCCGGCTTTTCGAAGCTCAATACCTTCGTCGGCAAAGGCTACTGCTAAATAATCGACACGATGATGTTGTAACAGATTTGCTATCTCAAAGCTTCCACTTCCATACGAAAAGGCTTTTACCATCACTACTATTTTAGTGTGTGCCTTAAGTAACGAATGGAAATAATTAAGGTTATTACTTATTGCGTTAAGATCGACTTCGAGTACCGTTTGATGCAGGCGTTGTTCCAATTCGTTGGTTATCTTTTCAAACTTGAAAGCTCGTGCTCCTTTTATCAAGATCGAACAATCGGTGAAATGGTATTCGGGTAGATGTTCAAGAAAATGTGCCGTCGAAAAGTAATAATCACCATTAAACAATCCTTTTTGTTTGCATTTAAAAAGATCGGGGCCTATACCAATAAAAGAGTCTACTTTCTTTTCTTCCAAAATAGAAAACAATGTTCCATATAATTGATCAAGCGGCACACCCGATTGTTGTACATCGGAAAGAATTACCACCTTCTTTAAATGTTGGTTTTGCTGATTGAGGAAATCGAGAGCTATTTTTATACTTTCAATATCGGAATTGTAGCTATCGTTAATGATTGTAGTATTATTTTTACCTTCTTTCAATTCCAAACGCATTGCAATGGGAGGCAGGTGTTTAAATAAATGTTTCTTATCGTTGGGCGAATATCCTAAATAGATCAACGTTGTTAAGCAACATACGGCATTTTCGATCGAAGCATTGTCTTTGAAAGGAATGGAAATTGAATCTGCTTTACCATTTGTGGTAAACCATATGGTCGATTCCATCTGGGTTTTTTCTATTTTTGTTACAATAACATCGGCATCAGAGCCTTTGATCGACCAGCAGAACGTTTTCTTTTCTTTTGGGGTAACTTGACGTTCGATGAGTTGATAATCTTTAGAATAAATTATTACTTCGCTTTGTGAAAATAAAAGAAGTTTCTCATCGATCTTTTGTTCTATCGAACTAAAATATTCTTGATGTGCGTTGCCTATATTAGTAAAGATTCCAATGGTTGGACGTATTATCGGTTCGAGTTTAATCATTTCGCCCGGTTGAGATATTCCGGCTTCGAAAATTGCCAATTCGTTAGACTTATCGATTAAACTTACCGAAAGAGGAACTCCTATTTGTGAATTATAACTTTTAGGACTGCGAACAATCGATTTACTATCGGCCAATAAAAAATGTAACCATTCTTTAACAATTGTTTTACCATTGCTACCTGTTATTCCTATTGTTGGAATAGAAAACATCGAGCGATGATTGCTGGCAATTATTTGAATTGCATCGAGCGAATTGTTTACAAGTATGTAACCGGCGTCGTTGTGTATAATACCGGGTAATTTCTCAACTAAGAAGCATCGAACACCACGTTGGTAGAGTGTTTCAATAAATTCATGACTATCGTGTTGTTTCCCTTTTATTGCAAGGAATAATGCCGATTGGGTAGAAACGAGATTTCGGCTGTCTGTTATTAACGATGAAATGGAAAAAGAAGCGTTGCCGGTAATCGTACCGTTCGTTATTTTTGCAATTTCTGCAAGCGAGTAATGAATCATGTAACTATTTTTGATTTTTCAGTTATTCAAAAAGCTTCGACAAGTTAGCATGTGTAACGTTATCTATATGTCACTCCGAGCTTGTCGAAGGGGTGGCATAAGACTTTAAACTAGACTTTGTAGCCGATAACTAAAATATCATCAATTTGTTCGTAACCCGATTTCCAATCTTCGATAGCAGTATTCAATTGTTCGTATTGCTGTTCAATTGGTAAATGATTGATATTGGTTAACAGTTTTTTAAATCGTTTGGTAAGGAACTTTTGATTCTTAGGTCCACCGAATTGATCAACATAACCATCAGAGAAGTTATAAAGAATATCGCCCGGTTGCAATTGAATCGTTACACTTTCGAAAGGATGTGTTTCGGAATATATTCCAATAGGCATTTTATCGGCTTTAACATGAATAAGAGCACATCCTTTTTCGTCGTCGGTTTCAAATATTTCTTGTGCTATTCGTCCGTCAGCCCATTCTTCCATAACATCAGGATTCTTTCTGACAATGAATAACGGATTGTTAGCACCGGCATATTCAACCGTCATAGTCTTTTCGTCGTAAATGTACATCGAAACATCCATTCCATCTTTTTGCTCTCCTTTTTTACCTGTTTGTTTTAAAGAAGATATAACATAATCGCGCAATTCGTTAAGAACATTTGCTGCATTTAGATTATCGTTCAACTGGTTGGTTATTTCGTTTAAGAATGCTGTTCCCAACATACTCATGAATGCTCCGGGAACACCATGACCGGTGCAGTCGGCTGCAACAACAATCCGTTTATTATTTCTTGTGCCAATCCAATAAAAATCGCCACTCACAATATCACGGGGCTTATAAAGAATAAAATAGTTGCGACCCAAAAGGTTGTCTAAAAAGTCTTCGCCGGGCAAGATAGCTTGTTGAATTCGACTTGCATAGTGAATACTATCCATGATCCCTTTTTGTTGTTCTTTAATAAGATCTCTTTGAATCATCACTTGATTTCGTTGTTCTTCGATCTCAACATTCTTGCGATTTATTTCTACATTTTGGAACGTTAATAAATTGTTGGCTTTACGTTTTTGGAAGTATTGTATTATTGCAAAAATACAAACCAGACCTACTAATATTAAGAAACCTACAACAAGATATAGTACTTTGCTTTGAGCTTCATTCTTAATTATACCTTCTTTTATTTGTTGTTCCTTCTTTGATGTTTGGTAACGGGTTTCCATTTCTTGAACAATCTTCATTGTTTGTCCGTTTCTAAAGGTATCTTGAAGTTTTACATACTTAAAAAGGTACATATAGGCGGAATCCCATTTTTTAAATTTTGCATTTGCCTGCGAATAGAAATCGTATGCATATAATCTTCCTTCGGTAAATTTAGCATCTTTAGCTATTTTAATTGCTGATATGAAGTTAATTAATGTATTATTATAATCGTTTAATCTTTCATAGCATTGACCCTTTGTAACATGATTAAAAGCCAATTCATTTTTATTTTCCAATAGAGTATTAATTTCTATGGCGGAATCTATTTGGTTTAATGCTTCTTTATATCGATGTGCTTCCAAATATACTTGAGCAAGATTATTATAACATTGTGCTATACCTAGTTGATAATTTGCTTTTTTAAAATATTTGTTTGCAACTTTTAAATATTGCGTGCCCGAGTCAACATTATAATATGCATTAACCTGACCGGTTGTATCTCTTCTTAAAAATACGGTAGCGATACTATTATTAGCTTTACCTATTTCTTCAGGATCGTTTATTTTCTTTGCAAGTAATAGTGATTTTTTATAATAGAATAATGCTTCCTTCCTTTTAACGAGAGTTCCATAAACAAAGCCTATATTGTTATAACACGAAAGCATACCATCGTCCGATTTACTCTTTTCGAAAAAGTCTAAAGCTTTCATATATAAGGAAATTGCTTGTTGATGCTTACCTCGCATATTATATATATTCCCTTTTTGTTTGTTGGCAATAGCCATTCCTCTGAAATACTTTATAGCTTCGGCAGCTTTATACGATTTTTCGTAAAGTTCAAGTGCAGTATCGAGTTGTCCTCTTTCTTGAAGAATTATTCCTACCTGATTAAGCGATTTCGCAAGATTTTCGTTGTCTTTTATCTCTTCTCTAATAACAACAGCTTTCTCAAAATATCGTTTGGCAACATCATTATTGTTTTTCTTGAGGTATAATTTACCTAAGTTGTGTAAAGCATTTCCTTCTTCAAGTTTGTTGTTTATTGATTTTGCAAGATTATAAGCTTTAACTAAATTTCGTTCGCTCTCTAATTGATTTGAATTCATAAGCGTTTCGCCAGCCTTGGAATAGACTGCTATTTGTTCGTCGATTTTAAGATTTTTCAGACTATCTTTTGTCGATTGAGCAGATGCTAATGAAACAAAAGCAAAAAATAATAGTATATGTAGGGCAATATGTTTTAAAAATGTCATTAGTCAAAATCTATTTTTAGAGATACTTGCAAAAGTACTAAAAATAATAATCTAAAAAAGAATGTTATGAGAAAAAAATGTACCCTTGCGATTGTGCTTATAGCCTGCTTAATTTCGGCTAAAATAATAGCACAAGATTCTACCAAAGTAACTGTCACCATATCTGGCGTTGCTAAGATTAATAACAAAACCGATAATAGTGGAATATCTGTTGTCGTTAAAAGTTATTTAATTAATAATTATGATGTGTTTGGAGTATCTAAAACTGCAATTACCGATCAAGATGGAAAATTTTCAATTACGTTTCCCGTATTGGTTAAAATTTGCGATACTGTTCCATATCTTAATACCTATCTTTGTTCCGATAATATTGTAGATGTTGCTGCAATACCTCTTTATTTTACCTTTACCTATAATAATCTTACGGAGAAAATAAACGAGAATATCCCTTTTACAAAACCTTTTGCCGATTTCTCGTATTCAATTACGAAAACACCATTGCTAGGTGGTTATCTCCCTCAAATTGGTCTTGTTACTGTTGATACAGTAGCCGGTTTTAATAAAAATTTGATTGTGTGGCATCGTAAAGACTCTACTGCAATTGCAAGTTATAATATCCTAAAAGCTTCTACAGTCAATGGTGTCTATACTGTAATTGGTAATGTACTACAATCGGCAGCATATTCTGTTTATAGAGATTCATCATCAAATCCGGGTGTAGATAAAGCTTTCTATAAAATTGAAGCGGTGTATAGCGATGCAACCAAATCGCCTCAAAGTTATCCTAAAGCACCGTTAAGTTTAAATATATCGCTGCTCAATGGTTTACCTAACTTATCGTTTATTAATATAGATGATATACCACTATTCGATCATGGACTCTATAAATCAATATCGGTATTACGTTCTGAAGTAAATGCTAGAAATTTCAATGAAATTAATAAATTCGATTTCTCTGCTGACGAAAGTACTGCTCTTTTAAATTTGTATCAAGGATTAACAGATCAAACAACAACCCGATATACCTATTTGGCAGTTGGCGAATTGGTTGATTCAATAAGTACCTTGAAATCGGATTCAGGTCCATTTAGTCAATCAATGTCTAATCTCGCCGAATCACAACTAACCAGTAGTTCAATTGTTTCCGATTTAGGATTAACTGTAAGTCCTAATCCATCAAAAGGAATTATTACCATTTCGATACCCGAAAATGGTGCTTTAGTTCTTGTTGATGTACTTGGAAATATTGTTTCATCTGCCAAAGTTTCAAAAGGCATTGTTCCTATGGAAATCAAATCATCTGGAATATATACGGTAATACTTAGAGGAGCAAAAATATATAAAGCAAAAGTAGCTGTAGAATAATACATTCAACTTAAAATAATGAATAGAATAACGATACACTGAATAATTAAAGTTGAATACTTAAGTTAATAAAAAGGATTTCATAACAAATTTCCAATAATCAAACGCTCGAATAAACAATATTCGAGCGTTTTTTTTGTGGTCTTGTTTTTTTTGATGAACTTTGCCGATTAATATTAAGTGTTTTATAATGAGACAATTTTCCGGTAATAATAGGAAACGAAGTGATTCGGGTGATAGAAAACCTTTTGGTAAAAAAAGATTTGAAAAGCCGGATTACAAACCAAGAAAGAGTTATTCCGATTCAGATAGTTCTTCTGAATCAAGTTCAAAATCAGATCGTAAACCATTCGATGGTGACGATCGTAAAGAAAAAAACTACTCTACTTTTAGTAAAAGAGCAAGTGTAGGCGGAGGCTCACGTCTTCGTAAAGACGATAGAAAAGACAGTGGTGAAAGATCAGGTCGTAGCGATTCTCGTTCCGACAGCCGTTCTTCAAGACCAGGAATCGGAAGTAGTTCACGATTCCGTTCTGACGATAGAAAAGATGGTGATAGATCATTTCGAAGTGATTCGCGTTCGGATCGTTCTTCAAGACCAAGTACCGGAGGAAGTTCACGTTTCCGTTCAGACGATAGAAAAGAAGGTAACGATAGACCAAGATTCAACGATTCGCGTACCGATAGCCATTCAACAAGACCAAGCTTTGGAGGAAGTTCGCGATTCCGTTCGGACGATAAGAAAGATAGTTTCAACGATAAGCCCAAACGTAATTTTTCGAGCGAAGGTTCTCACAAAGATGATTCAAAAAGTGAATCATTTGATACGGAACGTCGTCCGTATTTATCGAAAACAAAATATATGGGCGAAGATAATCGTTCGGTTAAGAAATACGATGATAACAGACGTGATGCAAGACCTGCATTCCGTTCAAAAACAAAACCTGTGTACGATGAACGACCTACTCCGGGTAAAGTTGATGACGGTACTTTGCGTTTAAATAAATTTATTTCTAATGCCGGTGTTTGTTCACGACGCGAAGCTGATGAATTGATTTTATCGGGTAAAGTGAAAGTAAATGGTAAAATCACAACTGAACTGGGAACGAAAGTCCTCTTGACCGATACAATCACCTACAAAGGAAAAACACTGATTCCTGAGAAAAAGGTATATGTTTTAATGAATAAACCTAAAGATTGTGTAACAACAACCGACGATCCTGAAGCACGTCGTACCGTGTTTGATATGTTAAAAGGTTCGGTTCGCGAACAGCTTCATGCTGTTGGACGTCTTGATAGAAATACAACAGGGGTTTTATTATTAACCAACGATGGTGAACTAACACAAACATTAACACATCCTAAATTCAGCAAAAGCAAAATCTATCATGCATGGATTGATAGGAATATAACTGAATCGGATATGAAAGCTATGCAACAAGGTGTTCAACTTGAAGATGGCTTTGTAAAACCCGATGAAGTAAGCTTTGTAGAACCAAGCGATAAAACGCAAATAGGTATTGAAATACATTCTGGACAAAATCGTGTGGTACGCCGGTTATTCGAACATTTCGAATATAAGGTGGTGAAGCTCGACCGTGTTTATTTTGCTGGATTAACCAAGAAGAGTTTGCCCCGAGGCGAATGGCGTTTCCTTACAAACGAAGAAGTTAGTATTCTTAAACGATTGTCGATAAATTAATATGGCTCATAAAAGTGGTTTCGTAAATATCGTTGGCAATCCCAATGTTGGAAAATCTACCTTGATGAATGCAATGGTTGGCGAGCAATTGTCGATCATTACATCTAAAGCTCAAACAACGCGTCATCGTATAATGGGAATAGTTAACGGCGAAGACTTTCAAATTGTATATAGTGACACTCCGGGAGTCTTGAAGCCTATTTATAAGCTTCAGGAATCGATGCTTGCATTTTCACGATCGGCATTGGAAGATGCCGATATATTATTGTATGTAACGGATGTAACCGAAACAGTCGACAAAAATCCTGAATTTATAGAAAGTGTCAACCAATTGGATGTGCCGATTATTGTTGTACTCAATAAAATCGATTTGGCAACTTCCGACGAATTGCAAATAAAGATCGATACGTTAAAGTTTCTATTCCCTAAATGCGAAGTGATTTGCGTTTCGGCATTACACAAGGCAAATACAATATGGCTATTCGATAAAATAAAAAGTCTTCTACCCGAATGTCCTCCTTATTACGATAAGGACGATCTGACCGATAGACCACAGAAATTCTTTGTATCCGAAATCATTCGTGAAAAGATATTATTGAATTTCAAGGAAGAAATACCGTATTCGGTTGAAGTGTTTGTTGAGGAATATAAAGAAAGCCCTAAAATCGACCGTATACGTGCGGTGATTTTAGTAATGCGTGATAGTCAAAAAGGAATTATCATCGGCGACAAAGGTTCAGCTATTAAAAAACTTGGAATAGAAGCCCGTAAAGATATCGAAGCATTTATTGGCAAACAAATATTCCTTGAACTCTATGTCAAAGTCGATCCCGATTGGCGCGACAAAGAAGGAGCATTACGCAAATATGGATACATTAATAAATGAGTTATGAGTTTTGAATTATAAGTTATGAGTTATTTCATTGAAAAGCTATAACATCTATTTTAAATCATAAATCATAATTTCACAAATGTAACTCAAAACTCAAAACTCAAAACTCAAAATTTATAATTCAAAACTAAAAAAAGTGCCTACAACAAGACAAGAAAAAGTATCTCGGTTGATACAAAAAGAACTGAGCGATATATTACAAAAAGAAAGCTTTCAGTTCTGCCGTGGAGCCATGGTTACGGTAACCATGGTAAGGATAAGTTCTGATTTAAGTTTTGCAAAAACATTTGTCAGTATCTTTTGTCCTGGACAAAAGGTTGAAGATGTTCACGAATTATTAAAAACAAATGCAAAAGCAATCAGAACGATACTTGGACAACGGGTTCGTCATCAATTGCGAATTGTTCCCGAAATTGCATTCAATATCGACGATTCGCTCGATTATATCGAAAATATTGATAAATTGCTTAAAAATATATAACACATGCAATACGATCCTATTAAACGTAGCTTAGGTGCTGTTTTTAACAGAAAACCATTTTTAAGAAAACTCTTTTACAGACTTTTAGATATATTATTACTTCGTTCATGGCACATCAAGAAAGAGCTTCGTGCCTGGTCTGTTTCATCAAGTAAAAACAGTACTATTCTTGACGCCGGTTCCGGTTTCGGACAATATACTTATAATATGTCGACCATGAATCCTTCATATTCGATTAAAGCTGTCGATGTAAAAGAAGAACAGATAGCCGATTGTAACTCATTCTTTACTGCAATAGGTCAAAATAGTAGAGTGAAATTCGAATATGCCGATTTAACAATCTTTAACGAACCGAACACCTACGACTTGATTCTATCGGTAGATGTTATGGAGCATATATTAGAAGATGTAACAGTGTTCCGGAACTTTTATTCGTCCATGAAAGACGGAGGTATGTTATTGATATCAACACCATCCGATCAAGGTGGTTCAGATGTTCACGACGATCACGAAGAAGGTTTTGTCGACGAACATGTACGCGATGGATATAACATAATTGAAATAGCCGATAAGCTTAAATCGGTTGGTTTTAAGAATATTGAAGCTCGTTATTCTTATGGATGTCCCGGTAAGATAGCATGGAAATTCAGCATGAAATATCCTATTTTATTGTTAAATGCATCGAAGCTGTTTTTCGTTCTGCTTCCATTCTATTATGTGTTGGTTTTCCCTTTTGTCGTTATTTTAAACTTTAGAGACTTATATAAAACACATAAAACAGGAACAGGCTTAATTGTAAAAGCGGTTAAATAGTTTTGAATTTTTAGTTTTGAGTTTTTAGTTAAGGCATATTGAAAGGTTGTCTCAATGACTTTAACGCAATTATAATTATTTTCAATTATTGAATACTCGTAAACTATAGATCTAATTAAAAATTAAGAATTCATAATTAAAAATGGCTGTAGTTTATAATAGCGTTGTAAATTAAAGTTTATTATATATCTTGGTCGAAAATATATATTATGGATTATCTGCAAATATTATCAGCCATTCGTGATCTTTCGTTAACAGAACAAA
>Ga0265338_10006194_pt1 | contig 15334 bp, 10 predicted proteins | sample 42126metaG_FD_193579 | JGI IMG/M metagenome (GOLD analysis project Ga0265338, IMG submission 193579) | Rhizosphere microbial communities from Carex aquatilis grown in University of Washington, Seatle, WA, United States - 4-21-26 metaG | ecosystem: Host-associated > Plants > Roots > Rhizosphere... | reverse complement strand
CGGCAGTTCGATCATTTCGACCAGTTTTCCGTCCGGCGTGAGGCCGCCGAAGGCAAAGCCGCCTTTTTCGAAACGTTCGCGGTAGGCGTTGTTGAATTCGTACCGATGCCGATGGCGTTCCTTCACCACGAAGGCGCCGTAAAGTTGCTGTGCCTTGGTGCCCATCACGAGCTGGCAAGGTTGCGCGCCCAGGCGCATGGTGCCGCCTTTTTTGGTCACGCGGGTCTGCTCGTCCAGCATGGCAATCACCGGGTGCGGCGTGCTGGGATCGAACTCGGTCGAATGCGCTTTCGGGAGCTTCAAAACATTGCGCGCGAATTCAATCGTCGCAATTTGCATGCCGAGACAAAGGCCGAGATAGGGAATGTTATTTTCGCGCGCGTATTGCGCGGCTTGGATTTTGCCTTCGATGCCGCGTTCGCCGAAGCCGCCGGGCACGAGAATGCCGCCTATGCCCTTCAAGTGTTTCTCGGCGCCGTCGCGTTCAATTTCTTCGGAATCCACGCGTTGGATTTCCACGCCGCAATCGTTGGCGATGCCGCCGTGAATGATCGCCTCGTAAACGGATTTGTAGGCGTCCTGCAGCCCGATATATTTGCCGACCACGCCGATGCGCACGCGATGCTGCGGCGCGATGAGTTTGCGGATGATTTCCTGCCAGTGGGTCATGTTGGCGGGGCCGGTTTCCAGGTGTAGGAGCCGGCAGACCAATTCATCCATGTGCTCGCGCTGCAACATCAGCGGCACTTCGTAAATGCTGTGGTCCACGTCTTTCTCTTCGATGACGGCTTCGTAGTGGACGTTGCAAAACATCGAGATTTTCTGGCGCACTTCCTTGTCCAACGGAAATTCGCTGCGGCAAACGAGCACGTGGGGGGCGATGCCGATTTCGCGCAGTTTCGCGACGGATTGCTGGGTGGGCTTGGTCTTGAGTTCGCCGGCCGCCTTGATGAAGGGGACATAGGTGACGTGAATGAAAATCACATTGCCGTGCCCGGCTTCCAGCGCGAATTCGCGGATGGCTTCGAGGAACGGTAATCCCTCAATATCCCCGGTGGTCCCTCCGATTTCGGTGATGATCACGTCCGCCTTGCTCTGCTCACCGAGGACGTGGATGCGATTCTGAATTTCGTTGGTGACGTGGGGAATCACCTGCACGGTTTTGCCGAGATATTTTCCCTCGCGTTCGTTGTTCAGGACGGTTTGATACACCTGGCCGCTGGTCAGGTTATTCAGCCGGGTCAGTTTGACGTTCGTGAACCGCTCGTAATGGCCAAGGTCGAGGTCGGTTTCCGCGCCGTCATCGAGCACGTAGACTTCGCCGTGCTGATAGGGATTCATGGTGCCGGGATCGACGTTGAGGTAGGGGTCGAACTTTTGGAGCACGACCTTCAGTCCGCGGTTCTCGAGCAGGGTGCCGAGCGCCGCCGCCGTCAGGCCCTTGCCGAGGGAACTCACCACACCACCGGTTACAAAAATGTATTTCATGATTCGCGATAGTTAAATGAGCAATTGGTTAAATGAGTAAAATGGCCCACGCGCCAGCCACTCATTTAACCAATCGCTTATTTAACCATTTAACTTCAACAATTCTTCGACTCTGGCCACATCCGCCGGCACATCCACGCCCACACTATCATAATCCACTTTGACGACGGCGATTGAAATGCCGTTTTCCAGCGCGCGCAGTTGTTCCAGTTTTTCGGCTTGTTCCAATGGCGACACTGGAAATTTCACCAGCCGCAGCAATGTTTCACGCCGGTATCCATAAATGCCGAGGTGTTTCAAAAAAGGAAACGCCGCCAACTGTTCGTTCACCGAACGACTGGCGGCTTCGCGCAAATATGGAACCGTGCGCCGGGAAAAATATAACGCCCGTCCGCCCGCGTTGACAACGACTTTTACGACGTTCGGATTGTCGTATTCGCCGGGATTCCGAATGGGCGTGGCAGCGGTGGACATTTCGTCGCGCGCGAGCGCGCCGGCCACGGCGTTGATTACCGCGGGATCCATTAACGGTTCATCGCCCTGGATATTGATCACCGCGTCGCAATTATTACGCAAAGCAACCTCGGCAATGCGATCGGAACCGCTCGGATGATCCTCGCGAGTCATTTCGACCCGGCAAAATTGGCGCGCGAAATCCGCGATCCGCGTGTCATCGGTGGCCACAACGATTTCGCTGAGAGAGGTTGCCCGTTGGCAGCGTTCCACAACGCGTTGAATCAGCGGCTTGCCCGCGATCATCGCCAGCGGTTTGCCGGGAAACCGAGTCGAGGCGTAACGGGCCGGGATAATGCCGATGATGCGCATGGTCAGGATTTGCGCCGCATGGACTCGAGGACTTTGAGCGCTTCTTTGAAGGACGCGCCGTTTTTGCCAAAAGTGAGGATATTAAAGTTTCCCCATAAATTTCCGCAGCGAAACATGCCTTCGGCCAGATTTGGATAGGTATCTTTTACGACGGGCGACCAGGTGGAGTCGGTGATTCGTCCGAAGATGCCGGTCATGGCCGGGCCGCGAAATTTTTCGAGGGCAAACGTTTTTTCGACGGCAACGGGCAGATATTGAGCGACGATGTTGTTGCTGACGATTTTGCCCATATCCGCCTCGGTCGGGTTGCGGGGAACTCCCGTGAACCCGTCCCAACGAACATAAAAGCGGATGACAACGGTATTGCTCATGGAATGTAGTTCGAAGGTGACCAGTCGATCTGGCAGGTTCAAATTGGTGTAAGACAAAGTCCAATCCGGCGGGGTGACAATTTCCAGCGTGCCGGGCATTCCGATGGTGACATTGTTGGTTTTGGCGGCCGAGGTTTCCGCTGCCCGCGCAAAACCGAGAGTGCCCATCAACGCGAGCAAGAACAACAATTGTCTCATGATGAAAAGGTTTCGGAAGCATAGCGCCGGGGCAAGTGCAAAATGTGGGGGCACGGACGTCCGTGCGTGACTTGACACCCGCGTTGTCAATGGAGCGCGGCTGTGTCGAAGACCAGCCGCAGCAATCGAAAATCGAGATTACGGCACAGATCATACTGACGTATCGAATGCAAGTTGCTGCGGCTGGCTTTTAGCACAGCGGCGATCCAATGCAATCGGACCCGGGCGTCCCGCTGGAGTTGCGAAGGGGGTTGATGGAATTAGAAACGCACGGGCGGGACGCCCGTCCCACTATTTTAGAATCCAATCCGCAGCGTTCTGCAAATCGTCCGCGACGGTTGCGGCGGTGAGTTTGCCGGGGGAATTTCGCTCGAGTTCGGCGCCGTAACCGGTTCGCACCAGGATACTTTTTTTCACTCCCGCATTCCAGCCGCATTCCAGGTCAATCAACTTATCCCCAATGACGTAGCTGCGCGAGAGATCGAGATTGAATTCATCGCGGGCATCGAAGAGGAACTGCGGCGATGGTTTGCGGCCGCGGCTGGGCTGATCGGGCGCTTCGGGCGCCACGTAGATTTTCTGAAAACGCACGCCGCCATTCTCAAAAATATCGCTGATATGGCGGTTCACCCGATCCACGTCCGCGAGCGTGAAGTATCCGCGCCCGACGCCGGATTGGTTGGAGACGATGAACAATTTAAAACCCGCGTCCTGAAGGCGTTTCAATGCCGCCACCGCGCCCGGAAACACGGAGACCTCCTCCACCTTGCTGAGGTAATTCCTCTCGGCGATGAGCGTTCCATCGCGGTCCAAAAAAACGGCGGCAATCATCCGGCGAGATTTCAGCAAAGCGGCCGCGAACAAAAGAAAAAACTTTGCGACATGGTCGCGGGCGCGACTCGACACACGCGCCGGAGCGCGGAGCATTGCTCCGCTCCCACCTCGCATAGACACGCGGAGCAATGCTTCGCGCTCCGGAGGTCGTGGCAACCCGCGGGTTTGCCCCGGGCTATCGAAAATTTCTTTTGAGAAACACCTGGGAACAAAAAAACGCGAGGCGTGGCCGCCTCGCGTGTGTTTTAGAGAGACTGATTAGTAATTGGTCTGCGTGGTCAGAAAGTAGAATTGGGACGCCGGCGGGTTCGTGATGTTAAACACGCCGGACGCGGTGCCGAAACTCTGTCCAGTGACGGGACGGAACGCATTACCCAGTGTATTCGCCTGCCACAACGTGGTCGTGAGCGCGGTACCGGCCGTGAAGGTAAGCTTCAACGGATTGCCCGGAACCACCGTCACGTTGGTGACCCCCTGCGGTATCTGAGTGGGCGCCAGGTAGGATGAGCCGTCATATTGCAAACCAGCCGTGGTGGCGTGCGTGTTGATGGCGGCCTGCGGCACAAACCGCAACCGGCCATCGATTCCGGGGAAGCGCGCGAGCGAGCCGTTGGTGGAGAGATCGCTGCCCTGATAGACAATACGGTCGACGATATAACCCGGTTGGATGCCCAGGCCGCTGTTATAATAACCCGGATTGCGGAGGATAATGACGCCACCTCCCGAGAAGGGAATTCCCAAATTGCCGCCACCATTGGCCGGGAACGATGGGACGGGCAGTTGCGGAGGCGACGTGTCGCCGGTTTTGGGCCCGCCGTAGACGACCACGGCATTCGAGGAGGCCGCGGCCAATTGTTCATTCGGCGCGCCGATCTGGAAGGTATGGCGTCTCACGGACGCGTCCGTGATGCTCCAGCCAAACAAATCCAGGTCGGTGCCGGACTGGTTCACGATTTCAACGAATTGATCGTTGCCAAGATTGACCGGGGTATCGCTCACGCGATGCAGCGGGTTAAAATAGGGTGAGTTAACATTGGTGGTGGTATTCGCGAGGAATTCACTGATGTAGATTTGCACTTCCTGCGTGGTCGGAACGTAAACATACCAGAAGTTGGTATTGGCCGCACCGGTGGTTGAGGAGGAGCCCAGGGCGATCACGTAATTCGTGCCGGCGTCGTTTGCCGTCGGCGTGAAATGGAAGGTCGCGGTGGCGTTCGGCCCGCTCGTGAGGTCCGACCAACTGGCGCTGGCGGGCAGTCCGTCCGTGAACGGCGTCAGGGTGACGTCGCCGCCTTCGGGATCAGCGACGGTCACGGAGGTGGTGAGGGTTTCGCCGGGCCGCAGAACACTTTCGGTAAAGGAATTCGTCGGCGCGTCACCGAAGCGCGTGAGATTGCTCAACACATTCGTCGTGTGGGTGTAGGAGACGATATCCGCATAGCGACTGGGCGTGAATTCGAAACCGTCCGGGAAGTGATACCCAAGCACGCCAAATATCGTGACGGGACCCGTCGGCCTGGCCTGGCCGGGGACGTCCGTCGAGCCATTGATAAAGATCAGCGCGGATTGACCCGCATCATTCGTGTACGAGAAGGTCAGGGTGCTATCGCTGAACGTTTTAACGTGGAGGGCATTGTTGAATATGGCGTTTGAGGCCGACGTGAAATTCCCGCCGGCGCTGATGGTGACATTCGACGCGACGAAATACATCGCTTCGATCTGTTTCATCAATGCGGTATTGGTCGTGATGTTGGGATCGAACGGAAGCGGTTGCGGGGCCGGGATCGGGTTGTTGGTGCTCAGGACGGTGACGCTATGGAGCGTATTGGTGAATACCGGCTTTATTTCCAGGAGTCCGGCGAAGGTCGCCAAGGGACCCGTCGCTCTGACCCGTGCGCCGGCGGGCGGCAAATTCACCGTGCCATCCGCAAACTGCCAGAAAACGGGGATGCCGCCGGTGTCATCCTGCATGTAAAATAAAGTGCTGGCGACGCCAGTCATGTCCGACCAGGTCGTCACGATGCCTTCCACCGTGAAGAGCGAAGTGGTGTTGGTGGGCGCGAAACTGGCATCCACCCGGGAGCGGAGTTCTGCGATGGTCAGTGTCGGAATCGGATTCACTGTAATGGTTGCCACCGAAGTATTCGTCGTCTTGTAGGCGGCGATATTGGTCAGTGTGCAAAAGTACTGTCCAGCCTGGCCGGGCAGAATATTCGAGAAAGTCAGGGTGGGAGAATTGGTTCCAAAAACATTCGGACCGGCGACGTTGTTCGTAATGAAACTCACGCCGTTGTTCGTGATGTATTTCCATTGGTAAAAAGGCGTGGGCAGACCCGTCGCTCCGACGGTCAAGGAAACGGCATCGCCAATCGTGGTTGTGACATCGACGGGTTCGTTGGTGATGGTGGGGGGAATGGGTGCCGGGCTGACGATCAGGCTGGCGAAACGGGTGAGATTCGTGCCTGCGGCATTCGAGGCCACGCAGGAATAAGTGCCGGATTGGCCGACCGCGAGATTGGTCAAGGTCAGGATGTTACTGGTGGAACCGACGATCGAGGTGCCGTTATCGTTCTCCATCGTGTTGGTATTGTAATACCATTGATAGGTGATGGTCGGGTCGCCGACAGCCAGCGATTTCAACACAACCGGGCTGCCAGCGAAAACGTTGGTGTCGCCGGGTTGGGTGACGATAACCGGCGGATTAACGCTGCCAGGCACAACGTCGGCAAAGGTCGTTCCAACCACCAGGTTATCGACATCGATAACACCTTCTGCCGAGGCCTGTCTGAAAGAATAAGCATTGATGACGGTGGGTGTCGAAACGTCCCCGGCGGTAATGCTGGTGGAAGATTCGTTGACTGGATTGATCCAAACCGTGCTGACGGAGGAGCCGAGGATGTAGCGTGTTACAACCGTGTAAGCGGTGTTAGGAGAAAGATCGAGCGGGACGGCATTGGTAATCGCATTGCCGGCATTTTGAATAGCGATTCGATAATTTCCCGGAGCGGCACCGTTCGTGATAATAAACAACTTTGCCTTGAAGCCGCTGGCGTCTGAAGTGAAATGTGTGAAATAAGTTGGAGTCGCGCTTGCCGGAGGGGTGGTTACATAAATGGTCATGGTAGCATACAACGCATTGACCGAGTTACTCGGGCTGAAACCGTAGACTACATTGGTCGTGGTGCCGGTGACGTTCGTGGTGACAATAACATCCGCATAGGTGTTGGTGATGGCGATGGAGGCTTTAATATCCTGCGAAAGAGCCTGCGAAACTTGAAGCGCCCGGGTGCTCAGGCCGGTGGGATCATTGATCACCTGGATTCCGCCGACCCCGCTGGTGGCGGGAGTTCCCGTGTTGCCGAACCACGGGCTCACGGTGAGGTCGTTCGTGAGAAGTGCGGTAACGGGATAGGACTCAAAGTTTTCTTGAAAAGTCACGGCTGCGTAGCCACCGAGAGTCAGACCAAACGTCAGTAAGGTTCCGAGGATAATACGTTTTATTTTCATAAGTTATATGGATCAGGAATAAATAAGTAGTGAAAGTCAGTTGATTGAGGCCTGGTTGATCGTCACGGAACTTCGCGATTCGGGTTCCAATAGACGTCGGGATTGGGCTTTTCTTCTCGCTTGTTCGCATCTGACGGGTTGGGATTGTAAACATAATCCCATTTGAAAAACTTGGAATGCCCGTCCAGGAAAGCGAGGTTGCCGCCGGCGGAGTGCCGTTTCACAAAACGATCCCAGCGGACCGCCGGGAGAATGCCATTGCGCGAGTTATCGGTCAGGTTATTTTCAAGGCTGGGGCTAAACGCAGCTTCTGTGATTAAGACAGTGCTATCCACGTATTTTACCCGCGTCAATTTGGGCATCTCCGGATACGCGAAGCTATTGCCGACGACGCCGTTCTTGACGTCGCTTTTTAATTTTAAATCGAGATTCATGGCATAACTGAAAACCCCGAAGGTGCCGGTTTGGAGAAATTCCGTGAGGGTTTGATCCTGCACCTTGGTGGAGGGGCAATGCCAGAGCTTCCAGTCTTTCCCGGAAAAGCCTCCGTTTTCGGGAACGGGGAGGTTTTTGTATTTAGGGCCGGCGAGAGTGTAATAAAACGAAAATGGCTTTTCGCCCACATAGGGCGGCAGTTCATTGAACCAGGCGAACGGGTCCTGCGGGCTGCCGGGGCCGGAAACGGCGCCGCTATCGACGCCATATTGGCCGTTATCAGCTGTGCCGTCGCGGGGGAGGGCGTCGTTATTGTCCGAGGCGTAAAGTTGCGCCGAGAGGCCCCATTGCCGTTGATTGTTCAGGCAGCGGATGGTTTGGGCCTTCAGTTTTGCCTTGGACAAAGCCGGCAGAAGCATCGCGGCGAGGATGGCGATGATGGCGATGACGACAAGTAGTTCAATCAGGGTAAAGGCACCGGATGATTGCCGTCCTCGATCCAAATTTTCTTTCTTAACTGGCATAATACAACACGTTTCGTAATCCCAAGGCTTAACTGAATCGGGTTTACAAATTCAATGCGACTCTAGGGGGGCAGCGAACAAATGCAAGCCGCTAACTTTCCAAAGTTATTAACAGAATTCACAGTTTTTCCGAAGCGTTTTCTTGTTCGTGATTCAATCGTAACTCGCTCGACACAAAAACCCTAATAACTCCGGACGGGGTGGTTGATTATATGAGAATTCATCATTCCGAAGCGTTGAGCACGCGGCGTTCCATGCGCCAAAAGACGATTTCCCGAAGTGCGACAGCCGGTTGCGAAACAAGCTTTTGCGAGAGAAATTTATGTTTTCCGATCGCCGTCGTTGTCGGAGGGCGGCTGTGGGTTTTTGGCCGGGCTGTATAATTGAATCCGGCGCAGTTCGCTGACGTGGAAGCGCTCATATCCGGCTATTTTCCACCGCGGTTTGAAGGAACTCCGGTGCCGCGCGTGCGGGGTGGTGGGCTTTTCTTCGGCGCGTCGAGTCCGGCCAGGGTGAAGTAAAACGTCGCACCCTGGTCCAACTCCGATTCCGCCCAGATGTGCCCGCCATGGCGTTTGATGACGCGCTCGACGATGGCGAGGCCCACTCCGGTGCCTTCGAATTCCTCGGCGCGGTGCAATCGTTGGAACACGCCAAACAACTTGTCGGCGTATTTCATGTTGAAACCCACGCCGTTGTCGCGGACGAACAGAACGGTTTCATCGTTCATCGCGCGCAGACCGATTTCGATGACGGCGTGCTTTCGCGGGCGGGTGTATTTCACCGAGTTGGAAAGCAGATTGGCAAACACCTGCTTCAACAAGCCGGGATCGCAGTCGACGGAGGGCAAGTCGGCGACGCGCCACTCGATGTCGCGTTCCACGGTTTCGCGTTTCATTTCGGTGATGACTTCCTCGACCACCGCATTGAGGGCCGTGCGCTCTTGTTTCATCTCCTGGCGTCCCACGTGGGCCAGGTTTAAAAGATCATTCACCAGGCGGCTCATGTTTTCGCTGCCACGCCGAATGGTTCCGAGCAGTTGGGCGGCTTCCGGCGGGAAGGCGCCGGCGAAATCCTCCTGCAAAATGCGCGTGAACGCGTCAATGTGCCGGAGCGGCGCCCGCAAATCGTGGGCCACGGAATAGGTGAACGCCTCGAGTTCCTGGTTCGCGGCGGTCAACTCTGCGGTGCGCGCCTGGACGCGATGCTCCAATTCCTCGTTGAGCCGGAGAATCTGCTCCTCGGCCAGTTTGCGTTCCGTGATATCGCGCGCAATGGAGGACACCCCAACGATGCCGCCGTGCGCATCGCGGATGGGCGAAACCGCCAGGGAAAGGTCGACCGGTGTATTGTCTTTCCGGATGCGGATGGTTTCGTAAATGTGCGTCTCGCCGCGTCTGGCGTTTTCCAGAATGCGCCGTTCTTCATCCGGCCGATCCGGTGCCACCAACCGTTCGATGGAGGCGCCCACCATTTCGCCGGCCGTGTATCCGAAGATGCGTTCGGCGCCGGCGTTCCAGCTCACGACTTTGCCCGTCAAATCCTTTCCGATAATGGCGTCATTGGACGATTCAACAATTGAGGAAAGAAAAGCGCTGGTGATGGCGTGCTGCTCAATGCGCGTCAGCATTTCATTGAAGGCGTCGGTCAATATGCCGAGTTCATCCGGGCTGAGTTTGGGGGCGCGCACCGAATAATCGCGCCGTTCGGAGACGACCCTCGCCGTGTCAGCGAGCGCAATAATGGGATCTGAAATGCGTTTTTGCAGGCTGTTGGCCAGCAGCAGGGCCACGGTGAGCGATGCCACCATTATCAACGCGGCGATGGCGGAATAGATTTTCACCCGCTGATAGAAATAGCGCATATCGCTGTCCAAATAGAGATGGCCGAGCAGTTTGTTGTCCTGGCTCACGTTTTGGAAAAGCAACAGGTGGCCTTCCTGGAAGTGGAAGCCATTGGCATCGGGTGTGGCGGGGAACGAAGCGGCGGCCAGATTCGTGGGGTAGGTCACAAACAGTTTTCCGCTGTGATTGTATAGAGCGGCGGCGACGATCTGAGGTTCGAGATGGAGCTTGGCCAGCGCGTCCGCCGCGTCCTTTTCATTGCCGAACGCGACCGCTGCCGTGCTGTCTTCGGCGGTCAATTGCGCGACGGTGACCAGGTTCCTGATCATTGACTCGCGGAAGGAAATGAGATCGTAGGCCATGAATGACCCAATGGCCACGGCCAGCACCACGGTTGAGGTCAGCATCGTGACCGTGATGATCTTGCGCTTGATGGAGAGTTGTTTCGCCTTCATGGCGTTGGCCCTCCGCCTGGCGTTGCCTCGGCCACCCGCAGTAATTTCGAACTGAGACTGATATTGGCGGCGCGGGCCGCTTCCGCATTGATCCGGAAATGCACTTTGTTGTTTTCCACGACAAATCGGACGATGGCCCCGGCGGACGCGGCCCCGTCGGTGTCGGCCACGGTCAAGACGGGTTTTCCTTTGAGGCTCTTGACGATTTCATCGGTTTGCCGGACTTCCTGCTGCGGGACAAAAAGAATGTGGCAGGTTTTGATATCGGGTGCGCGCGCGTAATGTTCGATTGCCAGCGGGTGCCCCTGAACGGTCTCGCCGCGGACCGTCTCTTCCAAAGCCGAGCCAAACGGGCTCGGGCCCACAATGCCGATAACGATCGGGGATTTCTCACTGGGAAAGGCGCTTTCGGGCCATTCGGTGAATTGCGCGAAGTTATAGAGGAAGACGGCCTTGATTTGATATTCCCGTGACACCTGAGCTTCGACCTGAAGGCGGGCCAGCGCAAAAAACGCCACGGCGCAGAGAAGCCCGGGGTTGAATTTCGATATAAGACGAAAGACCGCGCGGCTGTTTCCGCCGCGCGATGCAGGGCAACTTCGGGAATCCAGGTTTGATATTCCGTCTTTCATTCGCCCTAAAACCACCACGCGACTTTCCCGAAGACGCTTCGGGGAATTTCCTCGCGGGTGGCCGCCGGGCCAAATTCCGGATGTTGGTTGTCCCAAAGGTTCTGTCCGGCAATTGAGATCTCCAGGCTATCCTTCCACCACCACGCGAGCCGCGCATCAAAGGAAATGTAGCTTGGCACGTGGGGATTCGCCAGTGTGTCCACGTAACGGCCGACGACGTCCACCTGGAAATGCGCCGGCAAGTTCATGCTGGACTGGATTAGAAACTGGTTGGCCGGGTCGTTGCCTTCCCGAATGCTCGGGTTCGCGATGGGGCTGTGGGTCCAAAGGAGTTTGTTCAAATAGGTGTAGCCTCCCCGTAAACGCCACCACCCCGCAACCTGGTAGGTTCCGGAAAGTTCCACGCCCCAGGTCTGCCCCTGAAATTTGTTGCCGAGCACAAAATTGGTGGGCGAGAGCTGATCGAGGCTTCGCAGGTGGTTGTAGTCATTGTAAAAGGAGGCGAGCGAGAGAGCGAGTTTATCCACTGGCCGGACCCGGTAACCCGCCTCGTAGGCGACGACCGTTTCCGCCGCGAAATCCTTATCGCCCGTGATCTGGAACGGCGCGGTTCCGGGAATTTCCACATCCGAATCAATGCGGCTGGGTGAACGCACGGCGCGGGAGATGGCCGCCCAGACGGTGTGCCGTTCCGCCGGGGTCCAGGCGAGGCGCGCGCTCGGCTGGAATTCAAAGCCGGAGAAATCATTGTGCTCCAGCTTGGTCCCGAGCGTGAGTTGCAGGCGGTCGGGGATCAGCGTGATTTCATCCTGCACGAACCCGCTGAATAGCTGCATGTTTTTCTCGGGCGGAATGAAGGCGATCGTCGCGCTGTTACGCACGTTATCCTGCATCAGGCGATAACCGGCGCCCCAGGTGATGCTTTGCCGTTCGCCCAGCCCAAACCGGAATTGAAAATCAATATCGTAGGTCTTCAAATCCTCGGCGAATGATTGGGAAATGTCCCGCCAAGTGCGGTCGAAGTACGCCTGCACACTCAGATCGGAGGTGTCGGAAATCGTGTGAAGCCACCGGCCGAGCACGTTTTGGCCGTCCAGGAATGTATTTCCCGGTTGCGTATTCTCACTGCCGGCATAGCTGTCGCCCTGAATCGTAAGCGTGTTTTCCGCGTTGGGATACCAGTCCATCCGCAACCCGCCCTGCGTCATATCCGACGAATCTCCCCCGACTTTTCCAGACGGAAATACTGCCCCGTTGCGGTCGAAACGCTGCCCGTAAACGCGGTAGAAAAGATTGGTTCCATTGCCGCCGCCATAACGAACCGCGCCGAAATCCTGCAAGAACGAACCGCCGCCGCCTTCGATCAATAATCCCTGCGTGTCCCGGGCGCTTTTGGTGACGATGTTGATCACGCCGTTCACTGCGTTCGCGCCCCACAACGTGCCGCCCGGGCCGCTGACCACTTCGATGCGGTCGATGTCCTCCAGGAGCACGTTCTGCGCATTCCAAAACACACCGGCATCCAGGGGCGTGTAGACCGTTCGCCCGTCGATCATGACGAGCAATTTATTGGCGAGCGTGTTGTTGAAGCCACGCGCGCTGATGGCCCAGTCGTGGGAATTCACTTGCGCGACTTGCAGGTTCGAGGCCAGGCGCAGGGCCTCGGGCAGGCTCGTGGCGCCGGAATTGTGGATGTCTTCCCCGGTGATGACCTGGACTGCGGAAGGGGATTCGGAAAGCTTTTGCGGTCGGCGCGCCACGACCGTGACGTCCTGATTCAACAGCGCTTCGAGACTCAGCCGTTTCAACTCGGCGGGGGTGCTGACCAGATTGGTTTGGGCGGCGGCCGGGAAAACCAAAGCGATTAGGCCAACCAGGGACAACCAAACTGGAAAAGCGCGCCATTTTTTTCCAAAAGATGAACCCGGCCATCCCGCCGCCGCGCGAGTTTGCCATAGATTCAAATAATTTTGGATGTTCACAACGCGATGAACAACAACCGCGGACGGATTATTTTGTGTTTTGGAGGCGGCAAATATGGGGTAAAGGCCCCATCCAACCTTCCGGATTTCCGCCGCCTTTGCGTCACAGCCCGTTTAGCACGTCGTATAGCTGCCGCAACCGCCCGTAATCGCGGCGATTGAACCCGAAGGCGATTCGCGGGAGATGGACATTGTCGTCGTCCTCCACTTCTTCGGGTGTCGCCTGGATTTTCTGAATCTTGGGACCAATCACGATGTCGGCAAAGTCCTCGTTCATCGCGTCGAGCGCGGAATCCGCCGGCGCATGCTTCAGGCGGATGACAAAGAGGTCCTTCACGAAGCGGCTGGAGTGGAAATTGCGATAAAACCGCGTGATGATTTTTACGGCTTCGTCCGAATTGTCGGTGATGCGATAGAGATTCAGGTCATCGGGAGAGATCAATTGATCCCGGAGCAGGTGTTCGCGGATGTGTTTATCCCACGTCTTCCAATAAGTCCCGCCCGGGCGGTCCACGAGCACGAGCGGCATCAGTTGGCTTTTGCCGGTCTGCATGAGGGTCAGCGCCTCATAGCCCTCATCCATGGTCCCGAAACCGCCGGGGAACAGCACGATGGCATCGGAGTGCCGGATGAAAATCAGTTTGCGCGTGAAAAAATATTTGAAGGTGACGAGCTTTTTGTCCTCGCGGATCACGGGGTTGGCGCTTTGCTCCCAGGGCAAGCGGATGTTCGCGCCGAAACTTTTTTCCGGCCCGGCCCCTTCGTGTCCGGCTTGCATGATGCCGCCACCGGCCCCGGTGATCACCATGAAACCCGCTTCGGCGATTTTCTTTCCGAACTCGGCGGCCTGCTGGTATTCGAGCTTGGTGGGTTGCGTGCGCGCGGAGCCGAAGATGGTGACCTTGCGCGTCTCCGCGTACGGCGCGAACAATCGGAAGGCATAGCGCAATTCGCGCAGGGCGGTTTGGATGACTTTGACGTCGCCGCTGTCCTCGATGTCCGTGAGGATTTTCAAGGCGCTCTCGATGATGTCCGCGACACTTTCCTCGTTGAAGCCGCCGCCCTTGAATTTAATGAGTTCCTCGATCCGCCGCTTTAGCTCCGGATCGGTTGCTTTTTCAGTTTTCACCATGGCGGCGAGATTAGCGCGGTCGCGTCCCGGATTGCAACAGCCCTTCCGTCAAAAATTATGAACACGGTTTTTAAACCTGAAACTGTTTGAGCAGCTCCACCTTGCTGGCTTTCATCAGGTCGGCGGGGATGTTCATGCCGATTTTGGAGCGCGAACCCGGGCTGAGTTCCTGCAACAGCGGATTCATGATCTCGCGGCTGGCGGCGAGAAAGCATTGCTCGATCCCGGGGTCCTGCATGAGTGAATCGATTCGCCCTGCGAGGTTGCGCACGCCGCGTTTGCGTTTTTCGAGCGCGATATTATGGCGTTCACCGTCGGACATGGCGCCGCCCGCTCGCGCGCCGGTTCGGCGGGGAAAACGCCCGGCTAGATCAGACACTCCTTCAACCATTTTGCGATGAGCTTCGGAATCCTTGTATTCTTCCAGCAATTCCAGGCGTGGGCTGCTGTGGGGGTGATCATTTTCGAGACGAAAGGCTTTGAAACCTCCAAAATCCGTTACCAGAACCAATGTATTTTTCATATTTGTTTGTTAACGCGGGTAGTCGTTCCAATATAGCATGTTATCTCTCGGACGCAAAATGGCGGCGCGAAGAAATGCCGCCTTCATCCGGCGACACAACCGTCCGCCCGCGGCCTGCCGCAAAAGGCGCGCTCACAATTTTGGGGTGGTCCCGCAAAGTTTTTTGCATCCAAAATCATTCCGCTGGCGGATATACAACCAAATAGCTTGGTACCCGGCATCATCTGGCGAATCGGTCTCGCGGGCGAGTGATCGGCAGGTTTTGCGGCGCGTTATTGCGCTGGGCGGAATGATTCGCCGTTGGTCGCCACTGTCAAAAAAATGAACGGCCAGGAAGTCATGCGGGACACGTTTCTCAATTCATGCGGGCGCCCATTATCTTCTCCCCGGGCGCGGAGGATGATCGTTTCCACGAGCCATTTTCTCGAAAAATACTTTCGCTCGGACGTTTTTTCTGCAATAGTCCGACCTCGTAAAGATGAGTGGGAATGTTTTTCTTTTGGATTAGGGAGGTGTGCCATGAAATTTTTTTTTCTATTGTCGAGAGTTTATCTGGTTCTGGCGTTGCTATGGGCGGTCGCCGG
>Ga0265338_10006193_pt1 | contig 15335 bp, 15 predicted proteins | sample 42126metaG_FD_193579 | JGI IMG/M metagenome (GOLD analysis project Ga0265338, IMG submission 193579) | Rhizosphere microbial communities from Carex aquatilis grown in University of Washington, Seatle, WA, United States - 4-21-26 metaG | ecosystem: Host-associated > Plants > Roots > Rhizosphere... | reverse complement strand
CGCGGAAACGCCGCGCCGCACGCTCAGCGCAACGATCAGCCGGACGCTCAATCGCCCTCGCGGGCCTTCCTGCCCCGCTGCCGGCCGCGCTCCTTGGCGTCGAGCACGGTCTTGCGGAGCCGGACGGTGGACGGGGTGACTTCCGCGCACTCGCCGTTCGCGCAGAATTCCAGTGCCTGCTCCAGGCTGAGCGCGCGCGGCGGCACGAGCCGCTCCAGTTCCTCCCCCGCGGACTGGCGCACGTTGGTGAGCTTGCGTTCCCTGGTGATGTTGACGTCCATGTCGTCGGCGCGTGAGTTCTCACCGACGATCATTCCCTCGTAGACGTCGGTGCCCGGCGGCACGAACAGCGTGCCCCGCTCCTGCAGCGAGAACATGGCATACGGGGTCGCGCTCCCCATCCGGTCGGCGACCAGCGACCCGGTGGGCCGCATCCGCAGCGGCCCGAACCATGGCTCGTACGCCTCGAACACGTGGTGCGCGATGCCAGTCCCCCGGGTGTCGGTGAGGAACTGGGTGCGGAACCCGATCAGGCCCCGGGACGGGACGATGAAGTCCAGCCGGACCCAGCCCGTGCCGTGGTTCGTCATCTGCTCCAGCCGCCCCTTGCGGATGGCGAGCAGCGAACTGACCGCGCCCAGGTAGTCCTCGGGCACATCCACCGTGAGCCGTTCCACCGGCTCATGGACCGCGCCGTCCACCTCCCGGGTGACCACGGTGGGCCGGCCCACGGTCAGCTCGTAACCTTCCCGGCGCATGGTTTCCACCAGCACGGCCAGGGCCAGCTCGCCGCGGCCCTGGACTTCCCAGGTGTCGGGCCGGTCGGTGGGCAGGATCCGCAGCGACACGTTGCCGACCAGTTCGCGGTCCAGCCGGTCTTTCACCATCCGCGCGGTGACCTTGGAACCCTTCTCCCGGCCGACCAGCGGCGAGGTGTTCACGCCGATCGTCATCGAGATGGCGGGCTCGTCCACGGTGATCAGCGGGAGCGGCCGCGGGTCATCCGCGTCGGCGAGGGTCTCCCCGATCATGATCTCCGGGATGCCGGCCACCGCGATGATGTCTCCCGGGCCCGCCGAGTCCGCGTGCACCCGGTCCAGCGCCTCGGTCAGGTACAGCTCGGTGATCTTCACCCGCTCGATCGAGCCGTCCCGGCGGCACCACGCCACCTGCTGGCCACGGCTGATCGTGCCGGAGATCATCCGGCACAGCGCGATCCGGCCCAGGTACAGCGAGGCGTCCAGGTTGGTGACGTGCGCCTGCAGCGGCGCACCCACCTGGTAGGACGGCGCGGGCACCGTTTCCCGCAGCACGGTGAAAAGCGGCTCAAGGTCAGGTGAGTCCGGCAGGGTGCCGTCAGCCGGCCGGTTCAGCGAGGCCCGCCCGGCCCGCGCCGAGGCATAGACGATCGGGAACTCGATCTGCTGTTCGGTCGCGTCGAGGTCCAGGAAAAGCTCGTAGCACGCGTCGACGACCTCGGCGATCCGCGCGTCAGGCCGGTCCACCTTGTTGATCACCAGGATGACCGGCAGCCGGGCTTCCAGCGTCTTGCGCAGCACGAACCTGGTCTGCGGCAGCGGGCCCTCGCTGGCGTCGACGAGCAGCAGCACGCCGTCCACCATGGACAGGCCGCGCTCGACCTCGCCGCCAAAATCGGCGTGCCCAGGGGTGTCCACGATGTTGATGGTCAGCCCGCTGTGCTGAACGGCGGTGTTTTTGGCCAGGATCGTAATGCCTTTTTCCCGCTCCAGGTCGCCGGAGTCGAGTACCCGGTCGGCCACCTGCTCGTTGGCCCGGAATGCACCGGATTGCCAGAGCATGGCGTCAACGAGGGTGGTCTTGCCATGATCCACGTGCGCCACGATCGCGACGTTGCGTAGCTCATCGCGGGTGGCGAGCTGAACCTGAAGTGCGGGCATGCAGGAACTCACTTGTGTTGGTGTCGGGTACTGCCGCGCGCTGTGGCGGCCCTTCCAGTGTATTCGCCCCGCGCGGGCTCTCCCCCGCCGGTGCCGGGCGGGCGGCCTGGATTCCGCCCGGGACAAGGCCTTTCTTGAGATCGTCTTGGCGGGCTCTTAACCAGGTATCGGCTGTGATGAGGCCCTATGCGTGACAGATACGAGCCCGATGGCCATTATCAGGACCCCGCTACCCAGTTCGATGAGCCGCCGGCCGCCACCCGGGACGATGGCCTCCGCCGCCTGTCCCGGCTCACCTGGCGTACCACCCAGCTCAGTGCCCTCGCCGCGGCCACCTTCGCGATCGTGTTCGCGCGCACCGCTCCCACCCAGGCCGCCAGCAGCAGCCCGGTCCCGGCGCAGCCGGGCGGTGTGCAGTCCGCGGCGGCCACCGCCACGCCGAGCCCGTCCAGCAGCACCAGCCCGGCGGCCGGGAAACACGCCACCGGGAGCGCGACCCCGAGCCCGCAGCCCTCCGCCACCGCCCCGGCGGCAAAACCCAGCAGCGCCCCCCCGCCGCCCACGCTGGCGCCACCGACCACTCCGCCCGCACCGGCCCCGGCGCCGAGCCCGGTGCAGAGCACCTCGAGCGGATCTCACGGCGGCTGATGACACACTCAGCCGAGCCCGCTGGCGAACTGACATTCAGGGCCCTGGGCACCGTCGTTTCGCTGATCGTGCTGGATGAAGCCGCGCGCGGCGCCGCGTCCGCCATCCTGGGAGAAGAGCTGTCAGCGGTGGACGCCGCCTGCTCCCGGTTCCGCGCTGACTCCGAACTCTCCCGGCTCAACCGGGCCGGTGGCCGCGCTGTCCCGGTCAGCCGGCGCTTCGCCGATGCGCTGGCGGCCGCGCTCACCGCGGCCGAGCTGACCGATGGCGACGTGGACCCGACCTGCGGCCGGTCGCTCGCCGCGATCGGCTACGACCGGGATTTCGCGGCGGTTCGCAAGAACACCACTGCGCTGCGGGGCGCCGCCATGCCCGCCGCCGGCTGGCGGAGCGTGGAACTTGATCCCGTCCGGCGGACCGCCCGGGTGCCGGACGGGGTGATGCTGGATCTTGGTGCGACCGCCAAAGCCCTGGCCGCCGACCGGGCCGCCAGCCGTATCACGGCGGAGGTCGGCTGCGGTGTCCTCGTCAACCTGGGCGGAGACATCTCCGTGGCCGGCCCGCCGCCGGACGGCGGCTGGTGCATCGGGATCCTCGACGATATCGGCCCAGACGGCTGCGCCCGCCCGCACCGGAGGGGAGCGGGCGGGCCTCCGGCCATCACCATCGCCGACGGCGGCCTCGCCACCTCGAGCCCTGCGGTCCGGGCCTGGCGGCGTGGCACGCAGGCGTTCCATCACATCGTCGTGCCGGGCACCGGTCTCCCGGCGACCTCGTGCTGGCGTACGGTGAGCGTGGCCGCGGCCCGCTGCGTGGACGCGAACACGGCCAGCACGGCATCGATAGTCCGCGGCGAGCGGGCGCCGGGCTGGCTGGCCGGGCTGCGGCTGCCCGCGCGGCTGGTGCGGCACGACGGAACGGTCGTGGTCACCGGCGGCTGGCCAGCGGATGAGATGCCCACCCGAAGCGCGGACGAGATGCCCGCCGGACGCCCGGCATGACAGTCACCCTCAGCGGCCCGGGACTGTGGTACGCCACCCGGGCCACCGGCTTGGTGGCGCTGCTGCTGCTTACCCTGGGCGTGCTGCTGGGCGTGCTGACCGCTGGCCGCTTCGCCACTCCCCGATGGCCGCGGTTCCTGACGGCCGGCCTGCACCGCAACGTGTCCCTGCTGGTGCTGGTGTTCCTGGCCCTGCACATCGGCACCACCGTGCTCGATTCCTATACCTCCATTCAGCTCAGCGCCGCGTTCATCCCGTTCATCTCGTCCTACAAGCGGGGCTGGGTGGGTCTCGGCGCCGTGGCCTTTGACCTGCTGATAGCCCTGGTGGTGACCAGCCTCACCCGGAGCCGGCTGGGCCACCGGGCCTGGCGGTTCGTGCACTGGTCCGGGTATGCGTGCTGGCCGGTCGCCGTGCTGCACGGGGTCGGTGCGGGCACCGATGAGCATGCCGCCTGGGCGATCGACATGACCATCGGGTGCGTCGCCGCCGCCGCGGCGGCGGTCGCGTGGCGGCTCGTGCAGCGCTGGCCGGAGCGCCGGGTGCTGCGGGTGAGCATGGTCATGCTGGCGGCGGTCGGCGTGCCCACGGTGCTGAGCGTGAGCGGGTACGGCTGGTGAGCACAGAACTTGTCCGGCGTGGTCCCGCGGCGCCCCCGCCCGCCATCCCGCCCTACCGGCCGCCTCAGGCGCGGCTGCCGCGGTTGCTCGCTGGCCTGTCCTACTACCGGTCGGTCGGTCTCCGCGAGCATGAACATCGCTACGGCCCGATCCCGTGGCGCGGCCATAGCGGCCGGGAACGCCCGGAGCGGCTGATCGACGTGGTGGACCGGTCCGGCCTGACCGGGCGGGGCGGCGCCGGATTCCCGACCGGCCGCAAAATGCGCGCCGTCGCCAGCGGCCGCGGGCCAGCGGTGGTCGTGGCCAACGGAGCGGAAGGCGAGCCGGCCAGCGGCAAGGACCGGCTGCTGCTGACCCGGCTGCCACACCTGGTGATGGACGGCATCAGCCTCGCGGCGGATGCCGTCGGGGCCCAGGAAGCCTACCTGTGCGTGCACCAGCGGGAAACTGAGCTGCTGGCGAGCCTGGCGGACGCCGCGGATGCCCGGTACCGGGCGGGCATCGACCCAGGACCCATCAAGATCGTGGGGATTCCCGGCCGTTACGTGTCCAGTGAGCAGTCCGCGATCGTCGCGTTCCTGGGCGGCGGGCCGGCCAAGCCGACATTCGCCCCGCCGCGGCCGCACGAACGTGGCGTGCGCGGGCGGCCCACCCTGGAGAACAACGTCGAGACCCTGGCGCACCTGGCCTTGATAGCGCGTTACGGGGACGGCTGGTTCCGCAGCATCGGGCTGCCGTCGGCCACCGGCTCGGCGCTGGTCACGGTGGGCGGCGGTGTCGCCCGGCCCGGCGTCTATGAGATCGAGCTCGGCACCAGCATCGGGCAGGTGATCATGCTGGCCGGCGGCCCCACCGAGCGGCCGCAGGCTCTGCTCGTCGGCGGTTACTTCGGCGGATGGCTGACCGCCGAAGAGGCCTGGGAGATCCCGATGAGCCAGCCGACCCTGCGCGCCGCCGGGGCCGCCATGGGAGCTGGCATGGTGCTGGCCCTGCCGGTCACCTCATGCGGGCTGGCCGAGACGGCCCGGGTGGTCCGCTACCTCGCAGAAGAGACGGCGGGCCAATGCGGGCCCTGCGTGATGGGCCTTCCAGCGCTCGCCGATGCCCTCGCCGATCTCGCGTTCCACGGTGGCCGCGGGCGGGCCACCGGCCAGATCCAGCGGCTCCTGCCGGTCATCGAGGGCCGCGGCGCGTGCCGTCATCCCGACGGGGCGACCCAGCTGGTCCGCAGCGCGCTGCGGACCTTTTCCGCGGAGGCCCAGTGGCATGACCAGCACGGCGCCTGCTATGGCGTGGCGCGGGACCCCCTGCTGCCCGTCCCCGGGGACGAAGAACGGGAATGGGGCTGGAGATGAGCATCACGCTGCGGATCAACCCGATCATGTGCGATGGCCACGGCATGTGCGCCGAACTGCTGCCCGAGATCATCACGCTCGATCAGTGGGGCTACCCCCTGCTGGCCGCCGGCCCGGTGCCGCGTCCGCTCACCGGCCTTGCGCGGCGGGCCGCGCAAGCCTGCCCGACCCTGGCGCTGCTGATCGAGGAGACCAGGCCCAAACACCGCTGACGGGTCAGTCGTCGCCGGGCCCGCCGTCGTCATCGCCCTGGACGGTGCTGATTACGGCCGACGGCAGGCCGGCGGCGCAGGACACGACCATGCGCACGCCGCTGCTCCCGGCCATGAATGTCACGCTCGGCCTGGCCGCCGGCCCGCGGACGACATCCTCCACCTGGTAGCCCTGCTGCGGGCTCCATGAGACCAGGTAAGCGCCGGAAGGCCCGCACCCGGCCACCACACTGCCACCGGCTGAGACGAGCAGTTTCCCGCCCGGCATGGCCGCCGGTGCGGTGGACGGCGACGGCGACGGCGACGCTGTGGGTGTGGGTGTGGGTGTGGTGCGCGTGGGGGCGGGGGTGGGTTCCTTCGATTCACTGGCCAGCGCCCGGTTGACGGCCGAGACGGTCAGTTGCTGGGTGGGCGGGGCCGCGAGGCTCTGGCCCAGCAGCGAGACAGCCACCAGGCTGCCGCCGGTCGCGGCGCCCGCTCCCAGCAGCCAGGCCCCCACGGCCAGGAAGATGCGCGGATGCACCGGGCCATCGTCGCGGAGCGGACCCTAAGACAAGGTAAAGACGGGCTCAAGAGTGCAGCATGACAGGTACCCGGCATCACCTGTTCTACCTGCAGGAACCGGTACCGGCCGGATACGGTCCTGTCGTGGCCCAACTCCTGCTCGTCGAGGACGACGCGGCGATCCGCGGCGCGCTGATCCGCGCTCTCACCGAACGCGGGCATGTCGTGACGAGCATGCCGGGTGCCATGACCGCGCTCCAGCAGATCCTGACCAAGCCTCCGGACCTGGTGCTCCTCGATCTGGGCCTGCCTGATCTCAGCGGGTATGAGGCGCTGCGCATGATGCGCGCGGTCAGCAAGATCCCCGTCGTCGTGATCACCGCTCGCGACGACGAGGCCGAGATCATCCGGGTGCTTGACGCGGGGGCGGACGACTACGTGGTGAAGCCCTTCGGCGGGGGCCAGATCGACGCCAGGGTCCGCGCCGTGCTCAGGCGGGCCGAGGCGGCCGGGCGCCGGAGCCTCGCGCCGATCATGGTGGGGGCGCTGTCCCTGGATGTCGACGCGCACGAGGCGACACTCGACGGCGCCCGCATCGACCTGAGCCGACGTGAGTTCGACCTGCTGCACTACCTAGTGCTGCACGCCGGCCAGGTGGTGACCAAGCGAGATCTGCTGACCCATGTCTGGCAGATGCCATACGGCGGCGCGGACAAGACAGTCGACGTCCACGTGTCCTGGCTGCGCAGGAAACTCGGCGAGACCGCGCAGCAGCCGAGGTACCTGCACACGGTCCGCGGGGTCGGGATCAAGCTCAGCGCCCCCCTATGAGACTGCGGATCATCCTGCTGGTGATCGCGATCAGCTCCATGGTCCTGATCTCTTTCCTGGTGCCGCTGGCGCTGGTGCTGCGCACCTTCGGGGCCGACCGGGCGGTCAGTTCGGCCACCGTGCAGGCCCAGTGGATGGCCCCGCTGGTCGCCACCCTCGACGTGGCCAGCCTCAAGCTGGCGGTGGCCCAGGTCAACGCCGAGTACAAGAGCCAGCCGGTCACGATCTTCCTGCCGGACGGGCGCGTGCTCGGCCGGCCCGCGGCCCGCTCGGCCGGAGTGCGGCTGGCCGCCAAGGGACGAAGTTTCGCGACCGAGACCCCGGGCGGGGTGGAGGTCCTGGTGGCCGTCCAGGGCCTGCCCCGGGGGACAGCCGTGATCCGCACCTTCGTGCCCAGCGCGGAGCTGCGCACCGGCGTGATCCGGACGTGGCTGCTGCTGTGCGCGGTGGGGCTCGGATTGCTGATACTCAGCGTGATCGTCGCCGATCAGCTCGCCCGGTCCCTGGTCCGTCCGCTGGGCACCCTGGCCCGGGCGTCGGATCTGCTCGCCGCCGGAAACCTGGCGGCGCGCGCCCAGGTCACCGGCCCGCCGGAGGTACGGCAGGTCAGCACGGGGCTGAACCGCCTCGCGGCGCGCATCGGTGAGTTGCTGGCCCATGAGCGGGAGACCGTCGCGGATCTGTCCCACCGGCTGCGCACGCCGCTGACCGCCTTGCGCATCGATGCCGAGTCACTGCACGACGCCGCGGAACGGGAGCAGTTGCTGGGCGACGTGGACAGCCTGGAACGTACCGTCAGCGAGATCATCCGCGAGGCGCGGCGGCCCACCGCGGAAAGCACTCAGGCCGCGTGTGACGCCTGCGAGGTCATCGCCCAGCGGGCGGCCTTCTGGCGGCCCCTCGCCGAGGATCAGGACCGGCGGATGACGGCGGAGGTGGTCGCCGGCCCGGTCCCGGTCCGGGCATCCGGGGAGGACCTCGCCGCGTGCACCGACATCCTGCTCGAGAATGTGTTCGCGCACACCGCGGAAGGTGTCGCCTTCTCGGTCCGGGTGCGCCGCCGGACCGGCGGAGGCGGGTGGCTGATGGTTTCCGATGAAGGGCCGGGGTTCACTGATCCGGACGCGGCGCGGCGGGGCATGTCCACGGGTGGCTCCACCGGCCTCGGCCTCGACATCGCCCGGCGCATCGCCGAGGCATCCGGCGGAACGCTGACCGTCGGACGGTCAGCGGCGGGCGGGGGGTCGGTCACGGTCGGGTTCGGGCCCCCGGCAGGCTCTGCCCAGCAGGACCGGCGGCACCGGCGGTCCAGGCCCCACCTGATCCGCGGCTGGCGTGACGCCGGGGATGCCGGACTGGCTGACGAGGATCCCCCGCCGTGGGCGGCCGCGGTGAATCAGGCACCACCCCGCGAACGCCCGGTCCGCTGAGGCACGGAGTCCGCCTGCGGGGTGGGCCGGTCCCGGCGGAGCACCGCGAGCAACTCCTCGTAGGGGCCGATCAGGTACGCCTGATCCCCGGAACGCAGCCGGGTACCCCGGCGGGGCGGGTGTTCCAGGTATCCGCCGCCGGTGGCCCGGCTGATCGCGAGCACCCTGGTCCGCGCCGCGAGATCCCGCATGGCCAGCCCCTGCAGGCCACCGCCGGGCGTGACGGTCAGCCGGGCCACCAGCAGCGGCTCATCCCCGACGTAGAACGTGCTGAGAACGTCGAGGCCGAGCGCGGCGCCCACGAACCACGGAGCGGCCAGCGCCGCGGTGGACCGGACGAACGTGAACCCGAAGTTGGCCCGGACACTGCGGGCCAGCTGCGGGTCGAACATCCGCAGCACCACCGGTGTCGAGCCCCAGCGCGGCCCCAGCTGGTCGCGCACCGCCAGGCCCGTCTCCAGGTTGGCCAGGTCGTCGCTGGTCAGCACCGCGACCGCGGACGCGCTGGCCAGGCTGACCGACTCCAGCGTCTGCGGCTGCGTGGCATCAGCGATGAGGATGGGCACGCCCAGCGAGCGGCCCAGCCGGAGATGCCGGTTGCTCTCGCTTTTCTCCACGACAACGACCTCGGCACCCGCGGTGACCAGCCCCCGGACCACCTCAATGCCGACCGCGCCGAGGCCGATGACCAGAACATGCCCGCTCAGCCCGGTGATCCGCTGCCTGCCCAGTGACTCCTCGATGCGGCGGCTGACGAGGGTGTTGGTGAGCATGGCGAAGAAGACCGCGACGAACAGCGCGCCCAGCAGCATCAGGCAGATCGCCCCGGCCATCAGCCACGAGGGCTGCGCGCGGAAGGAGAAGTCGCCGTAGCCGACCGTGGTGATGGTCTCGACCGTGAAGTATGCGGCGTCCAGCAGCGGGATCCGGTGGGCGGCGGGCAGCCGGTAGGCGAGGCGCAGCACGATCGTGGAGGTCACGATCACCGCGAACAACGCGGCCAGGGCCGACACGAGCCGCCGGTCCGTCGCGTGCAGGAGTGAAAGAGCCAGGTGCCGGAGATAGCGGGCGTTCCGTGATGGCAGGGCCGCCGCGCCCGCCTGGTGGTCGAAGCGGTCGGTCACCCCGGCGGCGCGAAGCTCGTCCGGCGTGCCGATGAGCGTCACCCCATCTCCCGGCGCGATCTGCTGGTCGCGGCCGGGGCAGACCACGACGTCGCCGCCGTTCGCGGGGATGACGGCGATCGGGGCGAGTGCCCCGTACAGCTCCCGGAGGCTGGCTGCCCTCGGCGCGACAGTCCGGGCGGCGAAGAAGCGCTCATCGGCCAGCCTGATCTCCTGGGCGGACCGGAGGCAGGCCTGCACGATCGACGGGGCGGACAGCCCGGCCACGTCCAGCACCGAGATCGCTATCCCGGACAGCGCCCGGCCCACCGCCGGATTCCCCAGCTGCACGACCACCCGCACATCGGCCCGGAGTTCGCGGGTCAGCAGGGCCGTCTCCAGCGTATGCAGATCATCTTCCAGGGCGCAGACGACCGCCTCAGCGCCGTCCAGGCCGGCTTCAGCGAGGGTCTCCGCGGCCCGGGAGCTGCCGGCGATGTGCGGCACGCCCCAGCCGATGAGGCTCCGGGCCAGCCGCAGGTCCGGATTGTCGTCCACGACCACGGCAGGCACCCCGGACTGGTTGAGCTGCTCGACGATGCGCAGGCCCACCCCGTGCAGCCCGCAGACGATCACGTGTCCACGCCAGTCGGCGTATGCCCCTGTCACCCAGCGGATTATCCCGAGCGGGTGTGACGGGGATGTTAGCGGCAGGTCTCAGCCGGGTGAGGTTTCCGCGAGCACTAAGCACCGCTCCGGACCCAGAGATAGGGCATCCGCCCGATGCGGCACGGCCCGCCTTACGGCGATTCTCAATGGTGTCGGGCCAGGATCACCGGCCCCGGACCAAGGAGAACACCATGCATCCCGCGATGCTCAAGGTACTGGCCGCCGAGCATGTCAGGGACATGCGGGCCACCGCCACCAGGTCAGACCGCGCCCGCGACGCGCGCCAGGCCCGCCGGGCCCGGCGGGCCCAGCAGGCCGCCGCGGCCAGCGCCGCACCGTTTGTGCCGCAGCCCAGGCCCAGCACGGAATGCACCCAGGCGGTCATGGAACATTAGTTCGAACTCCTGCTACCATACGGGCATGGCAGCGTATCTGCCGCCCGGGTGGCCTGCCGGGGTGCACCCGCCGGGCAGCGATGATTTCGAGCGCACCGTGGTGGCGTGGCTGTTGGACGTCGTGCCGCCGGACTACCGGCTGTACGGCGTCCTGCGGCGCCATCCCATCGCCCTGGCGGTGATGGCAGGCCATCATGTGGCGGCCTGCGTGCAGGGCGCCCGCCAGGGGTACCGGACCGCCCGCAGTGAGCTCGGCGAGGCGCTGCCGCCGCGCGGGGTCGACTCCGTCCTGGCGGCCTACCGCAGTGAGGGCCGCAGGCTGGTGGCCACCGCCCAGGCCGTCGACCTGGTCACCCGCGCCCTGCGGGGTGAGGAGTTCCGGCCGCAGCTCCGGGCGTGACCGACTGGCTAAGCCGCACGGATGGCCAGCAGCGCCATCCCGTCGGCGGCGGGCCGGCCGCCGAACGCCCGGACTTCCTCGTGAACCTTGGCCGCCACCACGTCCGCGGGCAGGCCGGCGCATTCGGCGAACAGCCGGGCCAGCCCGTCATCGTCATCGAGCAGGCGATTGCCGTCCCGGCGCCGGGTTACCCCGTCGGTGACACAGAGCAGCAGGTCGCCGGGCGCGAGGCGGATCGTCTGCGCCTCGAAGACGAGTCCCTCGATCACGCCGAGAATCGGCTGCGGCAGCGCGGCGCACTCGGGAACTGGTGATTCCAGCTGACCAGCGGGCGCCGTGCCAGCAGGCCCCGTGCCAGCAGGCCCCGTGCCAGCGGGCAGCGGGCCGGCGGGCAGCGAATCACCCGGCGCCCGCAGCAGCAGCGGCAGCGGCTGCCCGGCGCAGGCGAGTGAGATCCGGGCCGGGGAGCCAGCCTCGATCTCGCCGTGCACCAGGGTCAGGAACCTCCCCGGTGCGCCCTCGTCGACCAGCAACTCGTTGAGCCTGCCCAGTACCGCGGGGATGCTGTGCCCTTCCCGGGCCAGGATCCGCAGCGCGTGCCGGGCGAGCGACGTCACCGCCGCCGCCTCCGGTTGGCTGCCGCACACCTCGCCAACGGCGAACCGCCACCGGCCCGCCCCCGCCGGGAACACGTCGCAGAAGTCCCCGCCGGCCTCACCGCCGCCGGCCGCGAGATCGTGCGCGACGGCCAGGTCCATCCCGGGAATCTGCGGCAGCTCCGGCGGCACAAGGTTGCGCCGCAGCGCCGCGCTGGTCCGCTCCTGATGCGCGGCCAGCCACGCGTTGTCCAGGGCGAGCGCGATCCGCCGGGACAGGTCTTCGGCCAGCCAGGCCACATCCCTGGGCAGCCGGCCCGCGTGCGTGCCGCCGATGGTGAGCAGGCCCAGCAGGCTGCCCCGCGCAACCAACGGGACACACCACGCCCCACCGGCGGCCAGTTCGGCTGCCTCGGGGGATGCTCCGGTCAGGTCCACGTCGGCCAGCGGCCAGGCCCGGGCCGGGCCGGCGCCGCTGCCCGGCGGGCGAGCACCCCACGGCGCCACCGGCCCCGCTCGCCGGGCCAGCCAGAGCAGCGCGGCGCGGCGCGATTCATCCGCGTGCCGCACGTATTCGGGCTGCCAGGTCCCATCAGGCCGGGCGAGGAGCACGGCGCACCACGCGCCCAGGCGTGGCACCACGGCCCGGCCGGCCAGGGCCAGGATCGCTTCCTGATCCAGCGGGCCGGACAGCAGCTCGTTCGCCTCAGCGGCAACGGCCGCCCTGGCCCGCCCGAGCAGCTCGATTTCGCCCAGCCTGGCCCGCTCCAGCGGCGCCGCCACACGGTCCGCCAGTTGCTGCAACCGCTGCGTGGCACCCTCGGCGAACTGGCCAGGGGCCGCCCCGGTCACCGCGAGGACGCCGGTGACCCGCCCGGCCACCAGGAAGGGAACCGTGAGCACCGACGGCGGCGCGGCGGCCAGCGCGGCCGGGTCAGCCCCGGCGGCGGCGCGCACCCGCAGATCGCCGTCCTCGTCCGGGACCAGGGCATAGGCGGCGTCCGCGGCCAGCGCGGCCCGCGCCGACTCGACGGCGCGGGTCAGCAACTCGTCATAACCGGACTCCCCGGGCAGCCAGCGGCCCGGCCGGGGCGGCCCGGTTGCTGACTTCCCGATGCCAGGCTCGCTGGCCGCCAGATCGCCGGGATGATCCCCGCGAGCACTGGCCAGGCCCATCCGGAACCAGACTGCTTTGGCCGCCCGCCCGTAAGTGACTCCCCACGCGGACGCAAGCGCGGAGGGCAGCAGGAGCCCGCGCCCGCTGGTGCGCTCGGCCGGAATGTTCTGGTCTTTGACCGGGCCGGGAACCATGCTGGCCGGCAGGCTGTCGCGGACCATGACCTCGAGCCCGCCGTCCGCCAGCCGGCAGGTGACCTGTACCGGGGTGCCGGCGTGCACCACCGCGTTGGTGACCAGCTCACTGGTCAGCAGCACCGCGTCATCCACCAGCCCGCGGCCCTCCGGGGCCGGCTCCGCGGCCAGCCAGGACTGCAGGGTCTCGCGGACGAACCGCCGGGCCGCGGCTACGGCCGCAGGCTCAGGCTGGTACGCCGCACTCGCGACGAGGTCGCTCGTTCCCTCCACGTGCCCTCTCGGGGGTCCCGGCCAGGCCGCCCGGAGTGTGCCCACTCCGGTTACGCGGCGACCTCATTATCGGATACGCCGACACCGAAGACGGCGGCTGCCCCCATCGTGACAGATACGTGACCGGTTTCCATCCTGATCAGGCACGTTCGCCCAGGACCGGGGCCGGCCGCGCCCATCCGGCGGCGGCCGAATACTCCCGGACCACCCTGGCCGGGACACCCGCGACCACGCACCGGTCGGGCACCTCGCCGCGCACCACCGAGCCCGCGGCGACCACCACGTTGCGGCCGATACACGCCCCAGGCAGCACGATCACGCCCGCCCCGAGCCAGGTTCCGGCGCCGATCGAGACCGCCGTGTTGCTGGGCCACTGCCGCCCGATCGGGACGTCCGGATCGGCGTAGCCGTGATTCTGGTCGGTGATGTAGACGTACGGCCCGGTGAAAACATCATCACCAATGATGATCGACTGGTGGGCCACGATGTGGCTGCCCCGGCCGATCACGCAGCGGTCGCCGACCCGCAGCACGGGCGCGTCGCCCAGGTCCTGCCCGGGCAGCATGCCCGCGGAGAGCGTCACCTGCGCGTTGATCATGGTGCCCGCGCCGATCTCGATCCATCCCTCGCCGTACACGGACCCGGTCGGGAACCCGATGACCGAGCCCGCGCCGAACGCCGCGAACCGCTGCCCGGCCGGGGTGTCCGCGGTGATCATTCCCAGCTGCTGGACGGATCGCCAGCCGCGGTGCAGCAGCCGCCAGGCCGCCTGGCGGTAGCGCCTGGCCAGGGCATGCTTGGCTGACATGACGGACTACGCTACTCCAGGCCGCCTAGCCGCCATAGCCGGTGCGGCAAGCTGGCCGCACGCCCCGTCGATCTCGCTGCCACGGGTGTCGCGGACCGTGACCGGGATGCCCTTGGCCGCGAGCCGGTCCTCGAACTCGCGCATCACGCCGGGCTCCGACGCGGTCCACCGGGAGCCCGGGGTCGGGTTGAGCGGGATCAGGTTGACGTGCGCCAGGTGGCCCGCCAGCAGGTCACCGAGGGCGTCGGCCCGCCACGCCTGGTCGTTGACGTCGCGGATCAGCGCGTACTCGATGGATACCCGGCGGCCCGTCGCCCCGGTGTAAGCCCAGGCCGCGTCGAGCACCTCGGCCACCTTCCAGCGCTTGTTCACCGGCACCAGCTCGTCCCGCAGATCATCGTCCGGCGCGTGCAGCGAGACGGCGAGGGTCACCGCGAGCCCCTCGGCGGTGAGCTTGCGGATCGCCGGGACCAGGCCAACCGTGGACACGGTCACCGACCGCTGGGAGATGCCGAGCCCGTCCGGAACGGGGTCGGTCAGCCGCCGCACCGCGGTCAGCACGCTGGCATAGTTGGCCAGCGGCTCGCCCATGCCCATGAACACGACGTTGGAGACCCGCCCCGGGCCTCCTGGCAGCTGGCCACGGGCCAGCAGGCGGGCGCCCTCGACCACCTGAGCGACGATCTCGGCGGCGGACAGGTTCCGGGTCAGGCCCGCCTGGCCGGTCGCGCAGAACGGGCACGCCATGCCGCACCCGGACTGCGACGACACGCACATGGTGACCCGGCCCGGATAGCGCATCAGCACCGACTCGACATACGCGCCGTCGAAGGCCTGCCACAGTGTCTTGCGGGTCATGCCGTCATCACAGGTCTGCTCACGCTGCGCGGTAAGCAGCCGCGGCAGCAGCGCGCCGACCAGCTCCCCGCGGGTGGCCTCGGGGAGGTCGGTCATCTCGTCGGGGTCATCGGTGAGCCGCGCGAAATAGTGCCGGGACAGCTGGTCACCCCGGAACGGCAGGCCAACGAGCTGCGCGGCGGCCTCGCGCCGCGCGGGCGGGTCGAGGTCAGCCAGATGCCGCGGCGGCCGGATGAGAGACTTTCGTCCCGGCAACGGTGCTCCATTCATAGCGGGGAGCCTGCCCAGGCTGGGTACGGGCGGTGGCAAACACTTAACAGTATCCGTCCCGAACGCATGCTGACCTGCGGGGAAATAGGTAGATTTCAGTACATGCCGACGCTGCGCAAAGGGCCGAGAAGT
>Ga0265338_10006192_pt1 | contig 15337 bp, 14 predicted proteins | sample 42126metaG_FD_193579 | JGI IMG/M metagenome (GOLD analysis project Ga0265338, IMG submission 193579) | Rhizosphere microbial communities from Carex aquatilis grown in University of Washington, Seatle, WA, United States - 4-21-26 metaG | ecosystem: Host-associated > Plants > Roots > Rhizosphere... | reverse complement strand
GCCCTTGCTTTGCAGTGCGATACTTACTCAGACACTATCCTCGCCAGGAGCGACTATCTCTGCTAAAGTCATAATACACTTCAGGTTGTCCGTTGTTACCAGGATCATCGGGCTGTCCGTTGTTGCCAGGATCATTGGGCTGACCGTTGTTGCCAGGATCATTGGAAGCGTCCGGGAGGAGACCGTAGATCTCCAGGCTATTGGCCGTGGGGACAAACACTTTGCCGTCACTCACAATCGGTACAGAAAACTTGACATAACTTCCAATCGTAGCATGGTACAACTCGTGCGTGAGGTTTGTTGCATCATAGGCTCGCAGATAGCCTGCTCTATCCGTTAACCATAGGATACCAGTGCCTGCCTGGGTACCATTGCTAGAAACAACAGGATTGCCACCGCTAAAACGGATTTTCTCAGGGGTTTTGGAGAGCGGCCCGGAGAGATGTCCATTGTTCAGACGGAAGGCTTTGGTCGAGTCATTTGCACCGGCAAAGAAGACATAGTTCCCATTGGGGCCATTCCAATAGACTGGTACGCTGTAAATGCCGCCAGCCAGCGTACGGAGGGGAAGTTCCTGAATGATATGATCAAAACTGATGACACTCTGGCGATTACAGGCATTGCTGATGGAAGTAAAGTGCCCCATCACATTGGTATTGACAAGATAGATCTTGCCATCTTTGGTCCCGCCAGCCATTTCATTATTCGGCAACAGCAGGGGACCACCAGAACCCAGGTCGCCGTCTGAAGCATTCAGACATTGCTGGTTGAAGGGAGCGAAATAGTCTACAATGCGCAGATTGGGCGAGAGCTTTAAATAGGTATCTCCCGCATTACTGCCTCCACGGTTCAAATTGAAGGTGCCATTCCCTGTAATCGCGTAAATATATCCATGTGTATCAGATGCGAGCGCGCCTCCCCCGCCCCAGATGCCACCTTCAGATCCGTCGGGTGTCGCATTGAACTCGGCCTGTCTCTGGAAGCTATGCCCATCATAGCTGTAACTCAGAATCCAGCCATGATAGGGGGGATTGTCACAGAAAGAAGCAAAGCCAAGATAGAGCCGGTTATTCTCCAGCAGAAGTGCCGCGCGCTGGCGTTCCATTTTGCTATTGAACGTTGTACCGGGTACCTGGATTGCCGTGGGGCTGCCGCTTTTATCCCTGCCAGTCCCCAGATCCAGGGCATGCAGGTAATAATTGAAGGTGCCATGATTGATCAGAAAGGAGACCACGTAGAGCGTGTTTGTGCTGATATCAACCACAGGCGTAGAGGTAATACCGATGTCCGGGTTAAGGTCATTGCAGCGTACCTCGGCTGCGGTAACCGGCTGGAAATTTCCACCCGCGAAGTTTGTCTGCCAGACCAGGGGAGCGTGTTCATCTGTCTGATCTGCATCAAAGGCATACACGCTATCTCCCTCTGTTGCTACAATCACCAGATTCTTCGTCTGGCCATCGGCAGGAACATTGGGAATATAGAGCGGTTGGGCATAGATCTGGCCATCAACCGGGTAAGATAGAAGTCTGCCAAACTGGTGAACATTGACATTGCTGGTATTCAGAACAATTTCATGTGGATTTGAACCAGTGTGTTGATTATTGTATTTAAACGTCCATACGGGAACATTGTCGCCCATGCCGTCATGTTTGTCTATATGCGTTGCCAGAGCAACTTGCGCGGAGTTTAGCCCTGACGTAACAACAATCAGAGAGAAAAGTAATGTCAGGGCACTATATAATCCTACGTGCCGCACCCATGAGAGAGGCCGCATAACAACTCCTTTGCTGATAAGTGAGCAGAAGCTTACGATACATACGCTTTCTATTACAAACTAGTAGTGATGTGGATCATATGATTTGATATGCGTGAATGCACGACGTTGTCCGGCGTGCATTTCCGTTGAATATTCGAGGACGGTTGAGGCTATGGTCTGTGCCCTTTGACGTTTGCTCTCAGCCGTATTATGCTTAAGGTAGAAGTTCTGGTAAATTTATTCATAGAGGCAGAGATCATACCAATGTCTGATAACATACAAAACACCCAGAAAACAGCAGCATGGAGAATCTGGGTGAAGACAGGCCGTCCTTTTACATTGACAGCGACCTTAAGTCCGTTACTCGTGGGGACTGCTGTGGCAGCATATCAGGGTGTATTTCATCCCCTGAACTTTCTGCTGGCTTTGTTCGCTGTGCTTTTCTTACAGATTGGCACAAACTACTTTAACGAATATTTTGACCATCGCTACGGCCTGGATAGTGTTGAATCACTGGGTGCAAGCACAGTGATTTTTCGCCAGGAGATGACGGCGCGCCAGGTTTTCGGCGGTGGTCTCGGTTGCTTTGTCATTGCGATTCTGCTCAGCCTGGCACTGATCTACCTGGTAGGGCCAGCGATTATTGTCTTTGGTCTGGTTGGTATGGCCATCGCTTACTTCTATAGTGCTCGCCCGTTTACACTGGCGCGTCGTGGTCTGGGCGATATTATGGTGTACCTCGCGATGGGTCTTCTGGCAACCTGGGGAGCCTATTATGTGCAGATTCCTCACTGGGACTGGCTGGTTTTTGCTGCCAGTGTGCCCGTTGGCTTCCTGGTCACCGCTATTCTGAATATGAATAATGTGCGCGATTACCAGGAGGACCGCAAGGTTCACAAAAAGACCCTGCCCGTACGCTTTGGCCAGTCCTTTGGCATCTGGTACCACACCTGTCTGCTTTTTGGGAGCTACCTGGCTGTGACCATTTTTGTGCTCCTGCGCTGGTTGCCAGTCTATAGTCTGGTCGTCTGGGTGACTTTTCCGCTAGCCTTTCTCAACGTCCGTTCTATGCTGACTGCTGTGGATCGTAAAGCGTTTATTCTTGGTATAAAACGTACTTCGATGTTGCATTTGCAGTTTGGTGCGGTGCTGGCGATCGGCCTGCTTCTCTCTCGCTTCTAGTGTTCTGTAGATCTTTAAATGAAAAGCGGGGATGCAAGGGGGTGCAACCCCTTGGCTGGGGTCTGGGGCTGTGCCCCAGCCTTCCTTTCCCTGTTAGCCGCCGCAGGCGGCGTTGCAAATGAAGAGTAACAGTCCACTGGTAGCTTGCAGGGCAAGAACCCGAAGGGTCTGAGAGCAAAAGAAAAAAAGTTTTTATGGTGACCATGTGGCAGGGTCGTGGTCAGAAAAAAATCAGAAAGAATACACCTATGAGTGCAAAAATCTCATTAGAAGAAAAATTCCGTGAAAGCGGTGGTAAACAACCTTACGTGAGAGGTCTCTTTGGCCGTATCGCGCGCGTCTATGATTTGATGAATCGGCTGATGAGCCTGGGTCTGGATCAACACTGGCGCAAATTTGCCGCTCATTACCTGGCGCTTGGCAGTGGCGAACTGGGACTGGACCTTGGCGCGGGTACCGCTGATCTTTCCATTGCGGTTATTCGCGAGGCAGGTCCCGGCACGCGTATGCTTGGGATGGATATTACGCCGGAGATGTTGGAAGAGGGGCGTCGTAAGCTTGTGCGCCTGGGTCTGGAGCAGCAAATCGAGCTGCGCGTTGGTGATGCCGAGCATATAGATCTCCCTGATAACAGTGTAGATGGCTGTTGCTCGGCTTTTACCGTACGTAATCTCTCGGATATTCGTCAGGGTTTTCGGGAAATGCTGCGGGTTGTCAGACCCGGTAGCCGGGTTGTCTGCCTGGAAATTAGCCATCCTCCGGGCCTGATTTTCGGCTCGCTTTTCCACTTCTACTTCTATAAACTGGCTCCTCTCTTTGGAACGATCATCGGGAAAGCCTTTGAGGAATATAACTACTTGCCTCATTCGTTGACCACGTTTCCTAAAGCGCCAGCCCTGAAGGCGATTATGGAAGAAGCTGGTTGGAGTGAGGTACGTTTCTATCGCCTCAATGGTGGAATTGTGGCTGTACATGTTGGTACCAAACCTGTTGCTGAGGAGGTATAAGCAAAGCATCCAGGAGCCAGAACAAGGAAACGTTCTGGCTCCTGGATGCTTTGCTTATGGAAATTATCAGGCTAACCTATGGCTTTTTGCGCCTTTGGACGATTTCCCTTGTCTGCTGTTGTCCGATGGCGAGCTACCATCAGGATAAACAAAGGGAAGGCAGTACAGCTAAAGTAAGAAGGCAGACTGCGCCAGGCAAAGAAAAGTGGCACCACGGCTAGCAGCATCGCCGCTTCCGGGCAAACGCGGCAGATGCGCCAGTAGACCGCCAGCGCACCTCCCATGGCCCCCAGTTCCAGAAGTAGATATACCCAGCTCGGTAGATAGGGCAACAGATGAAACGCGCTGAGGTCGATCAAACCCACTCCCAGAGGGAACATGGGATCGGCCATGGGCGCCAGCACTCCAGCCAGCCAGGCACCGGGATTCCAGATTACAAACGGAAGATTGATCACCACTACAACCATGCCTGCAATCATAGCGCGATAGATAGTTTCGCGTCTATCTATATTGCGCCAGACCATCATCAGGTAAAAGGGCACAAAGAACCAGGCAATCTGTTTACTGGCCATAGCCAGACCCAGAAAAATCGCGGATAGCCAGCGTTTGTCGCGGAATAACCAGGCCAGGACTAACAATAAAATATAGAAAATATCGAGATTTCCGCCTATTACAGAGGTCAGCATAGGTACATTGGCCAGGGTAAATAACAGAATCCACGGTCGGAGTTGTTGTTTTGAGACTTTCCAGGCAATCCAGGCCAGAGCAATATAACAGAGCAGGTAAAAAGGTAGCACATTATAGAATTTAAACAAGGCAAATGGTATCAGTGTAAGAAATGATAGAGCTGGATAACTGACCTTTGACTCGAATTCCGGTGCCTGCCCGGCTTTGAGGGCGGTATCAAACGTTGAGCGCATCTCAACGCTACTGGGATAGTCCAGTTTTCCAGCGAACTGACCAACACGTAAAGGCGTGGTCCAGCCTGGCTGGATAGCAAAATCGCGCGCTATATCCAGAATACTGGAAGAGGTATAGGGATTTTTGCCCTGTAATAAGAGCTGTGCGGCATTTGTATCGAGCGATGTTCCATCGTTTGAGAAAGATGGTGGCAAAAAACATTGTACAATGATCACTATGGCTACAACAGCGCCGACCAGGAAGAGAATAAGCGTACGCAAGAGCGCCATTCTCTGTGCCCGTCCGCCGTGTTGTTCGGTGGACTCCAGCCGTTGACGCAAGGTGGTTGGCTGGATCGCTTTCCACATCGCAAAGATGCCACCTATGGTCAGCCCGATTGGGAGTAATCCCCCGCTGAGTTCAAGCAGTGGTAAGTACCACTGGCCATCGAAGCCTTGAATGAATGTGGACGCCGGCGTGACACCTACCAGAGACTGGCAGAGAAGCGCCAGGCCAATCCAGGTAGCCCGTCTCTGAAGATCGATAACTGTTAAATATCCTGGAGATAGATTCTTTGTAAAAAACAAATGCATCCATCGATAGTTCAGGGTTAGCCATGCCCGTCGTGATTGCGTTGTCCGGGTGAGACCAAGTTGCTGTTCCATCTGCTACTTTTGTGGCTCTCTTTCTCTGAGATTGCTGCTCTTTTTCCCCTTTCTATTGTATCCTTAGAGTTTGCTTGCTTCAACCCCTATTTTTCAGAAGCAGTCTCAGGTGTATTATTATAATCACGTCTCTATTGAGGTGCATGAGGACAATCTCTCTTGAAAAAATAGCTGTGGCTGGAACGCTGAAGATCCATGGCCGATGCACGGCGAGCGAACTCCGTTGCTTATTCGATAGAGCGGGAGTTCGCTCGCCTATACCTGGTTGGATCAATCCAACGTTATGCGCAATGTGTGAGTGAACAATTGCTGTAATTCCAGGAGTGAGCGGAGATTGCGCTCTCGTTCTGGAGAAGCAGGCATCTGTTCAAAGAGAGGTTTGATATCTTTCAAGAGTGTTTTTAGGAGAGCCAGCTCTTCTGAATTGAGAGACACAGCAATAGTACCCTCTCCACTTTCCTGTAGATCCAGCAGCTTTCCCTGCATTGCCTGTGAGGTACGAATCAGTGCATTCCGTTGCGAAGATGCCGTGACCTGGGCACGTAAATAGCGCAGATACGTGCCCAGATGTGCTGCCAGATCTGTTACTTGTATATAACTCATCTCAAGTCGGGACTGAGCATCAGACATCTTACTGTGCCCGCTTCCCATATGTCGTATGGAAGAGCAATGGGAAGTAAGCATTTTCTAACCAGCATTGAGCAGGAAGCTCAGTTGATGGCAAGGCTACTACAACCTTTTTGTATCGGAATAACCAGCTAAACAACGACATAGGTTTCCGTCCTTTATGTCCTTCATGAAATTCTCGTAGAAGAGATCCGAGCCCTATTCTATCATGTTTCATGGTTTTCGCCTTTTAACAGGACTATTTTCCAGGTCTACCTCAATAGATGCAAGCCTGATGCAGAAGTTTGCACGCTTCCGGCGAAACGTGCTACACTTTAAGTATAACTGTCTTCTGTAATCAAGCCAGTCTTCATTCAGATTTTACCGAGGTTTATGTATGGGTAACGCTACTCCTAAGCGCTCAGATCGAGAACTTCAACAAAAAGTAGAGCAAATTCTCTTTGATCTGCCCTTTTTGCATATCGATCTCAAGGGTATGCACCTGCGGGTACTTGATGGTGTCCTTTATATGGATGGGAATATTTCCAGCGCCTTGCGTGGTGAACTGGCTCGTGATCAAGTTGCTAATATAACCGGTTTACTAGACGTGAAAAACAACCTGGTTGGCGATGACACGCTGGCGGCGCAGATTGCCCTGGCACTTGGTCAGGATGAGCGTACGCGAGGATTGCCGATCGGTGTATATCCACAGCTTGGTGTGGTGAGATTAAGTGGTTCTGTGCACAGGGCAGAGCAAATATCCGCCGCAACTGAACTGGCGAGTAAGTTTGCAGGTGTCCGTTCTGTGCTCAGTAATCTCCTCATTGATCCTTCCGCTGACATGCTTTATGTTATGAGTGCGCAAGAGGGTGGCGAAGCCAGGGATCTTGCTCCTGGTAAGTTTACCCGTCATACAAACTAATTCCGGCGTCACTGCATAGGGTGCCGTTCCTGGTAACAGCTCTGGGCACCAGGGAGGAGAAGATGTCAGTGTATCTTCTCGGAAAACGTTGTTGCTGTTTCTGTCTGCGCTTGACAGGACGCAACTCAGGAGTGTATTATCCATTTACTATTTTCGATGTAATTCTCTGCTCAAATACATCAAAAGGCGGATAGAAGAAGATCCATGGAAAGCACTGAAAAGCTCACCCCAGGCACCCAAGAAGTCCCTCCGCCCGAGAAGCAAGACTCAAAATCAGTGAACGGGGGTGTGGCACGTCATATGCCGACATTACGCCGCGAAGTTGCTGCCCAGGCACTTAAGGAACTCTGGCAGGAGAAAGCATTTGCCGGAGGTCCTCTTATTTTTGCCTCTCCAACGCAGGGGAGAATGCAGGCTGAGCATCATCCGCTGCTCCTGGATCAACTGGCTGGACGAGGCAGGTCGCGCAAAAAGACCAGCTCTGGCCAGCTAGAGAGTTGGGAACGCCTGGAGGCTCCGTCCTATGCCCAGGGGATCGCTGCAACCGGCGAGGTTGGTGTCTTGCTCAAAGCTGATCTTCTGCGCAACGCAGAGGCCGGGGATAGAAATACTGTGCCTTCTGCTCCTTACAGTTGGGTGTGCTATACATTTTCCAACAACTGGAAGGCGTTATCTGTCTTTTTCTATGATAGTGATAGCAGTGATACCCTGGCTCTGGCGGCTATTCCTGATGGACGCCAGGATGAGTGGCTGGCCTTTCTGAAGTTATTGGATGAATTGCATGATACGCTCTGGCGCCGTGCTCGCCGGGGACAAATAGAGATTATTAGCGGTGATGATGACCTGGCAGAGGTGATTAAGAAAGCCTCGTATGATGACCTGGTGCTTTCTGATGAGACCTTGACGCAATTGGCAGCCCAGCGTCGGATTTTCGATCAGGAGATGCTGAAGCGCTATGAGGCGTTACATGTGCCGCGTGTACGCAAGGTCTTGTTGATCGGTCCACCGGGTACAGGCAAAACGACTCTCCTCAAAGCAGAAGGGGCGGCTCACGCTAAAAAGGGTGGCCTGGTCTATTACGTGTGCGCGCCTGCGCATTCTCGTAATACCAGTTCCTGGCAACAGCTTTCCCATGCGCTTCGTCTGGCCGCCGATAGCCATCTTCCGACCCTGATCCTGGTGGAGGACTTTGAACTTTTTGTCTCAAATCCTACAGAGATGCAACTGATCCTAAATACGCTTGACGGGGTGGCTACACCCGATAATCCAGCGGGTACATTGTTACTGGCTACCAGTAATGACCCTGAGAAAATAGACCAGCGTATTCGTGATCGTCCAGGTCGGGTTGATGTGTTGATCGAGATTGGTCTGGTTGAAAATGTTGAAATGGCGCGGCGCTTCCTGCGTCATTTTCTTGGCTCATTTTATAGTGAAGAACAGCATGGCTCGGTAGCCTCTTCATTGTTAAAACAGCCCGGCAGCCATTTTCGCGAAATCTGCATCGCCGGTTCCATGCGTGCGCTTGACCAGAATCGTACTGCTGTCATGGCTGAAGATCTACTCTGGGCGCATGAAATAATTCTGAGCGGTCGTGCTGTTGCTGCCGAAGCCGAGCGTTTCTTACCTGCCCCCTCGCGTAAAAAGGGCAGCTATTTTGGGAAGAACAATTCATAGATATGCATCTATTGAGAGTAAAAGTGCCAGTTTTGTTGTAGTTCGGCGCTTTTACTCTTGCTTCTTCCCCAGTTTGTTGAGGCTGATTATAGCACTTCCTATAGTCAAATAGTGTGAAGGGCCTGGTCCAGATCCTGGATAATGTCCTCTACACTTTCGATGCCCACTGAGAGGCGTATACAGCCTTCGGTAATGCCGTAGCGCTGGCGCTCTTCGACTGTAAGGGAGCGATGGGAGGACATGGCGGGATAACTGACTTCCGATTGCACATCACCCAGGGTTGTGATCGGCAGGCACAGGCTTAGTGCATCCATAAAGTGTTGTGCTGCCTCTCTCGTCTGTGCTTTCAGTTCAAATGAGAGCAGACCGCCATAGAGATCTTTGCGCAGAAGCTTGCTGGCCAGTTCGTGTTGCGGATGAGATTCCAGACCGGGATAGTGAACGCGCTCAACCGCCGGATGTTCTTGCAAGAAACGCGCAACCTGCAAAGCATTTGTGCAGTGTCGTTCCATGCGTAGCGCCAGCGTTTTTAGTCCGCGCATGGCCAGGTAGGACTCAAATGGTCCAAGCGCGGCTCCCAGAAGGATAGAATATGAGCGAATCTGCTGGATCAGGCTGTTTTTACTGCTAATGATCACACCTGCTGTACTATCGCCGTGGCCGCTAATATATTTGGTGACGCTGTGGACGACAATATCGAAGCCATGCTTCAGCGGTTGAAGCAGGTAAGGGGTCGAGAAGGTACTATCAACAATCGTGGTTGCACCCACCTCCCTGGCAGCGGCGCTGATGGCATCAAGGTCGGTGATTTTCACTAATGGATTGGAGGCAGTTTCTACAAGGATGACATCAGGCTCTTCTGTACGAATGATCTCACCAGCTTTACTGCAACAGAGGTCCTTGAAAACAACCTCTATGCCCAGCGGCTGAAAAATAGTGCGCAACAGGCTGATCGTTGCGCCATAGAGATCCTGGGCTACCAGCAGTTTGGCACCAGCGGTTAATCCCGCCGCCAGGAGTGCGCCATGAATCGCCGCCATTCCCGAACCGGTTACGATCGCTCCAACGCCGCCCTCAGCTTTCGCCAGCACATGTTCCAGCGCGTGGGTGTTGGGATTCCCCTGGCGCGCGTAGACAAAGGATTGTTTGCCTGCTGCATTGTCATCAAAGGCTTCGTCAAGCCTCTCTGTGTCAGTATGCAGGTAGGTTGTGCTTGTGTAGATAGGTTGGATTGTTGGTGCGCCAGTCTGATGCATTGGGCGAATATACTCACCGCCATGGACGAATAAGGTATCCAGGCTCCAGTTCTGGGGATCTGCTTCTTTCATGATGCTCCTTGTGAATATGTTGAAATAACAGTTCTACGCAGGTCTCCGATTACGAGCGCGGTGCATAGCATCGGATCGGTAATGTACGCTGAGCCATGTTGAATCTCAGGGTGTACAGAGCGTATTTATATATTGCAGATCAGACAGCACTGTTTCGATGGGAGGCAACTCTGCCTCATTTGTGGCAATCCACTGCGCGCGTAATGCTCCATAGCGGTTGGCCAGCACAATGCCTGGCAGGGCTATCCGCGTTACGTCATCCCAGTAGGTATAGCGTTTGAGTACCAGGCCCTGTGGATCGGCCAGGAGCGCAAATGGTAGTTGCAGTTCCTCCTGTGCGTGTAGATGTTCAATAACTGTATTCGCCGTAACCACCAGAACTGCACAATACTCTTCTCTGAGCGTTGAATACTGTTGTTTAAACTCCTTCAATAGCCCCCGTGCCTCGCTGGTCGCGCTGGTTGTCAGCAGAATAATCAACAGATTCTCACGCTGCTTATAGTCCCAGGGACTATGGGGCATGCCATCGGCTCCCGGCAGCGAGAACGCTGGCACAATGTCTCCTGCCCGCAGAAAAGGTTGGTGCTGCTCGGACATACAAGTTTCCTCTCTGTTTGCTATCAATGGACCTTATGGCAATTGTACCATCAAAAGGTCAGGTTTGTGGGCCAGCCAATTGCCAAAAAAGTAGCTCTTTGGATGAGTTTTCTCTCTGCTTCCGCTCAAGGCGCATACTAACAATGTGTGTATCGTTGAACCCCAGTGGAGGAGTTTCTAGAGATGATCGGGAAAATGCAGGCGGCTCTCAAGGTTGAGGCAGCTCCTGGTGTAACTATCGACCTGGTGGATATTCCGCGCATAGGTCCGTGTGATGTGTTGATAGAGGTGAAAGCTGCCTCTATCTGTGGTACGGATGTACATATTTACGAATGGGATGCCTGGGCCAGGAGTCGCGTCGAGGTGCCACGCATCTTTGGGCATGAGTTCGCTGGCCTGGTTGTCGAAGTTGGTCATGACGTTACTTCGCTTGTCCCTGGTGATTTCGTCACCGCTGAGACACATATTACCTGTGGAGAATGTTATCAGTGCCGTACTGGTCAGGGGCACATTTGTCGTAACGTCAAAATTGTTGGTGTGGACCGTGATGGTGCCTTTGCGCAATATATAGCTTTGCCAGCCAGTGTTGCCTGGAAGACAGGTAAGGAAATTGAACAGAATGTCGCATCGATCCAGGAACCATTCGGCAATGCCGTCCACGCGGTCTACGCGGGCGAAATTACGCATAAAACCGTGGTCATCAGCGGTTGTGGCCCGATTGGTTTATGGGCGGTTGGCCTCTGTCGGATTTCTGGTTCCAGTACGATTTTTGCGCTTGAACCCAACCACAAGCGCCTGGATCTCGCGCATGCCATGGGCGCTGATTATACATTGGATCCCCGCGAAGTCGATCCAGTGGAACATATTCTGGAAGTAACGGAGGGTCTGGGTGTGGATGTTGTGCTGGAGATGTCTGGCAACCCTGGCGCAATTCGCCAGGGGTTTCAGGCGTTGCGGAATGGTGGACGTGTGTCGCTGTTGGGACTGCCTGCCACTTCCGTTGAACTTGACCTGGCCAACGCTATTATTTTTAAGGGTGCGACTGTGTCAGGCATTTCTGGACGGCGTCTCTTCGATACCTGGTATCGTACCCGGCGCATCCTGCAACAGGGTCAGCTTGATCTGAAGCTGGTTATCACGCATACCTTGCCCTTTGAGCGTCTCCAAGAGGCGCTGGAGATTATGAAATCTGGTGATTGTGGTAAGATCGTTTTGACATTCTAAGATCGTTTTGGGCAACCTTTCTCTCTTTTTTTCCTGGAGAAGATTATCATGGACAGATTACAGGCTTTCCTGGCAGATGAACTCCATGGTCTGCAAGAGCGCGGCGTTTTTATTCGCCCCCGCGTCCTGGAGACCGAACAGAAGGCAACAGTTGTGATGGATGGGCGCGAGGTCATTACTCTCTCTTCCAACAATTATCTTGGATTGACTGTCCACCCGCATCTGCGTCAGGCCGCGCTTGAGGCGATTGAACGCTATGGCGTTGGTACCGGGGCTGTACGTACCATCGCTGGCACCATGACTTTGCATCAAGAACTGGAAACGCGACTGGCGCGCTTCAAACATACCGAAGCAGCCCTGACAATGCAGTCTGGTTATGCCACCAACCTTGGTGTAATTTCCGCCTTAATGCAAGAGGATGACCTGATTATTAGCGATGCATTGAATCATGCCAGCATCATCGACGGTATTCGGCTCTGCAAAGCTCCGCGTAAGGTTTTTCGTCACAAAGATATGGCCGACCTTCGCCGTGTTCTGGAGACATCCAGCGCCGCCCGCAAGGTGATGGTGGTTACGGATGGTGTCTTTAGTATGGATGGCGATATTGCTCCACTCGACGAGATCGTCGCGCTTGCCGAACAGTACGGTGCCTTTGTAATGGTTGATGACGCGCATGCCAGCGGCGTTCTGGGACAGAATGGGCGTGGCTCTGTCAGTCATTTTGGTCTGGAGGGACGTGTGGCCTTACAGATTGGTACGCTTTCCAAGGGCATTGGCGCGCTGGGAGGCTATGCCGCCTGTAGCCAGGATATGCGGGACTTTCTTCTTAATCGTGCTCGCCCTGTGCTCTTCAGCACTTCCCACCCACCTTCGGTTGTGGCCACCTGTATCGCGGCATTGGATATTCTAGAGCAGGATACCAGTCTGGTTGAGCGGCTCTGGGAGAATACTTCGCTCTTTAAAAAGGGCCTGGAGGGACTTGGCTTCAACACTGGTCAGAGCGAGACGCCCATTACACCGGTAATAGTTGGTGAGGGGGCACTGGCAGTGGAACTGAGCGCCCGGCTTTTTGCTGAGGGAGTCTTTGCCCAGGCCATTGTCTACCCGACTGTACCGGTTGACCGCTGCCGTGTGCGTACCATTGTTACCGCCTTGCATACCCATGACGAGCTCTCCAGGGCTCTGGAGATTTTTGCGCGGGTTGGTAAAGAACTGGGAATTATCTAAAGATCCTCAGTCAAAACTATTTTTTCGATCGCATCAGCAACGCCCTCTTCGGCGTTGCTGAGCGTAATATAATTAGCAACGCGTTTCACCTCGTCATCAGCATTGCCCATCGCCACGCCCAGTCCTGCGAACTGGAGCATTCTAATATCGTTATGGCTATCCCCAATCGCCATAATCTCTGCTGGTTGAATTCCCAAGTCTTGCGCAATAGTTTGCAGTCCCCTGGCTTTAGAGACTTCAGGATGCAAGAATTCCAGCAGATCAAAGGCCGATTGGGTTACGTACAACTGGTTGGAAAAACGATCCATCAGCGCCTGGCGCCTGGCGCGTAGCTGGCTCTCTTCACAGACGCCAACAATTTTAATACATGGTTCTGGGTAGAGGCTGGCGACATTTTCTACCTCGATGACTGGATGAACAGGTGGACGGTACCATTGCCGAACCCTGGGTGTGTTCTGGTCAGCATATACTCGGTGAAGCAAATGATAGGCCCGGTAAAAACCGGCCTCTTGCAGGGCTGCCAGAACCGGTAGAATGCAGTCAACCGGGAGCCATTGCTCATGATAAATCTGCCCTGTATGAATATCCGCGATCACTGCGCCGTTCTCAATAATTTGTGGTCCAGTAATCGGCAGGTCGCCGCAGATACTCTGGAGAACGGATAGGCTTTGTCCTGTAGCAATCACGACCCGGATGCCTCTATCTACAACTCTCTGCAACGCCAGACGCGTGCGATCTGTAATAATTTTGTGTGGTCGTGGGCTTAACAATGTGCCATCAAGGTCGATTGCGAGCAGGCGATACATGCTGTTTTTTCTCCTGAATACTCCGTGTTCTCTGGTTATGCTGTTCAGTATAAACATAACCTGCGCGTTTCTGCAAATTGCATGCTCTCGTCCACCTGTCTGCTTTTGCTCTATTTTTAAAAACCAGCTACAATACCTATTACATACTATGCAATAAATTACTCTGATGGAGGAGTGTGTTTTGAGAAAAAGCGAGGCTTTGTTGCTCATGAATATGTTGGCTGCGGAATTCGGTTATAGAGTGGAATGGACTATGTTGCCAGACGGTAAGCAGGCTGATTCTCTGCGTTTAGAGAACGACAATGGTGATGCCAATGAGTTCAAGGGTGAAGAGAAATTTGAGCAGGCGGTGCAATGGTTGCGTCAAAAAGCCTGACCTTATTTTACACTTGAAGCTCTGCTTATCCAGTTTCTTTTGTGGGCAGAGCTTCAATGTGGTCTAGCGGGTCGTGCCAGGATTTGCCCTGAACGGAGTAAAGTAAGTGGAATAGCACCTCAGCCTGCGTTTAACCGGGAAATTGGGTGCGTGCTGTGCCAGTTACATTGGTATAGAGATGAAAAAGGTCGCCAGCCAGGGGGATACTCTGACGTTCTGCAGCGCTTAACGCGGTCCAGGCGGTAGTAATAAAGAGTTCATTTCTCTCGGGACCACCAAAAGCGGAACTGGTGGGATGAGGTACAGGCAAGCGGATTTCGCGCTCAACTTTACCATCGGGATCATAGCGAATGATTTTCCAGCCACCCCAACGAGCACTCCAGAAAAACCCTTCGTCATCAATGGTCAGCCCATCTGGCACTCCCGGTTCATCAGGAGTAAAGATAAATGGACGCCGATTGGTGATGGAGCCGCTCTCGGCGTCAAAATCGTAGACATAAATGGTTTTCGTCTCCGAATCTGTCACATACATCAGCGTATTTTCGGCATTCCAGACAATTCCATTTGGAAGAATGAAATCAGTATCCATTACAGCCAGACTTCTATCAGGCTCCAGACGGTACAGTTTCCCCTCACCTGGGTGCCGGGGCTCTTGCATGCTCATTGTACCAGCCCAGAAGCGGCCCTTGCAGTCGATGGCCCCATCATTAAAGCGTTTCTGTTCCAGGCCAGCCTCTGGATCGGTCAGATAGGTAAGTTGCCTGGAAGCGAAATCCCAGGTTGCGAAACCATGCTTTGTACCCATTACCAGACCGCCTGTGGTACGCAAAGCCAGTACGCCTATCATATCGCCAGCTTCAAATGTCTCGCACTGTTGCGTTGGAAGAAAGAAGCGGGAAAAGCGCTGGCTTTCAATATCAACCCAGTAGAGTGCCTGTTCCTGGGGACTCCAGACAGCCCCCTCGCCCAATGTATCTTGTGTTGCGAGAAAATGTGTTACTTCGTCCATACCAGTATCTCCAATTTCTGTTGCAAATGTTGCAGAGAGGTAGTGTTTCTATTATATC
>Ga0265338_10006191_pt1 | contig 15337 bp, 11 predicted proteins | sample 42126metaG_FD_193579 | JGI IMG/M metagenome (GOLD analysis project Ga0265338, IMG submission 193579) | Rhizosphere microbial communities from Carex aquatilis grown in University of Washington, Seatle, WA, United States - 4-21-26 metaG | ecosystem: Host-associated > Plants > Roots > Rhizosphere... | reverse complement strand
AACGAAATCCGCCATTTGCGCCCCTATGCCGGAAGGGCTGTCACCGACATTGCCGGTGACGGCCATCCCCTAGAAACCCGCCCGAATGTTTTGCACCGGCTGGCCAATGCCGGAGTGAGCAGTTTCGAGCAGGTCTACCGCATCGTTGTTTAACAGGAGACCATAGTGAGCAAGAAACGCCCCCCGGATTTTGGCGACCGTGAAAGTCGGCTGCGTAGAGCGTATGAGCGGCTTGGTACAGACAAGCCTAGGTGCATAATTTGCGGTGAGACCAATCCGCTGCGGCTGCGCCTTCACCATCCGGCACAACATGCTTTTGACGATGAGACAGTCATCATATGCAGCAGCCATCATGACGACGCATCGGACTGGCAATCTGATCATCCAGCAAAAATTGAAGGATGCACAAGTGTTTTTGAGCCCATCGGCCATTGGTTGCTCGGTCTTGGCGATCTTCTCCACATTGCCGCACATGAACCCGATATCGGAACGCTCAAGGAGTTCCTGATCTATGTGGCACAAAAGCTGCGCGAATTTGGTCGCGTTATGATTGAGCTGGCGCGCGCCACCACTAGCAGTGGGGCGGCCGTGCCATGAAACTCCGCATTCCTATGATTGTTGCCGTGCGCGGCTACGCGGTGGCAGTTCGCGAGGACAAGAAGAAGCAGGATAGAAAACCGGATGACAAACGCAAGAGACGTAAGGGACTAAAGCGTCCCAGCGGTTACGCACTGATATTCGATACCGAGACCACGACCGACCGTTCCCAAAACTTCCGTATTGGAAGCTATCAAGTCCGCAACAACGGCCAGCTCGTCGAAAGTGGGATGATTTATGAACCTGGGTCACTCAGTTCTCAAGATTTGACGGTAGTGAAGGCCTACACCGCTGCACATGATTTAATCCTACTGGATAGGGACTCCTTTTTACGGGACGTGTTCTATCGATATGGCTATTACTTGGGCGGCGTCATCGTTGGGTTCAATTTACCCTTCGACTTGAGCCGCCTCGCGCTTTCTATCGATACGTCACACGGCTGGGACATGCGTGGCGGGTTCACGCTGGAAATGCTGCGCGATAAGTGGATGATGAATGTCCTGGTAAAGCACTTGAGCAGCCGAGCGGCATTCATGCGTTTTGCAGCACCTCCTCGGCCCGTCGATGGCCGGTCCATGCGCAAGAAATTTAATACCCAAGCCAGGCGTGGCTATTTCCAAGACGTGAAGACCCTAGCGGCAGCTCTGCTGGGCGGTTGCTCATCGCTCGCCAATCTCGCGAACTTGCTGGGAGTGGAGCATCGCAAGCTGGAGACTGAAGAACATGGCGGGCCACTCACACGGGAATATTGCGAGTATAGCGTCAACGATACCCAAACCACCTGGGAATGCTATGCGTCGTTGCTGGACAAATATGCCGAGCATGGTCTCACGGATACGCCGGCGCACCGCATCTATAGCGAAGCCAGCTTAGGCAAGGCCTATCTTAATGAGATGGGCGTGACGCCTTGGCTGAAAGCCCAGGAGGACTTTCCCCCGTCATTGCTGGGGATCATCATGAACACCTACTATGGAGGCAGGGCTGAAATCCGCATCCGCCGTCTTAAGACTCGAGTGCTCTATTGTGATTTCCGCTCCATGTATCCCACTGTCTGCACCCTAATGGGGCTGTGGCGTTTCGTTATCGCTTCGGGCATCGACCATGAGGATTGGACGGCTGAGACCCGGGAATTGCTAGGCTCGGTCGGCCTGAAGGATTTGCAAAAGCCAGAGTTCTGGAAATCTCTGACGGTCCTGGTGCAGGTGGCGCCCGACGCCGATGTATTCCCGGTGCGCGCCAATTATAGTGAGAATGCTCGCACAATCGGCTTGAACGGTCTGTCATCCAGGCAGGGCCATTGGTTCACCCTAGCTGACTGCATCGCCTCCAAGCTCCATTCGGGCAAGGCCCCCCAAATCTTGAAAGCCATTCGCTTCGTTCCCCGCGCAACCCAATCGGGTCTACGGCCCATCACCATTGGCGGCAGGGACGCCTACCGGATCGACCCCTACCGGGACGATTTTTACAAGCGGGTGATTGAGCTGCGTGGCCAGATTCAGGCCTCCGCTAAGAAGGCCCATAAGGACGGCAACCACGCCTTGGCGGCGGAACCGGAATCCTATTCCCTGATGCTCAAGCTGCTGGCCAATTCCACTAGCTACGGCATCTTTGCTGAAATGAATGTCCAATCCTATGTGCGGCCACGGGAGGTGGTGGTTCATGGCATGGAGGATGCCCCTTTTGGCACTGGCTCCAAGTCGATTGAGGAAGCCGGAACGCATTTTCATCCGCTTCTGGCCACCCTGATTACAGGAGCTGCCCGGCTGATGCTGGGGACTGCTGAACGTCTCGCCTTTGACAACGGCATTGGCTGGGCACTTTGCGACACCGACAGCCTCGCGCTGGCACGCCCAGAGGACATGCTCGACAGCGAATTTTTGGAACGGGCGCAGATCGTGACGGGCTGGTTTGATGCTCTTAGCCCCTATGATGATGACAAGCCGCTTTTCAAGGTGGAGGATCAGAACTACCGCCTTGAAAATGGACAGCTCTTGGCGGGGCAACACGAGCCCCTGTACGCCATTGCCATATCCGCCAAACGCTATGTTCTTTTCAACATAGGCCCGGACGGAAAGCCGATTATTCGCAAGGCGCTCGCGCATGGGCTAGGGCATTTACTGCCACCATATAAGGATTGCGAGGCATCCGGACAAATTCCTGCTCCCACCCGGCTTACCGAAGAACTGGACTGGCCGCTAAAGGCTACCTGTATTGGCGTGGATCGCTGGCAATATGATGTCTGGTATCAAATCATCATGGCCGAACTCGAAGGCCATCCGGATCAGGTGGACCTATCACCCCTAAAGCACTTGGATCGCAAAGCTGCGAGCCGCTATTCCGCATCCACCCCCGCGCTGCTTCACTGGTTTGATGCCTTCAACGAAGGCAAGCCCTATGCTGACAAAGTTAAAGCGTTCAATTTTATGCTTGCGTATCAGCTCTCTCGCCCGGCTTATTTTGCCGCTATTGCTGACGGTAATATCGACGTTGCGGATTATGATGATGGACTGCCCGCTGTTGTCGCGCCCTATGACAGCAACCCACAAGCTGCGTTAGCAAAGGCATTTGATCGCCGCACGGGGAAGCCGGTGCCAGCATCAATCTTAGCAACTTATAGGGATGTGCTGGCGCACTATCATCTACATTCGGAATCGAAATTCCATAATGGTGAGCTGTTCGACCGCGGTGTGACCGAACGTTTCCATATTGACGTAATTGATGTGGAGTATATCGGGAAGGAGGCTAACCGCTGGGAGGAGCAATTCTTCCTGGGCGAAGTGCCCGAGGCTCAAATCCAGTATGGCCGCCATCCGGATGGCCACCAGCGGCTGCTTGCAGTGCTCACAGAAGCGGTCAAGGAGTTTGGTATGTCGGGTGTCGCTGCGGAAGCTCGCATGTCTCGTCAACAGTTGCATGCGATCATATGCTGTGGCGCTCTACCCAAACGCGGGACAATCATACGGCTCTGTAGGGCGATTGCATTCCTCGTGCGGAAGGTGCCGCCAAGTTGACCAGCGTCGCCAACAGCAGTGCATTTCATGTGTAGGCGAGAGAGGGAACGGATAGCGATGACGTAGCCGACCATGCGCGTTCTGGTCCCAAGCGCGTGGGTGCCGCTTCACTTAAACGGGCCAGTTTCCTCTTGATAGGCCCCGTCTTCCGATAAACCCTGAAAAACTGAGCGAAGAAAATCACTGATCGCGCCTGTTTGCTTATCGTCTCGACCTGGACAGAGATCAAAAGCGCCAACGCTCGGAAAGTTATGTGCTGGTGTTCCGGAAAACGCGGATGGATGGCGTACAAAAAAGTTCTGAGCCTTGCCTGACATGCGCAGACCGCTCCCGTCCCCTGGAAACAATATATATGCGCCTCTGCTGCCCAATATCCCATCCCGATAGGTGTGCATCTTGAACAGATCGTCTTGCTTGTGAATACGCGAAATCTCTTGATCGTATTCCGAACCGTCTCCCTCTGGCTCGTCAGCGCCTCCCTCTTCTTCGCTTGAAAACAGTGACTCAACTTCCGCCACTTCCATTCGATACTTGGCATCAAAATGCAACCAATGCCGACGCGTTATGGTGCCATCTTCTACCGTGACCAAAACACTATAATCCGGATCGAAAAAGGCTGTATAGCTTCCATCCCATGAGCGCAAAGGCCGAGACGGACGCTTGAAACGCCGATTGTAGAATAGGCTGACATGAACCTTTCGCGGGCCGTCAGACTTATAAACAAACGTTACTCGGCTCCTTTTGCCCCTTTCAAGGCGCACCTGGAGTCCATCTGCGGAGACCGCAATAAACGAACCATTGTTCAGCAACTCAGATTCACATAGTTCAGCGATAACGCGGCGCATTACAAAGAAGCACCAGTATTCATAAATCTCATTTACCGGTCGAACATCCCCCAGCAATCCATCGGCAAACTCAGCGCCACGCTTCCAAGACAATTCGAGACCTAACCGAAGAGAAAGATCATACTTCAGTATATCACGATAACCCCTGCGCCTTTGAAGAACCTGGGAGTTAGAAGGAAGCTGCTGCAACGGTCCAACGTCGGCCCACACTCGTCGGCCCAACATCTCTTCGAGCTGCGCGACCCACCCTTGCGATTCGCGTACTGCGGCGGGCTTCTGGCGCTTTTGCAAATGGTGCGCGAGTCGATTTGCCACAAGCAAGCACTCTTCGAGAAAGTATTTTACGTATCGATTCTCAAGGGTATCGACAGTTTCGATGCTTTCCGAGACCGAAAGTTCCTGGGGCGTACTCCCCCTGAAAAGACGGCTAAGCGGACCTCCGCGACCGAATGAAGATAGGTCGATATCATCAACCAAGTGTTCGATTTGTATCTCTTCAATACGACTTACATCCTCTGCGCTAAACCGCTCAATCAGTCGGGAGTGGAAAGATGTTAACACCTCTTCCACGGCGAGTGGAAGATTTTGGTAACTCATTATGTGGCGCATCTGGAAGAGTAGCGCGGCCTCGTTTTCACTCGCTACATCACTAATGTTGAATGCGAAGCTAAGCGGGCTGTCATATTGAAGAAGCAGTTCGGCCATTTGGGCAGCTACTTCATCAAGCAGCGTTTGGAACTCTTTCAAATAGTCAATCTTTCGACACACAACTTCCGCCACAAGCGGCGTGTCAAAATCGGTGCGAAGATCAATTATGCCGGCATGATTTTTCAGGCGAAGCGTTCCGGAGACAATTACGTGGCCATTCGCCGTTTGTCGCCAACGCCGTGGCGGATCAGCACGAAAGACGGTTGCAAGCCGGGCAGCCGCAAACGGCCACGCGGGACGTTGCAGATACTGCGCCTCCGCCTCCACCCTCGATATCGGCAAAGTGATATCGACAAAATATTCGGTATGCTCGCGTAGCTGAAAAGGCTCAAATAACGGGGGCGTATCGTTGCGCCAGGCGATTGACGGTATCCCGCGCAAAGTGAATGAGTCCGGTTCTGTTTCGCGCTCGACAAAACTTATGCTCGGCTCTTCGGCAACCAGCGGCGCAGCTTCGCCCCGCCCCTTCATTGCTTCAATTTCAATTTGCTGCCCGCTGCCCCATGTGAAACGAACACGATGAAGAGGCGTCATCTATTAGCTCACAAACGAAACGTAACCTGTTGCCGAAAGTCGGGAGTTCATCGCATCAAGCTTCTTCTTGGATTTCTCCAAGCCCGAACCCCCGGGCATTACCAGCGCCGCGTCGGGTTTAATTTCTGCCATCAAGCCCGTACCGATGGTATAACGAGCACCGGGCGTCGACCCGGAATGGCCGCCGCCTAAGAACGCTGCGGTGGCCTTCAGGCTTTCGCCAATCACTCGCTTGCTACCATGAATTTTAGGAAGAACTTTTTGCAGGATGGCGGTATCAAGGGCAGTAGGCCAGCCACCCATGATCGCGGCCACATCGAGGCCGAGCATCTGCCGCGCCTTGACCCAAACGTAAACATACACAAATACTTCTTTGGACGTTCTATATCCGAATGGAAAACCCACCGGGGATAGCAGCTCATAACATCCATTGAGCGCCTTGATTACTGCGTCGCGGATGCCATCTATGTTTGCTGCGGAAAAGCCATCGGTTGTAAGCCTATCGATTATTGACGCCGGATTTGGCACCTCATAACGCTGCCCTTCGCGATCATCGATGCCACTCCGCAACAGCTCGCTTGCTTTCGCGACCTCGATCAGGCCGCCTTGCTCCGATACGCCTTGCCCCTTGAGATAATCACCCGGTTTCTGTGACTCAATCTCAATCACATGGGCTCTATCGAGAACCTTTGGCGAGAACATGTATGTGGTTTCATCGACGTTGACCGTGCCGATGAAAAACAGATTGCTGGGCAATCTCAGGTTTTGACCGTTCGCAACAAGAAGTTTCACCGCTTCAGCTTCGGGGGACGAAGAATCCTCCCTCTGCAAAATTTCGCTGATGGTAGTGAGGCTCTGCGGGTCAACTAGCGGGGCAGCGTCGTCCTCATCAAGGATGTTCATTGCCTCCATGAGCGATAGAAATGGAGCGAAGTAGCGCTCGACATGCGAAAGATTCATTTCATCAAATATCAAAAAGTAGGGAACGCCCGTCGCAGCGGGGTGACTGGCCCGAAGGATCAACCGAAGAGTTTCCGTAACCTCATAGCTGTCGTTTGTCTCCGAACCATCGTCGCGTTTGCGCGTTTCGCCAAAGGGTGTGCGAAAGCCAAGAAGCCGCTTGGGGGATGTCCAATCCGGCCCAACGGGCACCAACTGAAATAGAGAGCCTTTGACCTTATCGCCAACTGCGCGTTGGATGCCCTCGGCCATTTTTAGGGCGGCTCGTGATTTTCCAGTCCCTGAAGGCCCTGTCAAAATCACAAATGGCTTCGCAGCGAGAGCAGTCACCAAATCGAGCGAGCAGAACCCCGTGACGGCAGCCGGCGCGACCGCAGGACCAGCACCGATGTCGGGCAGGTAATCATCGGGGTCTGCTAGTTGTGCGCCGAATGCCGCAGCCTCGATAGTTGCTGCCGTAGTGTCAAACAAATGAGAAATTTCCGCAGCCGTTAAACCAACGTCGCTAACGAAGTGCGCTCGCAACGATGCGAGCCGCTGGGCCGGACTGGCGGCACCAGCGACCAACCCTTGAACATCATCAGCCCTATGATACCAGAGGGCAACTTCGTCGAGGCTGGGATTTTGTTCGCCGCTGCTGGCTTTCAGCAGCAGCGTTTCCAGGTGGTTCTCATACCCAGGGCGAAGGCTTGCCTTGCGAGGTTTCTCGCTCGTCAACTCAATAACCGGGTTCCAAGGATTATTCGAGATAGTCGAGCCCGTGCCATTCGACTTGAACTTCGCGCTACGGTAGCCGTGTGAGCTATCCGTTATCGAAAAGATATTAATGTACGGGTTTGGCGCTTTGTCAGAATGGCAGCTAGCAAGCTGGTCGAGTGCCTTTATATATGCGTCTTCCGATTGCGTAATCGAAACTGCTGCGGCCCCTTTAGCCTGGAAAGTACGCTTGACGATGAGGAAATCGAGCAAGCCAGCTTTTGCCCGGGAGTTTCCGGCTTTATCGAGCGCTTCTTTGATGCGTTCGGCTGAAATATAAAGCGCCATGTTCGTTCCCGGGGTTAGGCATGGGAGATGATTTAGGCATCATCCTCTGGTTCGTTCGCGATGATCTTCAAACGGTCCACCATAAGCTGGCAGAATTTTGGGCTAATATCGATGCCGATAGCACGAAATCCATGCTTTCGGGCATAGACAAGGCTCGTGCCACTACCTGCAAACGGATCAAGTACCACGCCGCGCACTGGCGTCGTGGCATGAATTGGCACGCGAACTAACTCTTCAGAAAACCGCGCCTTATGACTCTGCGCACCCCGCACCGGAGGGATGTCCCATGTATCGAGTGGGGGAAGGACAGAGCCCGACTCGGTTGGTCGGCCAACTAGGTTTTTGTCAAAAAAGTACCACCGCGATTTCACAATGTGGAAAACGTACTCGTGAGACATCGAACAGCGGTCCCGCACCTGATCGGGAATAGGATTGGGCTTAACCCAAACATTATCGTTTCGTACAATCCAGCCTGCGTCTTGCATGGCGATAGCAAAGCGGTGTGGTATCAACAAAAGCTGCTTGGGTTTGCATAACTTCCCGTCGCCCTTTTTGTCCTGAGGCCTGAGACCAAATCTGCGCGCACTCTGCTTCGTCTCTCCGCTTCGATGCTCACCTTTTCCACTCCAGTAGGTGTCACCAAGATTTACCCACATGCTGCCATTGGTGGCGAGTATGGGCTCGCACTTGTCAAAGCTCTCAGCCAGATTCTTTACAAATTGAATTGGATGATCTTCGAGGCCAATTTGTCCATCGACCTCATAATCGCGCTGCCCGTAAAACGGGGGTGAAGTTACAACGCAATTCACAACCATCTTGTGATGGGCCAAAAGTTCAAGACCCTTTTTGATGTCCATATTCAGGATAAGGGTGCTGTCATCGGAATAGTAAGCGTGCTTCCGGAGCTCCTGGCTGCAGAAAATCGTTTCCGACACGATGATAGGGTGAAGAGCTTGGTTCGCCTTTGTCGGTTTCAGTTCGCTCTTTTGGGGAATGCTTTTTTTGGCCGATGGCAGGAGGATTACGTTGTCCTTATAGGATTGACGCTTCCCGGGATTTTTCAAAGGGCGCTTTGGCTTAAGCATGGGCATCCATAAGTTTCTGAGCCAGTAATGGCAGCGCTTTTTGATCCGCGTGGGACTTCAAAAATTCGGTTAGGGCATGTCGCATTACCCAGGCGGCAGACACATCGCTTTTTGTTGCCAGCGCCACGACCTGAAGATGAACATCTTCGGGAAGGATGACAGAGGTTCGGACCATTTTAGTGCGCGAAGGCATGCCGGCTCCCAGCGGAACGAAGGCGATCTCATTGCACCAGCTTTATGTGATTCTGGTGCAGCATGCACCATTTGCGGAGCCGCAGCCCGAGCGGCTGGCGCCCGCAAACGTCGGCGGTAGGGCCGCCCTACTTGACTCACAAAACGGCGTTTGTTCCTGTATTGTTCCCAGACGCGAATCGCCCCCATGATCGCGTTTTCAACCTCAAGGGAATTTTGAAATGACAACTGGGAAAAAGGCCGCCTCTGACGCGGGTAAAACTCTTAGCAATCCGAAGTCCACCGCGAAGCAGAAGGAAATCGCTGCTTCCGACCTGGCGCAGGCGAAGCGCAAGCCCGGCAAATAATTAGCGCCCTCAAACATTTTTTGTTCGAGGATAATGCGAAAATTGTGCGTGCTGTTTAGAGTACGTCAGAGATGAAGCAGATCGCTGGCGTTATATGTTGCGTGATTCTACTCGGTGCTGCGGGAAACTATAACGCAGCCTTGGGGGTGGGCGATAAGACCTGCGGTACGTGGTCGTCCATGCGGCGGGGTCCACAAGCCGAAGCTGCCGCTCAATGGTTTCTCGGATATCTAAGCGGAATGAACGTGGGTACAGCACCCATGGCGATAATGAACGAAGAGGGTCGCGGGATGTTGCCGCCACTCGATCAATATTGTGCCACCCACCCAGCTACAAATGTGATGGCCGCTGCAACGGCATTAATCCAGGTGGAATATAAAAACCGCATCGAGACGATTAAGCGAAGCGGCGAACCAATGGCGAAGAAACCATAGGTTCAGTGGCCCTATAATAATTGCTCCTGAAACAATTACACCCCCGAACCATTTCTGGTCCGAGGGTGTAAAGTCGTTGTTATTGCTCTTAACCCCCGGTCGAAAGACCGGGCCTTTCTGCTGTCAGCCCGTATTACCTGGGCGCCATTGTCCTGTTGGCATCCCAGACGGTCGGCGGACTGGACATGGCGGTCTTGCCTGTCGGCGGATCGAAGGCACCCAAGGTGCAGATCTCTCCGGACTGCAGCACCCGGAAGGTGCTCTGGCGCTCGCAAGCGTTGGTGTCGCCGCTGGGCATCTGCCAGGCAAAGCCGGTAAATTTCAGGTCCGGGCAAAACCCCTGAAGATGGTTCACCAAGGTGGTGCCGTCCTTCATCTTGAACACCATGATCCGGCCGTCTTTCGACTGGCTGGAATCGATATCGCGGATGTTGATGCACCTGTTTGCGGCTGCGGCCGGCAAGGCTGCCGACACCAGGCCGGCAAGGGCTAAAGCGGTCACAAGGTATTTCATGTCTACCTCCAATACGCCCCACGCTTGACCTTAATATGTGCCTGGAAAGGTCAGGCTTCAAGTTCTACTACCTATGTCATAGGGCGGCAAGCGCCTCCCCTTGACGGGGGGACCGCGAGGGCCCAAAGGTCCGCCCCAAACCAGTGAAACTCAGGAGATTTCCGTGTCCGCGAACCCCGAACAGGTGACCATGACCCTGCCCGACGGCAAGGCCATGACTTTCACCCGCGGCGTCACGGGCGCGGAAATCGCCGCCGCCATCGGCCCTGGTCTGGCCAAGGCGGCTCTCATCATCATGATAGACGGCAAGGAATGGGATTTATTCCGTCCCATCGAGCAGGATGGCCAGATTCGGATCATCACCAAGAAGGATCCGGAGTCGCTGGAACTGATCCGCCACGACATGGCGCATATTCTGGCCATGGCGGTGCAGGCGCTTTATCCCGGCACCCAGGTAACCATCGGTCCCGCCATCGAAGACGGTTTCTATTACGACTTCGCCCGCGCCGAGCCTTTCACGCCCGAAGACCTGCCGAAAATCGAAGAGGAAATGCGCAAGATCATCAAGGCGGGGCTTCCCACCCGCCGCGAGGTCTGGCCGCGCGACCAGGCGGTGGAGCATTTCAAGGGCATCGGCGAGCATTACAAGGCCGAACTGATCCAGAGCATTCCCGCGAATGAGGACGTTTCGATCTACTGGCACGGCGACTGGCATGACTTGTGCCGCGGGCCGCATTTTCGCACCACCTCGGAAGTGGGCGACGCGTTCAAGCTGATGAAGATCGCCGGCGCCTATTGGCGCGGCGATGCCAGGAACGCGCAGCTTCAGCGCATCTATGGCACGGCCTGGCGCGACAAGAAGGAATTGGAGGAGTATCTCCACCGCCTGGAGGAAGCCGAGAAGCGCGACCATCGCAAGCTCGGCCGCGAGCTGGAGATGTTCACCTTCGCGCCCGACATCGGCGCGGGCCTGCCGCTCTGGATGCCCAACGGCATGGTCATCCGCCAGGAGCTGGAGTTCCTCGCCCTGAACGAAGAGCGCAAAGATGGTTACAAGCGCGTGGCGACGCCGCACATCGCCAAGGAGGCGCTCTATTACCGTTCGCGCCACCTGCCCTATTACGGCGACGGCATGTATGCGCCGCTGGACATCGACGGCGAGAATTACCGCCTGCGTCCGATGAACTGCCCGCACCATCATCTGATCTATGGGGCGACGCGGCATTCCTATCGCGAGCTGCCCCTGCGCATCGCCGAATATGGCCAGGACTATCGCTATGAAGCCTCAGGCGGCCTGTCGGGCCTGATGCGGGTGCGCGGCTTCTGCATGAACGACGCGCATATCTATTGCCGCTACGATCAGGCCAAGGACGAGTTCATCCGGGTGATGAAGCTGCACGCCCGCTATTACGACCTGTTCGACATCAAAGACTATTATATGCGGCTGTCGCTGCCCGACCTGAACAAGCTCGACAAGTTCGTCGACGAGCCGCAGAAATGGCTGGACGCCCTGGCCGTCATCCGCCAGGCGATGGACGAATCCGGCCTGAAATACGTCGAGGGCAAGGGCGAGGCCGCCTTCTACGGTCCCAAGATCGACTTCCTGATCAAGTCGGCGATCGGCACCGAATACACCATCTCCACCAACCAGCTCGACTTCCTGGCGACCCAGACCTTCGACCTGAAATACATCGGCGAAGATGGCGCGGATCATCCTGTATACGTCATTCACCGGGCGCCCCTGGGGACGCATGAGCGCTTCACCGCCTTCCTGATCGAGCATTATGCGGGGGCGTTCCCGACCTGGCTGGCCCCCATCCAGGCGCGGGTCATCCCCATCTCCGACAAGGTGGGGGACTACGCCCAGAAGGTGTTGGACACGCTGTTCGCAACCCCTGTGGTAAACGGGACGGCGGGCCTTCGGGTAGACATCGACAGCTCCAATGAGCGGATGCAGAAGAAGATCCGGGACGCCCAGCTCCAGAAAATCCCCTATATGCTGGTGGTGGGCGAGCGGGAGGCACAGGAGGGCAAGGTCGCCGTCCGCCTCCGGTCCGGCAAAGACCTGGGCGCCATGCCCCTGGAAACTTTCATCGCCCGCATCAAAAGCGAGTCGGAATCCCGGCGGGATGTGGCCGAATAACCCTTTTCGGAAGGGCATTTCCCCCCTATCTTACGGCCCGAATCCGGCGGAACACCGCCGGAGCGCCAACCCGGCGCACCACGAAAGGCCCCCGCTTGCGTCCATGACCGAACCTCGTTTCGCCTGGGCTCCGACGGAACCGGCGAAACGCGGATGCGCGCGGCTGTACATAGGAGAGAGTCATAGTTCCCAGACGCATACAGGGTAACGCCCCGCCGCCGGCCAAGGGTGGCCCGCGCATCAACGACGAGATCACCGCAAAAACCGTTTTCCTGATCGGCGACGACAGCCACAAATATGGCGAGATCGGCCTGGATGAGGCGTTGGCGCTGGGCGAGGAAAAGGGGTTCGACGTGGTCGAAATCTCGCCGGACAACAAGCCGCCCGTCTGCAAGCTGATGGACTATGGCAAGTACAAATACGAACAGCAGAAAAAGGCCAACGAGGCCCGCAAGAAGCAGAAGGTCATCGAGATCAAGGAGATCAAGATGCGCCCGACCATCGACGATCACGACTATGACGTGAAGATGCGGGCGATGAAGCGCTTCTTCGACGAAGGCGACAAGGTCAAGGTCACCTTGCGCTTCCGCGGCCGTGAAATGGCTCACCAGCATCTGGGTATGGAACTGCTGACCCGCGTCCAGAAGGATACCGAGGTCTTCGCCAAGATGGAGCAGTATCCCAAGATGGAGGGAAGACAGATGATGATGGTTCTCGCGCCCAGGTAAGGCACCGAATCCGTCATTCGAAACACGCCTGTTCATACCAAGTGTCGGTCGCGGCAGCGACCGACGGGCGCGAGAAGCCCGCGCGCATTGCGCGGGCCGGCCTTAGCGGCCGAAGGCCGCTTCCAGCACGAATCTGAGAGATGCATCTCCGCTTTCACGGGAATGCGCTATCGCCTACTGCCCCAGCAGCCGCGCGAAAGTCGCCGGATCGCCATTGCCGCCGGAGAGCACCACGGCAACCGTCTTGCCCTTCACGTCCAGCTTGCCCGCCAGCAACGCCGCCAAGCCAGCGCTGCCGCCCGGCTCGATCAGCAGTTTCAGTTTCTTCGCCGCAAAGGCCATCGCTGTCTCCAGTTCGGCATCGGAGACCGCAAGGCCCGGAGCCAGAAGGTTCCTGGCGGTTTCAAAGGTGATCACGCCCGGTGTCGGCGCCATCAGGGCATCGGCGATGGAGAGCTTGCCGCCCGCCGCCGTCGCCCGCCTGCCCTCTTCCAGCGATAACTTCATGCCGGCGAAATTTTCCGGCTCCACGCTGTGGACCCTGGCGTCACAGCCCGCACCCTTGAGCCCCAAGGCCGTGCCGCTCACCAGGCCGCCGCCACTGCAAGGCGCCAGGACTTCATCCAGCGCGATCCCCAGATGCGCACCTGCATGGGCGATCTCGAGCCCTACCGTGCCCTGGCCGGCGATGATCCCTGCATCGTCATAAGGCTTGACCAGAACCGCCCCACGCTCGGCACAGATGCGGGCGGCGATCGCCTCGCGATCCTCCTTCACCCGGTCATAGGTGACGATGGTGGCGCCGAAAGCGCGCGTGCCCTCGATCTTGGGCCGCGGCGCGTCGGCCGGCATCACGATCACGGCGGGCATGCCGAAAAGCTGGGCCGCCGCCGCCACGCCCTGGGCGTGATTGCCGGACGAAAAAGCCACCACGCCATTGGCGCGCTCGCTTTGCGGGATCAGAGACAGCCTGTTGCAGGCGCCACGAAACTTGAAGGAACCAGTGCGCTGCAGGGTTTCAAGTTTCAGGAACACCCGCGCGCCCGTCTCGGCGTTCAGCACCCAGCTTTCGACCAGCGGCGTGCGGATGGCGTAGGGCTTGATGCGCTCGGCGGCGGCCTGGATGTCGGCAAAGGTCGGCGTCATGGGCTAATTGAGATCCCTGACCCGCTCGACGCGGTAAACCGTCACGTGCACTTTGCGGCCGCGGGAATAGTTGAAGCCGCTGACCTCGCCTTTCTCGCTGGCATCCGCCTGAAGCTCCGCAAGCCGCGCCAGGAAAGGTCCGCGCTCGCCCTCCTCCACCAGCGCCAAGCCGCCATGACGGGCGACGGTCTCGGCAGCTCCGGCGCCATCGCTCAGCGCCGTATCGGCGCCGAAAGCAAAAAGCATGCTGGGCTCCTCATAGCCGGCTAAAGCAGGCGCGGGATCGCCGGGCTCGCTGGAGAGCGCCACCATATGCTTGAGGCGCTGGGTCACCCAGAGATCATCCAGCCGGGGCGCTACGGCCACTGTCAGGCCGGGAACGAACACGAGCAAAGATAGAAAAGACAGAAGCGCCGCGGCGGGGAATTTCTTCAGGATCGCCAGCACCAGCGCGGTGATGGCAAGGACGCCACCAAGACCGGCCGCCGCCAGCACCGGCCACGCCGTCTTGAGCGGCCAAAGCCCGCCGGACCCGAAATGCAGCGGCGCCAGGATGATCACCGCGACGAAAAGCGCCGCCCCGATGCCGAATTGCACAATCGCGATCCAGCGGGCCGGCGCCAGAAAACGGATGGGCTTTGCCTCCAGCACGAATATCGCCGCCAGAATGGCCAGCGCCGGATAAGCCTCCAAGACATAGTGCGGCAGCTTGGTCGGCAGGAGCTCAACAATCAGCCACCAGCTCGCGGCCCAGGCCAGCAGAAAGCGGATGCCCGGCGCGGCGCGCCCTGCGATGGCCTGAACAATAGCGGGCAGCACGAACAGGATGGTGGGCCAGAAGCTGGCGGCCGACAGAAGCAGATAATATCCCGGCCAGGCGCCGTGGCTTTCCTGCCCGCCCGCGATCTTGGCGGCGAAGTCGTTGCCCAGCGACTGTTCAAGGAACGCGCCCTGGCTCTGGATGGTGATAGCGATCAGCCAGGGCGAGATCAGGAGCAACACCAGCAACACGCCCCATAGCGGCTTTGTGCTCCTGAGCAAGCCGGTTT